>Ga0209633_10001307_pt1 | contig 25890 bp, 15 predicted proteins | sample Cruoilmetagenom1_FD_187290 | JGI IMG/M metagenome (GOLD analysis project Ga0209633, IMG submission 187290) | Oil polluted marine microbial communities from Coal Oil Point, Santa Barbara, California, USA - Sample 1 (SPAdes) (version 2) | ecosystem: Environmental > Aquatic > Marine > Oil seeps ...
CGGGAGTTGATAATCTCAGCATTATTTCACCAAAGGTTACAACTTTATGTGACATTGCTTATTCTCCATATAAATACTGATTAAAAATGATTTGGATATATATTAATTGATTATAATCCATTGTGTGAAATAGAAGAATCTATATTCTTTAGTAAATATTTAATATTTTGTAAAATTTTGGAATATCATTTCGAACTCATAACGTTTTTTGTTGGGATGAGAAATCTTAAATGCACATTTAAACTCAATACAGCAAAAAGATATCTACTCGTCAAAAAAAGATTCGTCGATAAAACAATACAAAATCTTTATGTTTTCAAGTTTTTGTTAAAGCTATTCTGCACAACGGGTTGATTATAATAGATAATCAGCAATTAAAAACTTACATACTACTAGTTTCTTATTATTCTAATTTAATTTTCATTCAATTTTGAATATCCTCGTAATATTCTTGCAGATTTGATAATTCTATTTTTAATTCCTTGATTTTATCCTTTAATAAAGGATTGGAATATTCATTATGTAATTCGTTAGGATCTTTCTGCAGGTCATAGAATTCCCAAATGTTTTTTTCACCATAAAAATTGATGATTTTATATTTATGAGTTCTTAAACCATAGTGTGGCCTTACCATATGCCACCCGTGAGGATATTCATAGTAGTGATAATAAACTGAATTCCGCCAATCTTCAACTTTTTTTCCACGGCATATTTCTCTTAAGGATTCTCCTTGCATATCCGAAGGTATTTGAACACCGGCATAATCTAAAAATGTTTCGGCAAAATCTAAATTCATTACTAGTTCATTACTTACTGTTCCAGGCTTAATTTCATTCGGGTATCTTATTAATAAAGGCATACTAAACGATTCTTCATACATAAACCTTTTATCATACCATCCATGTTCTCCTAAGTAAAATCCTTGGTCAGATGTGTAAACTACTATTGTATTCTTAGATAAATTCTGTTCATCTAAATAATCCAATACATTACCTACGCTTTCATCTACTGAAAGAATGCACTTTAAATAATCTTTCATATATCTTTGATATTTCCATTCAAGAGTGGACTTTCCATTTTCTGCTAAATTTTTATACTCTTGATTTATATTTGAATAATACTCGTCCCATAATTCTTTATGTTCTTTTGGCATCCTGCTATATGAATTTAACCAGACATTTAAACTATTATCGGAAGTCCAATTTGTAGCTCCTCCGGATCCGGTCTCAAACTCATACGAGTTCCTTTGAAGTTTCATATCCATCGACAAAAACATATCTTCAATTCTCATATCAGCATGACCGGCAGTGTTTTCTCTGGTTTTATAGTCATCATAAAATGTAGGTGGAATAGGAAAATCTCTTTCTTCCAAACTATCCAGATATTTAGTATGCGGCATCCAATTTCTATGAGGAGCTTTGTGATGCATTAACAATAAAAACGGTTTGTCCTTATTTCGATTTTCTAAAGCATCAATTGAAAGCTCAGTAATTATATCAGTTGTATATCCCTCAAATTCTTTTGTCCCATTTTTCGTTTTAAATTCCGGATTGTAATATTCCCCTTGCCCTGTAAGTACCTTCCAGCTATCGAAACCGGTTGGCTCGGTTTTCAAATGCCATTTGCCAACAAGCATTGTCTCATAGCCGGCTTTTTGAAGCAGTTTAGGGTATGTCTGCTGACTACCATCGAATTCATCTCTATTATCTCTTAATCCGTTTTTATGACTATATTTGCCTGTAAGCATGGTTGCACGGCTTGGAGCACAAATCGAATTAGTAACAAAACTGTTATTAAATTTAACACCTTCAACACCAATTCTATCAATATTTGGCGTATTTATAAGCTTATCATTATAGTAACTTATTGCCGACTCAGCATGATCATCGCTCATAATAAATATAATATTTGGTAATTCAATCTTTTCTTCACTTGTATTGAATAGAAGACTTAAACAAATAATTGTTATCAACTTGGTTATCATTCTATGTTCCTTTTTTCCCGATAATCATGGATTATAATTACTTAAACATAATATCTTCAAATCAAACAATTGCATGGATATTAAGAATTTTGCTTTTTTTTACTAACGGGGATTGAATTAATCAAAACTAAAGTTTAATTATCTTCCCATCCACCCGCCATCAACGGTTACAACACTTCCGTTGAGATAGTTAGATGCTTCAGAACTTAAAAAAACAACTGTTCCCATTAAATCTTTAGGATTACCCCATCTGCCTTGAGGGATTCTATCTAATATGGCTTTATTTCTACCCGGATCCTCTCTTAGTGCTTTAGTATTTGAAGTAGCAATATATCCCGGGGCAATTCCATTAACATTTACTCCTTTACTAGCCCATTCATTTGCAAAAGACATAATTAGTTGCTTCACCCCTCCCTTGGATGCAGCATAACCGGGAACAGTTATCCCTCCTTGGAAAGAAAGTAAAGATGCTATAAAAATAATCTTTCCATAACCATTATCCACCATTCTTTTTCCTATTTCGCGGGTTAAAATGAATTGGGCCGACAAATTAACTTCAATTACTTTATCCCAATATTCGTCCGGGTGTTCGGAAATTGGTTTTCTCATTATTGTACCGGCATTATTGACAAGAATATCGATTCTCTGATAATCGGTAGTAACCTTATTGATAAATTCGGCAATAGAAGAACGATTGGAAAAGTCGCTCACATATGAAGTAAAGCTTTTACCGGTATTTTCCACCATTTGTTTTGTTTCCTTAAAATCATCAATATAGGAAACACCTATAATATCTGCACCGGCTTCAGCAAGTGCCAGAGCATAATATTGTCCAATACCTTGATTTGCACCGGTGACTAAAGCTATTTTATTATCTAATTTGAATTCGTCTAGAATCATCTATATTCCCTTTTTAGTTTAAAGCATTTTAATTGTATCAAGTTTTAACCATATTACCGGTACGGAATTATATTTAACACCTCATTTTTTATTTCATTATTGAATTTATTAAAAAATTATTTCTATTGGGTGATTCATCTTTTCAATTTCATCATCTAAATATTTTTTAAAAGCATCAAATGATTTAATTCCATCGGCCTCCTTTTCCCAAGCAGAACAGTAGTAATATTCCACGGTTTTATTTTCCGGGGAAAGTAATACGAGATAATTTAGATTGTCTTGTTTATATTCAATGAGATTATCCGTATTAAAAAATATTGCAAGGCCTAGTTTATCTCCCGCAAGGGATTGTAATCCATATGTTGCGATATAATTCCACCCATCTTTATAGTTACCCGTAAAATATTTACTTTTTTCATGCTTTGCTATCCCGGTACATATATTTGATACCTCATTACTTAAGCTAATATGATTCTTGGTAATTCGGCTTCCGGCACTTATTGATATTGTAGATGCAAGGTCAATTGGCTCTCCCCCAAAATCCCAACCAAAATATCTTATCATTATTTGAGAGTAGAGTGATCCGTTTTCCATAATTGAACAGTCTACACTATCTGTTTTCGAAACACGGTTTGTTTGTTCATCACTCCATGTAGCAATTGAACCAAGGCCCAATGATTCACCAACCTTTAAAATATCCATCCCCCAATCCGAAAGATGATGATAAGATTCGAATCCATCTTGACCAACATTTTGCAAAACCATTTTTTTTGTACGCTTCCCAAAAACATCAACTGCATTACGCCAATCAAGATAAGATCGATAGCCAACTTTATCCGACTCCCATCCAACTCCTTCATATCTAATAAACTCTGAGTGGTCTGTATGTTCATTTGGTAATTTTAAATATTCTACATTCTTGAAAGTACCGCCAATATATTTATTCTCTACGAATTCCCCCCCTACTTTATTAGACAAATCAGCTTGAGTTCTTTTTTTATAGATTTTTTTTATCCTTCCTTTAGAACTATACTTAATCTTCAGCTCTTTTGTCTCATATGACCCTATATTTATATTAAAAATTATACTCTCATAAAAGCCATCATTATCTGAATCAATAGCCTGACTCGGTATTTCTTTTTCACTGTCCCATAACACAAATGCATATTCATTAAATGATGAATTATAGGCTTTCAAATCGTCAACTGCTAAGAAAACGGATTCGTCTACTCTATTCATATTCGTTGAATTATAAATCGACAAGCTAATTGCATCTTGAGGATTTTGTGCAATTTCCTCAGACGATTTTTTGTTACTACCACAGCCAGAAAGATTTGCTAACAACAACATGCCAATACTGAATAAATATGTTTTCATAATTAAACCCGAATGTTTTGAATCTATTGATCAAATAGTGAATGATTTATCTGGTTAATTTTCAATATATATTCTCATATTATTGATCTTAAAATGTTTTCTAACATCCATTTTTAAGTTTTACAAATTTATTTCATCCTATTGATGCTATAATTTATTCATCTTCCAATCGATCATACCAATTCTTCTTTAACAAAAATGAGCATACAATAATACTAACAAACCCAACCACTATTCCTGTTCCTTCCTTCAATATGATATAAAGTGGGGTAGCAACTAAAGATATTTGCCAAACCAATCCTATAACAATATTGATCCAATCCCTTTTCATATTTTTATTTTTTTGAAATGACGGTTCATCAATAAGTGTTTTCTCATGGATCGGCTTCCAGAATCCCCATGGCTTTACTGATTTATAGAACGAAATTAAAACTTTATCATCTTCCGGTTTTGTTATAATACTTCCAATAATTGAGCCCACTAAGGAAAATAAAAGAATGATAGGAAAACCATTCATTGCCGATAAAGATGGAAAAATAACCGGAACTGTTATTGCTCCTAAAATACCGGATATCATACCCCAAAAGTATCCGAATCCATTTAATCTCCACCAGTACCATTTGAGAACATTAGGGGCAGCATAACCTCCCCATAGAGCTGCTACAATCCACAGTGTTATTTGATTTATTGATTCTGTCATCAATCCGAACATTATTCCGATACTTACTACCGCTAAGGAAGCAATATAGCTTGCTTTTATATATTTTTTGGGTTCAGCATTTGGGTTGACATACCTTTTATATAAATCATTAACAATATATGCCGGAGCTGCATTAACAGTTGCTGCAAATGTTGACATGAATGCGGAAAGTAATCCGGCCAGCATTATCCCCATTAGTCCTACAGGAAGATAATTTTTTATTGCATATGGTAATATCATTTCAAAATCAATTTCTTTACCCATTAAATTTAATTCCGGTGAAAAAAATGCAAGAGCGAGGACAGTAAGTCCACCAACCATAAAATAACGTGGAAAAAAAAGAGCAATGTTCACAAAACCACTCATTAAGCCGGCTTCTTTTGGTGTACGTGAGGCCAATATCCTTTGCATATCATAATTAGGAGCAGGCCCGGCCATACTTACTAAAACCCCCTTAAACAACATTAAGATGAAAAATATCCCGAATAGTTCGTAACCATCAGTAGTAATTTTTGCATTAACTTCAGTTATGATATTAGTCCAATCAAGATCTAGTTTCCAACCGAATAATACACTACTCCATCCTTCGGGGGTAGCTTTACTTATCATTTCAGGTGAAACTTTCATCATTGCAATCACCCCAACAGCAATAGATGCTACGGTCATAATACAAAACTGAAGAACTTCCGTAAAAACAACGCTGTACATCCCGCCAACAACTACATAGATGGTTGTTATCCCCATAAATATTACTGCATACATATCCGGAGATAAATCCCAGGGCAGAAATATTACTGCAAATTTGCCTATTCCTTTAAATGCGTAAGCTAAAAACCCTATTACACTAACAAGAGCAAACACAACGACACTTATATGCGACAATGTTGCACCACGACTATCTCCAAATCTTGTACGTATCCATTCGGCACCTGTTAAAACATTTGAACGTCGAAGCCACATAGCCAAGTAAACCATAAGAAATATTTGGTTAAATGCAGGCCAAACCCAAGGCAGCCACACACTTTTCATCCCGTAAACGAAGCATATGTATACTAGCCACATGGTGCCTGTAATATCAAACATACCGGAGGCATTTGATATTCCAAGTACATACCAAGGCATACTGTGACCGCCTAAAAAATATTCATCTATGTTTTTTGAAGCACGTTTCGATATGTAGAGACCAATAATAATTGTGGCAAGTAAGTATAATACTATTATTGATATATCAATGTAATTTAGCTGCATATTTATTCTCACAAATAGAAAAATTATTATTTTGATTATTGGATATTTTTATAACTAAAGTATTCATGTTGAAAAATGATTATTATTAATAATCCCAATTATGTGGAACAGTACGAGGATTTTCAAAAAACTTCGTACTAACTGAAAATGGATAACTTCTATTATAAGAACGTATCCAATTATGGTGGTAAGGATTTTCAACTTGAAAACATCCTATGTCATTTTGTGACCAACCATTATCGGGAGCAGCCCAATTTGAAGGAATAGGACCAGCTTTGCTAACCAAATTTCTTCCAACCGGGGTCCAATCTATTCCATATTCAGAAAAACCAATTGCATCAAAACCATCTTTTTTATTTATAAATACACCATTTTCTCCACGAACACCAAGATGATCGAATCGACTATAAAAAAGGTTATAATCTGTATCCGGATGTAGATCGGGCTGGTTACCTGTAAGTCCATCTTCAAAAATAATTGCATTGTTTCTAAATCGAATTTCATCAACGTCATTTTCCCAAGTTATCATATCCATATCTACCCACTCTAACCATGTTGTACAGTGGTCCATACCATTTAATTTTATAAGAGTATTAAAATAGACGAACATATCAGCATCGCCACCCGTTTTGATTAGATGCATTCCCCTGCCGTGTGGCAAGTCATAAGGTTTAAGTAAATTACGATACACGAAAATCGGACCCTCTTTTGGAGTACGTCTTGATAACCAGACTATTGAAGAATTTAGGAACAAATTTTCATATACTTTTAATTGTGCCCCAACATTTGACATATCGTGTGCTGTTTCCAGTTCAATGCAGTCGTCATATATATAATCAAAGACATTTCCCCTAGCTGAACTATTTTCGAATTGACCTAGCCATAATCCGTCAAAGACATCATGTATATAATTGTGCTCAATAATTATATTCTCTGAAGGTTCAAGAGATGAGGAAGCACATAAAGAACCACCATAATAGGCATTTCCCCCTGTGCCGGTTCCAGGATTTCGGTTATAGTTTTTAATATAATCCCAAATATGGTTTGCAGTAGGTGGGGCCTGATTTGCCATCCTAAAATCTTCTGCAAGCTCCTTAAATCCCGGAATAGAATGTTCCGACCATCGAATTACAAAATTGCCGGGTATATATGCGAAAGTTCTCTGTAAAGTAGAAATGCAATTCATGATGCTGCCATGTTCACTTAAAGAATCAAAGGTAACTGCGCCTTCATCTTTTCCTTGATCACCCCCCGCCTCAATCCAAAAGCCATCTAAATGGAAATACGGAGTGTTTTTAATTTTTAGTAATTCTACATGCCATTTTTTTGGAATAATTATATTCTGTCCATTAGGATCACTTCCGTCTTTTAGCCTAATATATAGTTTACCTCCTTCGTGAGCGATTCCATATGTAGGTGACTTAATAGATTTCCCAGGGTCTTGGAGTTGAATAATTCCAGCTTCCAAATCATTAAGGGTCTTAAACCTTAAAAGGAATACATTGTCATTGAGATGATAGGCACCCCAAACACCTTCAGAATGTTTAATCGACCAAATGTTATTCCCTTCATTTACCCATTTTCTGATACTCTCTCTTACATTTTTAATAGCACCACTTAAAATAGTTTTACCACAATTTGCTGCTCTTAACCAGATTTGTTCTGTTGCGTTAGTTTTTTTATTAGAAACTGAAATTGTTTCATAATAGATTCCGTCTGATACTTCAATGATATCACCACCAGCAGCGGTATTAACGGCTTTTTGAATTGTGGCAAAGGGTTGATCTTTTGATGTCCCTTTATTGTTATCGTTTCCAATATTATTATTTACAAACAATGTTGCAGCCGGAAATTCTTTTTCATCATTACTTCCTGCAACAGTAATATTCTTAGATAATTGAAAAAAGATAGCCAAACAAACTGCAATAGTCTTGAGGAAAGGGAAGCCTTTTAATTCATTCAAATCCAGTATTCCTTATATGTTTAAATTAAATCGTTTTATCACTTGTAAATTTTTATCAATCATTTTAACTCTCTGTTGAACACATTTGAAGCTTGTTAAAGGATCTTCGGGTGTATTATTTACATAGTCAAGTAATCTATCAATACTTGATACAGCAACATGTAAACGTGTATCAGAAGAAGCATAGTAAATAAGAACTTCACCATTGTCTTTTGCTATCCAACCGTTAGAAAAAACAACATTTGATACATCTCCAATTCTTTCTTCACCTTTGGGAGCAATAAAATGCCCGGATGGTTTATGTGTAATTTTTGACGGATCATCCAAATCAGCTAAAAACAGATAAAGAACATAACGTAAACCTGCGGCAGTATTGCGGACACCATGAGCTAAGTGAAGCCAGCCATCTTTAGTTTTAATAGGGGTTGGACCCAAACCATTTTTAACCTCATAGACAGTATGATATTCTTTCGCATCCATAATTATTTCTTCTTTGACTTCAGCATTTACCATACTTTTGGTAAAACCCCATCCAATTCCACCACCACTTCCGGTATTGATAAAACCATCCTGCGGACGAGTATATAAAGCATATTTACCATTAATAAATTCCGGATGTAATACCACATTCCTTTGCTGCCCAGAATATGTTATTAAATCCGGAAGTCTCTCCCATTCTTTAAGATCTTTTGTTCGAGCAATGCCACAAGAAGCAACAGCCGCGGAGGTATCATTTGGCCTGGAATCATCAGGCCTTTCTGTACAAAATAATCCATAAATCCAGCCGTCTTCATGTTTAACTAATCTCATATCATAAACATTTGTATCCGGTTTATCAGTTTCCGGCATTAGTATTGGATAATTCCAAAATTTAAAATTATTAATCCCATTAGGAGATTCAGCAATAGCAAAAAATGACTTTCTATCAGCCCCTTCAACTCTCACTGCTAGTAAATATTTACTATCAAACTCTATGGCACCTGCATTAAAAACAGAATTAACCATCAATCTTTCCATCAAGAATGGATTTTTTTTCTCATCTAAATCATAACGCCAATGTACCGGTATATGTGCAGCAGTCAGGACAGGGTATTTATATCTAGATATTATTCTATTTTCATCTTCTATAACTACATTCTTTTTTTTAATTAGATTATTACTTCTTTCGTATAATTTTAATATTTCATTTTTATAATCTCTCATTTCCACATGTTTCCGTTTTCGCTGTTGAGTGTTATTAATTGCCATTTATCGTAAATACAACCCTTCTATATGAAGTCAATATTGGATTGCCATTATCCCTAACTGTTAATACTAAATGGATTTCTTTGCCCGTTGCATCATTTGGAACTTCTATAGTTGCTATGGCAGAATTGGAGTTTTTTACTATTACATCATTGTTGTATGTGCCGGCTTCTTTGTATATCCACCAATTATATTGGATAATATCTCCATCTGGGTCTTTCGAATTACTAGCATCAAGGGATAATGATGCTCCAGATTTAACTGTCTGATATATAACATTTCTTGTAGAATCCCCATTGATAATAACAACCGGGTTATGGTTTGCATTGCTATAATCATTCATACACCAGTCCATACGGGCTGCAAAGTCATTTTGAAAATCGGTACGCCATCTAAATATTGAGGCCCAATTATTATCATAAATTTTGTTTTCATATTCCCAATTGTCTTCTGCATCTGTGTAAACCCAGTAATCCATATATGGTTTTTCATTAACCCAGCAACCTTTTGTACAAAATGCTCCGGCATATTCCTGGGCAATTATATTTACGTTCTTTTTCTTATCTCTGCTGAACCGTCCTCCCCAACTTCCCTGCCATTGTTTTTCGGGATCGTTAAGACCGTTTGGCATCAGATAAAAATATGTTGGAGTATCCCCTTCCCAAAGATGCCAAGCATCCGGATACATTTCACCTAGCTTACCATGATATTTCTGAATATTATACTTAACCCATTTTCGAGTAACTACACTCTCATCACCACCTCTAGTATGATCCCATTGATCGCTGCTAAAACGAAATGACATTCCCTTATAGGTATTAACATTTCTAATAATAAAAAGATTAGGAAAAGTTTTTGCCATCCACGCACCCGCATCGTCTTGGGCAGCTAAATCATATATTTTAATTTTTGAAATAAATTCTTCAAGTTCTTGTTTAGTTCTAGTGTCTCTAATCGTCCATATTGCTTGAGCAATAGTATTTGCTCCTCCCCAGGCAAGTAACCATACAGGCCGCGGGTCATCCTTATCTACTGCGGAAATAATTAATTCTGCACCTTCTGAACCACGTTCACCCACGGAGCTCATCCCATAACCTCTATTTCCTGTTTTCGTAATATTATGCAAGTATTCACCAGTTGGGTAGTCTTTATCATGTAAAACAAGATTTCCTCTAACCTTGCCATAAGCATCAATACAATCTTGAATAACATCCGTAGCAGGATCACTAAGTTTCCATATCCCCGTAGAGCCAATTAGTCCTTCTATACAATAATTATTAGCATATACCAGGAGGCGGATAAGTGACTGTTGATCATCAGGTTCGTTCGTAATATCCGTTGTTACAATAATGCGCGGTTTCGTATATGAGTCGGTTTTACAATTACTTTTGAATGCAGTGAAAAAGAAAACAATAATTATTAATGGCGTTATGCTTTTTATCATATTAGATTCCTTAGTATTAATGCTATTATATGCCCTTTAAATCTTCTTACTGGAACATGTTTATTTAACAATGTAGCTGCCTTAAAAATCAAGGCAGCTATAAATAACATATTGTTTTTACTTTTATTTAAGTAAGACCATCTTAATAGTTTTAATTAAATTACCAGCAGTTAATCGAACAATATAGTTACCTGACGCCACTTTTTGACCATGATCGTTTTTTCCATTCCATGTGGCAATATGCTGACCAGCTCCCTCTACATTATTAACCAGGGTAGCGACTTTTTGACCGAAAAAGTTATAAACAGTTAAATTTATGTCGGAAGTTTCCGGCAGTTCATATCGAATTTGTGTAGTTGGATTAAACGGATTTGGTGAATTTTGAAAAAGTTTATATTCTGAAGGTGTTATAGTTAAAAGTTCATCTTCAATTATGGAATTTGCGTTATTTTTACTTAAACCAGTTGAGATTGTACCAAAATCAATATATCTACCATCAGCACATTGCATCATTTCTGAATAACTGCCACCACAACTACCATCTTGCCAAACGGCTGTGTTAGTAGCCTGATCTTCGGCTTGATATGTTGTTCCATTTACTTCAATGTAATCAACTTGAATATCATAATTAGAGCCGGTTGGATTAACAAATGCTAATTTAATATTGGCAGAAGATACTGTCGTAGTATAAGTAAAATCTTGATACGCTGTAGATGTCAGCGTCCAAGTTTCTTCAACCACATCATCAAGTTGGAGTTGAAGCTGAACACCTGTACCATTTACTGCTTTTGCACTAACTACTATGTCAGCTTCGGAAGGACCGTTGCCGATCGCAACATTTCCAAAATCAATATATCTACCATCCGCACAATGCATTAATTCTGAGTAACTGCCACCACAGCTTGCATCCTGCCATACTGCTTGATTAGTTGCTTGATCTTCCGTCTGGTATGTTGTACCATCAGCTATTAAATAGTCTATCTGGGCATCGGCATTACCGCTCTGATCAATAAAGGCAAGTTTAATATTCGCTGAAGAAACAGACGCAGTATATACAAAATCTTGATATGTAAGTGAATTTAAAGTCCATGTGGCCTTCACTACATCATCTAGTTGAAGTTGAATTTCTCCACCGGTATTACCTACTGCTTTTGCTCTAACAGTAATGTCACCACCACTACCACCGCTACCTGATTCTTCTATTGTAATTTTATCGATATTTGCCAAACCGTCAGCTGCGGTTGCTGTAAGTCGGATAGTATTTGTACCAGAATTAAGAGAGACTGTTATATCTTCTGTGTCCCATGTTGTCCAGTTCCCTGTAGGAGCTAAACTTATAGTTGTCTGAGTGGAACTATTTACAATTACATCAGCCGTTCTGTTAGTGGTATCTCCGTTTGCAAACCTAATTGTCAGGGTAACATTGCCAGATGAGCTAGCACTTACATTCGTCCATTCTACATAGTTACCTGAAGCATTATCCGTATTGGCATAACCAGCACCTGTATAGCCTGCATTATCAGTATCAATAGTTCCGTTAACAACGGATGCATCAGCTCCATCATAGATGGTTGCCGTTACATCACCTACTGAAACCCCAATTCCTGATGAGGTACCTGTAGCTCCATCATTGTCAGTTGCTACAGCTGTAAGAGTGTAACTTCCATCAGAAGGAGAGTTCCAAGTATAAGAATACGGACTACTGGTGTCCTCTCCGAGATAACTGCTATTTTGATAAAATGAGACTTTTGTTACACTACCATCAGAGTCCGACGCATTAGCATTAATAGTTACGTTTGATCCAGATGTGAAGTTTGCTCCATTTGATGGTGAAGTTATCGAACAAGTAGGATCTTGATTTGAGGTTCCTTCAAATCCTGGAGGAGGATTTGTGTTAAATACACCACTACTCATTTCACGGGGCCAATCCGTTCCGGGATTTTCACCATATTCAAATGGACCTATATCTGGTGCCCCTGAAGGTGTATGAGAATCCGGATAGCTCAAAGTTCTACCTGCATTAACAGCAGGACTTGAGGATTGGATACCGAAATTTAAATTAGAGCTATTAATCCACTGAACACTACTTTCGTTACTACCAACATAAACACCGCCAGAACCACGTAGCCAAGACATATCACTTGAATTCACTAATAAATTATCATTGCTTGTTATATACGGGGCAAGATATGTATTTGTACAATTGTCCAAGGTCATGATATTATTATAAAATGTAAGAGCATCTTGATGTTGATCATTCCAGTAAAGCCAGTTAACTGTTCCCCATCCTGTATTAGGACCTTGGATATTATGTAATAAATTATGATAGTAGTATACTTTAAGGTTTGGATCTCCATTTTTGTTTTTAATGACAAAAGCAGGATGTGAATGATTGTAATCTGTAATACGTATAACATTTCTATAAACATAGTGTGGTCCAAGCATATTTGTTCCAGTATCTTGATGTGACATTGGTCCACCCATACAGTTAAGCATTAGATTATCATGTACCTTAAGATTAATTCCTTTATGGGTTGAACCTTTCCAACATTCCAACTCATTATGGTTATCATAATTGTAGTTATAAACGTTATGATGGGAAGATGAATTATTAAACTGACCTAATACCTCTGCATCAAACGTTTCATGTAAATAACAGTAACGAATTTCAATATTATCCGTAGCTTCGTATCTATAACTTACTGCTAGCCCACCTTCATAATAGGCGTTGCCACTATTGCTAAAGTAATCCTTAACTAGTGTAAAGATACCCTGGGGATCCCCACCATTTAGTCCGCGAATATCTTCAACATAATTGTATAAATTAGGATAGTAGTATTCTGACCATTCTACAATACCATAATCCGGGAGCTGCACACATCTGCGGCAATATCTAAAAATCATGTTCCTAAAAGTGATGTGATCACTATTGGAGTCGACCAGAACTGCAGCACCTTCTTCACCACCATTTCCACCACCTTCAATTGCAAATCCATCAAAAATAAGGTATGGCGAATTGGTTACCGTGGCGATAGCTTTCGCAAATACATCTGTCAACATAACTGCCTCACCGTTAGGATTCTCACCTGAAGGTACTCTGAGATACATTGTGCTGCCATCATGTGCAAATCCATAGGCCGGTTTGTTCACTCCTAAAATACTACTTGCCTCTAAATCAGATCTAGTATCATGGTGAAATAGGAATTTATCCTTATAACTTCCTATAAACGAATCATTCGCTTTATACGTCGACCAGACATTATTACCTTGGTTGGTCCAGGAAACCGTACCTTCGGCCGCAGCCTTCCACATTCCACTTATAGTAGTCTGACCTCTTACTTCAGCTTTGATCCAAATTGGTTTTGAAGAAGATGAGCCCATATTACTGAATGTAGGTGATTCATAATAGACCCCCGAGCCAACGGATAAAATATCAGCATTTTGTTGTTTTAAGATATCTATTCCTTTTTGAATTGTCTTGACGGCACTGCCAGAGCTTAATCCATTATTCGAATCACTCCCTGATTTGCTTACGTATATTGTGACTTGAGCTAATACATCCAAATTAATTAACATCAAAAGTAATAGAACTAAAAAACCGAACAATTTTGACTTTAAACAGGAATCCCAACATAAAATCACTTTTTTAAAATTCATAGTTTCTCCATTATTATTTTTTATTTCATATTGTATTGTTTCTAAAAGTTATTTCCTTTACCACCTCCTTCAATTAGTATCATTAATTTGTAAACCAACTCTCCTAGATGTAGATCGAATAAATTGCTTTACCATAAAAATGATTTTACATTACCTTAGTGGAATTCCATATTATTATTAGATGTTATTTTGACGTCAAACTTTTATTAAAATTTTTACTATCTATTCTTTATTCCTGTCTATTGTTGGATGAAAAGGCGCTGATCCATAATACGGATAGCTATCAAATTGTTCGTATTCTCCTGAAATTCTAGGGTCACCGGTTTCTTGTAAGTTTTTTTCTAATTTTTTTGAAAGTTTTTCTTTAATCTCAAAGTACTCTTTATCATATGCTAAATTATTCATCTGAAAGGGATCATTTTTACAATCATATAGTTCTTCTTCTGATCTTTTACCGAAAGCTAACTCCCAAAGATTTTGGTGATGTTTGTCTTTTAATCTATTATTATCCATATAAGTCTTAGTTGGGCTGTTATCACAATCAGCTAACCAGGCACCACTAAATGCTGATTTTTCATAATCAGGAGTACCGGAAGGCCATCTATCCGAGCTATAATTCCTGATATATAAATACTCATGTGTACGAATAGCACGACAAGGATATCCACCCAAATTTTCTTCTTGCCCCGGAACATGTCTCTCCTTTCCATGTAATACAAAACTTCTATTTTTCGTATCAACTATTCCATCTTTTTCCGTTTCAAAAATGTTGATAAGACTTTTACCCGTCATGCTATTAGGTATATCTAATCCTGCTATTTCTAAGAATGTTGGAGCTATGTCACTTAAGCTTACAAAATCGTCTATTACCCTACCGGGCTTTTTAATGTTCGCTCCCCAACGTATTGCTAAAGGTACCCGAGTTCCTGAATCGTATAAATTACTTTTACATCTCGGGAAAGGCATTCCATTATCCCCGGTAACAACTATAACCGTATTTTCAAGTTCTCCTAATTCTTCTAATTTCTTTATCGCATTGGCAATATCGTTATCAAATCTCTGGACTTCAAAATAGTAATCGGCTACATCGTTTCTAATACTAAGATCATCAGGAAAACATTTATATAATTCGATTTTGTCTAAATCTATTCCACTTTCCGCACCTGAATTTGGGACATATTCACGATGTGGGTCGCTCGCTCCTAAAAAAAAGCAAAATGGTGTATCCTCCGGTTTTTCCGATAAAAATTCGTCAAACCCACTTTCATAAGGTTTTCCTGCCGGATTTTCTTTCCATCCGGTTAAATCTCCAGGTCCCCAGCTTTTACGCCACGAACCAACATGATATCCTGCCTCTTCAAATAGTTTTGGATAAACTTTAATATTCGTGTCTAAAGTACTCCATAGATTTGCTCCAGGCCCCAAGCGCCAATGATATTGTCCTGTTAGAATTGCATTTCGGGAAGGTGTGCAAGACGGAGAGGAAACATATGCATGGTTAAATAGTATTCCTTCACTTGCCACACGATCAAATGCAGGAGTTTTAACTATTGCATCTCCATATGCACTTGCGTGAGGCCATCCCCAATCATCAGCTATTGCGAAGATTATATTCGGCTTTTTGTCCAAGTATTCATTTTTCGTACTGCATGAGGTAAATGTTTGTAAACTTATAATTGAAGCCAGTAACAAAAGAATATGTGATTTTACTAAATTTTTAAACTTCATCGATTCTCCAAATTATTACTATTAATTCTGTCTTACTAAATCATGTTGTACAGCATTTTCATAGTGTATTTATTTTAACAATGCGATCTTATTTACTTCTGTGTTACTATTATTTCTCAATACTACGTAATAGCAACCAGAGCTTACTCTAAGTCCATCCCATATTAACTGATGTTCTCCACTTGGCAAATTTCCCCTAAATATTTCTTCAACCAATTCTCCATTGGAATTATAGATTTTTAATGAAACATTTGATTTATTATCAAGGTTGAACAAAATTTTGGTTGAAGAATTAAATGGATTAGGAAATATTCCGATTTTATTGTTCCTTAATGGTTGTTCATCATCTTGTAAATTTTGTTTTATGGAAGTTAATTTTTCAAAACCTTCAGGCGGGTGATCATAGAAAGTCGTTTTCATAGGTCTTGGCCACTCTGTTCCCGGATTTTCTCCAACTTCAAACGGGCCAATATCAGGCATACCTATTATTTTATGATCTGAATCCGGTAATTCTTTAGATAATATCATACCGGAGTTTTCAACTATACTACCAGGCTGAACTCCAAAATTAAGCCGCTCCTTATTTATGAAAAGTATCGGATCTTCAGTTGTTCCAGAATATATTCCATTTATCCCTCGTAACCACGGCATATCCTTATTGTTAATAAGAAGGTTATAATCAGTATTTATTTTTGGTTCAATATCCGTATTTGTACAATTATCGAAAGAAATAATATTGTTATAGAAGTGAAGGGCATCACGATGTTGATTATTCCAAAAAAGCCAGTTTGTTTGGTCCCATCCGTTATTTGTTCCTTGGACGTTCATTAAGATGTTATGATAATAATAAATATTCAGGTCTTCATGACCATTTTTATTTTTAATTACAAAGGCAGGATGAGAATGATCAGCATCCGTAATATATATTACATTCCTATATACATAATGCGGACCATACAATGTATTTCCGCCAACATCTTGATGTGACATTGGACCGGCCATACAATTAAGCATAAGATTATCATGAACACGTAAGTTAACACCATGATGTGTCTCATGTTTCCAACATTCGAGTTCATTGTTATCATCATAATTATAGTTATATACGTTATGATGTGTTGAAGAATTATTAAATTGTCCCAAATTTTCGGCATCAAATGTTTCATGAAAGTAACAGTATCGTATATAAACATTCTCTGATGGCTCATCCCGAAAACTAACTGCAAATGCACCTTCATAATAGGCATTTCCATTACTACTGAAAACCTTTTTGACTAAAGTATAAATGCCGTTGGTTATTCCATTGTTTAAAACTCGTATATCTTCCACAAAATTGTAGAAGTTCGGATAAGTATATTCGCACCATTCTGCTATTCCATTATCAGAAATTTGAACACATCTTCGACAATATCTAAATATCAAGTTTCGGTATGTTATATGATGGCTGGCTTTATCTATTTTAACAGCATGTCCTTCGTTATCTCCATTACCACCACCCTCAATTACAAAACCGTCAAGAATAAGATAAGGTGAATTACTAATTTCTATAATAGATTCACCAAAATTTTCCGTGAGCATAACTTTTTGGCCATTTGGATTTTCACCTTCGGGCAATTGAAGATAAAGATTTCCATTCTGTGTAGTAAATCCATATGGAGGTTTATTAACTTCCAAAAGAGTTTCCGCTTTTAGCTCATCTAGAGAATTATAGTGAAAAAGGAATTTGTCTTTGTAACTTCCCATAAATGAAGAAGCATGTGGTGCCGACCAAATATTATTTCCTACATCTTTCCATTCCACTTTTCCTTCAGAAGCTTCCCTCCACATGTTGCTAATAATTGCTTCGCCTCTTGGCTCGGCTACTATCCACACTTTTTTTGATATCGATGATCCTACGTAGTTAAATAATGGTCGTTCGTAATAAGTACCAGGCCCAACCATTAAGATATCAGCGTCTTTCTGTTTCAGAATTTCTATGCCCTTACCAATAGTTGCAACAGAATTTTCACGAGTTAAACCGTCATTAGAATCATTACCTATTTTTTGTGAAACATAAATGACTGTCTTTTCAGCTGCGGTAATAGATCCTGTAATTCCTACTGTTGATATAAATATTATTAAGGAAAAGTACTTAATCAGATTTGTAAATTTTATAATCATTTTATAACCTTAATTTGATTTATTGTTAAAAGCCTGTGTTGTATCGACCGCCCACTCAACTGGACAATCCCAGTTATCTGGGGGAATTAATTTCTTATCTGGAGCCACCCAAATACCAGTTGCTTTATAAATAATTGGAATTTCATTCGAGATTATTCCATTCTTAAAACAGTGATTACCACAGTCTACATTATAGAATTGTTCATTACTGTCACCTACCCATGGAACAATAGCCATTTTATCGAACTCCCTTCCCCAATCTGGAATCGGATAATCTCCATGCCACCATGAATTCGGATTTTCATAATTTATGTAGTAAACACCTTTTTCATATAAATCCGGAACATTTCTTCTTCTTACTCCAATATGGCCCATTGCGGGATATTTATCTTCATCCTGCCAAATAAATAGGGAAGGACGGAATGAACAATTTCCCGGTTTCTTTAGTATCTCGATTCTCATGTATAGATTTCCATTAGTATAGTTGACCGGGTATTCTAGATTCTTGGGACCTCGTCGGGTTAAAGCAGGAATGCCTATTGAATCTTGAATTATTACATCATCAAAAAAGACAAATTGTTTTTGAATTTTTTGTTGTAAATGAACTGCGGGTGTTATTCCGAACGAAAGAATTATAAGTATTTGGAAAATATTTTTCATTTTAGTTCTTTTCTTTAAAAAATCTGATAATATCAATTTCTAATTAACCTGTATTGAATTTTTAAGAATTTCATTAGAAATTTTAATTGCTCTTTTCGTTACACTCTCAAACAATATTCTTTCCTCTGTGGAAACACTAATTTCTTTACCCCATTTCTCTCTAGATTCGGGATCTAGATAAGGGTATAAAACTTGCGGAGCATCCGTTAGTTCCTCTTTGAATAAAACTGAAAACATGACTAACCCGCTTAAATAAGCACCAAGCTTTGATGGATGTGAACCATCTTCATCATAAAGTTTTACTTGAGGATTTTCATTTCTAACTATTTCCCATGCAATTCCAATTGGACAAACTTCAGCGCCAACTTCCACAGCTAAATTGAAATAAGCATTATTTATATGTTTTTGCATTTGCCCATACTTCTCACTAAACCATGCTTTATCTTTTAACCGTTCTAATTCACTCTCGTAAGTCCAAGTGAGATAATAAAAGATTTTTGCATCGGTTTCGTTTACGGCTTTTGCAAATCGAGTTCCAAATTCATTCATATTGTCTGGGTCAATTAATGGTTCAAAACTGAGATTTTGAAATACAACCATATCCCATTTGTTTTTGTAAATTTTTGTCAGAGCATTTCCTTCTTTCCAATGGCTTTCAAAATTTCTTCCGCCAGGTGCTACTGTTTCATAATAGAGCCTTCTATTCTTTGAATTTGCAATTTGTGCTACAATTTCGGGAAGATTGTGAAATCCTGTATAGCTATTACCAATAAATAATACTCTAAGCGGCTCAGTATTATTTCCCGTTAGAATTGAGGAGATAAACATTAGCAATAATGCGATATAATTAATTTTTATTCTTTCAATATTTTTTTTCATACTTTTGTTTTGGGCAATCATGAATATGGCTCTAATAAATTATTTTATTTTTAGAGTTTACCTGCATTAAATTTCTATCATTATTTTAACAAAATCATTTTACGACTCATTTCAAATGATCCTGCTTTTAATTTATATATATAAGTTCCACTCGATAGTTTGGATGTATAAAAGGTAACCGAATGATCACCAGCTGATTTCTGTTCATTCACAAGAGTTTTGACCAATCTTCCATTTATATCATATACTGAAAGATTAACATTGCTCAAAGCTTCAATTGAATAATTGAAACTAGTAGTTGAGTTATAAGGATTTGGGTAGTTTTGGTAAATGTTAAATAAGGTGTTTCCTTCGTGATCATTATTTTGTAGACCTACTATATCCACTCCAAATTTGCTATCAATCCATTGTAATCTATCTAGAACAAATCTTTTCAAATATTTTATTTGTTCTTCCCATGACATATCTCCACCGGTTGTAGGAGAGTTAAAACCAAAACTGCCGGACTGAGGAAAACCTGGGTTAAAGCTGACATATTCACTAAGAATAGGATAGCGGTTAAAGTTTCTTTCTTGCGCTTCCAGTAAGAGGACAAGCAAATCATCAATTAAAGAAATAATTTTGGTTTCATTGAACTGATTTAATCTTAATTCTTTCCATCTGTTAATACATAAATTATAAAATGTATCATCCTCTATAAGCTTAACCCACCAATTTTTATCCCAACCACTTATTACGGGATAATACCAGCCAGCTGAATTCCACCCATAATTAAAATCCGCATTTCCAAATGATAAATTGTAATCCCAAACTGACGAGGCAACAATTTTTCCACCTCTGTCTTTGTGGAAGTATGTACTTCTTCGATAACCATCAATATTTTTTGCAAACTCGACAATTAAAAAATGATCAACAAATGATCCCACATCAATATAATCTTCATAATTCCCATTAGAATATAAAACATCCTCAAAACTGTTTAAGTAATCTTCGAGCCAGATTTTTTGTTCATCGACAATTTTATTTTTCTTTGGTTCTGTTATAATTAACTGCAAACCCCTCTTTAGCATTATAACATTATCTTCCTCAGATTCTTTATCTTTTTTGAATATATACCCACCACTTACTTCAGGTTCATTAATGTCATCAGAGAGCATTCTTGTTATATTGATTCTATTTTTATCTAACTTAATTTTTTCAGTTAAAACATATAGTCCGTTGTATGAGCCATCTAAAATCAGCTCACAATATTTAACTCTAGGGGCATATTCACTTATTTTACCCGCTATTGTGTACACAATTGCATTTCTCATAAGAGATTTATCAGAATAGGGAGCGTATAAGATCCAATCGTTTTCTTTCGGTAATCCAAGAAGTGATATGTTTAAATTTTCTCCAGAAGAGTCTTGTGTTTCAATTCGAAAAGATTTTTTTGGAAACTCCAAAGAAGATTGTCCATGCAGTTCTATTTCAATTCTGCCATTATAATTAGATGGCAAGTCTGTAATAATATTTCTATTATTATCTCCATTCCAAATAATCTTCATTTCAGCAACTGACCTATTGGTAACTCCTATTGAGTCTCCAGTAGTATTTATAATTACGATTGGTAAGTTCGATGAAGTAAATTCAACTACCTCATTTCCAAGTTGATTACCATTTATAACAATATTTAGTGCAATCATCAAAACAATTAAATACATAGAAACTTATCCTATTCCCAAAAAAAATGAATAATTATAATTCCTCATATGCTACTTTGTATTAAAAAGTATTTATTGTAAATATTTCATTTAGATCAATACAAGTCCTCACTCTAACCCTATTTATTTTTGATTAGTATATGATTAAAATTTTCTTCCTAGTCTTTGTTCAAGCTGAAACACTTCTATTGCATTTTCCCTAAATATTCTTCTGACAATTTCAAAAGCAACCTCTTCCGTCAGCAAACCTCTTTCAATTCTCCTTGACAAAACTTCGGCAACTATTTCCTTACCATATTCAAGAGAGCCAGTAGATTCTTCAATGAATTTGCAATCTCCTCCCCAGAAAAACTTATTGTAAGGAACGCAATCCAGCATTTCATCAAATGCTTGAATCGCATGATGACGAGATATTTGGGGTAACCATACTATATCTAAATAAACATTCTGAAACATTTTCCCAAACGCTGTATAGATGCCTGTCCAAGGAAAGCCGCCATGAAACAAAATAAATTTTGCTTTGGGGTATTTCAGAAAAAGATTATTTAGTCTCACAGGATTGCCATTATCAAGGACGTTCCCATTTCCGGCGAGATATCCGGTATGGATTTGTATCGGCAAATCATATTGAATTGCTTTCTCAATAATTCGGTGGAACATAAAATCTTGTAACTGTTTTTCTTCAAGCTGAGATAATTGCGCAGAAGGTTTATCAAATAATATCCTTGCACTTTCGTAAGGTATGTCTACAAAATCCAGTGATCTTGAATAAGCAACTCCGTTTTTTATACTAACAGCTTTTTTTTCAATGTTTTTCTGAAATATTTTGTCACAAAATGCCAGATAATCATCAAGACTATCAATCTCTATTCCTCCATTCTGAGCTTTTATATATATATCCGGTATGTTTTCATTCCCGGAGGGCTTTGAACTAATCTGCTTGATTAATGGATTAACGCGAAATACTAATGCATAATATTGGGTGTCGATTTCAGTATTAAAATAATTCCAATACTGATCCTTAAACATCAATTCGAAACCAGCTTTGCGAAATGAAACATCAAACCATGTTCTATAGTCAGCGTAGTTTTTTTCTATTTCTGATGACAATAATGGGATGTTAGATTTTGTAAAATACTTATCATCAAAATCATACAATCGTTGAAACCCTTTTACTAATTGGCCGTAATAACTGGTATTGCGAGAATAATTTAAGGCTTGTCCAAATAACTCCCATCCATCCTTATTGTCGAGAGCTGTAATTTTTTCCCAGTCGAGTCGTTTGCTACCTGCCGAAATCACATCATTCATCAAATAACCTCCCTGGAGCAAATGATAGAAATTAAACGGTAGCGGGGCATATTCCTCCGGCCAATGTTGATGCTCATGTGTATCAATTACTTTAACATTATTTGCATAATCCATGATTTTTATATAAACATCCTTTTCAATTAAAGTTGGCTGACAATAAGAGATTGATTGATTTATTAATAGGCTATTAATAAAGGCGATTGTACAAATAAGATGTGCTCGACAAATAATTCTTCTTAAATTGTTCATTTAGACAACTCCCTATATGGGAATGGTTTTGGATTCAGTAATTTTATCAATTTTCCTTCTATACGGGAAGCACAGAAAAAATTTCCTAACGGATTATAATGGCCTATGAAATATTTTCTTAAATAATCTTTGATTTCTAATCTATACTCAGAAAAATCACTTGCATGAGCTTCTAATAGATCAACATAATTGAGTTTATTGTTTTTCATAAATTCAATAAAATCACTGTCAGCTCTGGTTCCTTCAGTAATAAATTTAGCAATACTCTTTGCTGGATATGAAAAGACATACAATGTTTTCTTGTTATGTTTTTTTGCAAATACTTCAATCTTTTCTACAATTTTTGTTGTGGTTAATAATGCTGCATTTAAATGAATTGCCGCTGCTTTTTCCGAAATACTATTATAGTGATCTAACTTAGTTGCAATACCATGTATTTTTATTAATTCATCCAAATTTGAATACGCTTCATTAGCATTTTTATTTTTAGAATTTTTATGAGTAACCATGATGTTAAGAACGAAATCATCCTTAAACAATTTGTAAGCTTTGTCTAAATCACAAAGTTGATATAAAGAATTTTTGGTTGGACAAGGATTCGGGAATTCTATAATTTTGTCCTCAGCTACATTTACTTTTACATACGGTAGAGTTGATTCAATGTGTTGCGGATGTTTTCGAACCCTAATATTTCTCCAAGAATCAAGATTACGTTTATGGTCATCTTCAAAAATATTAAATATGATATATTCAGCAGGTGTTTTTTCTTCTTCGGTTAACATGCGTAAATACGATTGATAAACTGACCATGCACCAATCCCAAAATTTCGAACCGGTTCTTGTATGTGGGCAGCTATTATTTCTTGCCACGTTTCATGATCACTAACCTGATGGCATTGGGTAAAACTATCACCATATGTATTGATTCTGCAATCCATTTCCTTATAATTGTTCATTATTCTTGGGCCATTATCGCATTCGTAAGTGTAAATAGAATTTGATTTATTAACACCATCTCTGAAATGAGCATTGTTTAGTAACCAACCAAATTCAGAGTGATATTTAGAAAAAGGAAATGCTTTGCCGGCTAACCAGGAATCAACCTCCTCCTTTGTATACAATATTTCACTCAGATATTTCCTGATATCGTACATTTCATTATCTTGAAAAAATAATGGTTTTGCTGCTCCATGAATCATTGGTGCTACGAAACCTAGCCCTAATGATAAGCTTGCCATTTTGTTAAGGAATTTTCTTCTATGCAATTTTCACCTGCTGTATACTTACGATTTTTTTCATCATTCATTCTTAAAAGTGTCCACGCTTCTTACTCTTAATGCCATATATGGTTTGGTTGGTAGCGGCACTCTAGTCTCTCCTGAGAATACCCCCTCAAGCTCTTCTATAGTCATATCCCAGGTATCAATAATTTCGATTTTATATTTTTTATTTTCTGGCAGTTCAATAAATCGTTCACAATGTTGCCTGTCCTCAAAGTAGAAAAGGAAATAATCATCATTAAGTTTTACTGAATTTAATCTATTCCATTTTGTTGGACTTGCATTCATTTCAACTAGTCCATTCTCCGGTAAATCATATATAATTTCTTTCAAGAATTGAATTCTTGCGATACTCTTTCCTTCAAGAAGTCCACCCTGTGCCCACCACCTAGTATTCGCAACATTCACATATGTTTCTCCGTGTGAAGCATAACCACCATTTATAACAGCCATCCAAAATTTCTGCGTCATTGTTTGGGGCGTTAGATCTCCCCATGTGAATTGAATATTACCTTCATAACCACATTCATCAATAATCACTGGCTTGTTAAACTGTTTAATAAGATCTCTCATCCTAAATGGTATTTTCTGAATACTTGCGTGTGTTACAAGTGGTTTTGTCGCATCATATATATTATTCCAATTATGGATTGACCTTAAATGTTGATATTTGTCTTCCTCTTGAATTATTTTTAAAATTCTATCCCAATCCTCATCATTTTTATTTTTGCATAAATCATATTCGTTTGCCGCCGACCACCAGATATGTCTAAAAGCACTAAAACGAGCAATCAAATACTCTATATAAAATTCACTTTGTGACATTGTCATCTGGTCAAATCCCCATCTTCCATCATCGTAAGGATGAAATAAAATAAGATCACATTCAATGTTTAGATCTCTTAATTGAAGGATGCGATTCTCAAGATTCTGAAAATATTCTGCATTAAAGTGTGAAAAATCCCATCCCTCGCTTGGTGATCCCACAAATGGATACATTTTAGGTTCTGGCATATCATGCCCATGTTGGTTTTTAGGCAAAACACACATTCTAAGCTTGTTAAAAGGAGATTTTTTCAATGTTTCTAGTGTATACTCTTGCACAGAGTCTGGTTGATTGGTCCATGCATAACAGGTAGTTCCAAAGGGATAGTATGATGTTCCATCAGAATAGTTGAAATGTGTTTTTTTATCAACTTGAACTAACCCATGATTATCCTCCGTTTGTATCATACATTCAAATTGCCCTTTTTTTCCACTTAGCTGTTTTTTATTACTTTGAGTTTTATATCTCCAAACACCTAAGGTTGTAGGCATAAATCTAACTTTATATTCACCTCCCCCGGAATAGAATCCATTTACTTCTATTTGTTTATTGCCGTTCTTGAAAACAGCTGTAATT
>Ga0209633_10001308_pt1 | contig 25890 bp, 17 predicted proteins | sample Cruoilmetagenom1_FD_187290 | JGI IMG/M metagenome (GOLD analysis project Ga0209633, IMG submission 187290) | Oil polluted marine microbial communities from Coal Oil Point, Santa Barbara, California, USA - Sample 1 (SPAdes) (version 2) | ecosystem: Environmental > Aquatic > Marine > Oil seeps ...
TTCATTCCGCCAGATAGTTTTCCAGCTCTACGCTCCTTAAAAGGCTCTATTTGAACATAAATATCTTTAATTAAATCATAGTTTTCTTTTACAGTTGTCCCAAATATGGTGGCAAAAAATTCTAAATTTTCTTCTACAGTTAAATCTTGATACAATGAAAAGCGGCCAGGCATATAACCTACATGATTTCTAATATTTTTATAGTTTTCAAGGGCATCATAACCTGCTACAGTTGCCGTACCTTCATCTGCAATTAAAAGTGTAGTTAGAATCCTGAACAAGGTGGTTTTTCCTGCACCATCAGGACCAATTAAGCCAAACAATTCACCTTCTTTTACTTCAAAAGAAATGTCTTTTAAGGCAGTAACATCTTTAAATGATTTACTAATATGTTCAATTTTAATACTCACAAATTTTTAGTGTTGTTGTTTATTAAAATACTTTGGGATAAGTATAGACAAAACGACTATTACAATCCAAATTCCCGTTCTAAAAAGCATGGCTCTAATACTTTCTGTAGCTACGGTGGCACAGATTAATTTTAAATAGAGAAAAACCATAAAGTGCATTGCTAAAATAAAGAATGTTAGATTTCTCGCTAGTATTTTATTTTGCCAGATTAAATAGGCTACAAAAATGGAAATTGCACCAAAAAGAACATTATACGAAACCAACCACCTTAGAATAGTATAGTCTTTGGTAGCAATACCAAGCAATACTTTTGATCCTGCAAAAACGGACATAAACCCGATAAACAAGGCAATAACTGCGGCTATTTTTTTTAAAATGTTCATTTTATTCAAAATAATTTTCATAGTGAGATAGATGCGTATTCATCGTTTCATAGCTCTTTTTATTGGTATCTAAATCATCGGCTACTAAGCCATCAAAAAGACCCAACATAGGTTTTAAGTAGTTATGCAATTGATTATGAGATTCTCCTTTCATGGTACACTTTTCAAAGATCATAGTAAACTCTGTTTCAAGTGTCCCTTTTAAAGAGGCATAACCTTCTGTGGATTCTTTATCTGAAAAAGCAGACATTAACTCTTGCATTTTTTTAATACCCTCTGTAGTTTCAAGGTTTGCTTCCCATTTCTTCCCATCATTTAGTTGTACAGCACCTGTTTCATGGTGATGTTCTTCTGGTTGTTTAATTTCATTACTTTCTTCTACTTTTGGAGATGTATCTTTATTTTCAACTTTCTCTTTACAAGAAGTTACAAATAGTAAGATTGTAATAACTGAGACTAGTCCAATAAAATGTTTCATGTATGTGTGTTTATAGGTTTATTTTAATTATTTTTTCTATGCATTCCTTTCCCTCGTCCTTTCCCTTTCCCTTGTCCTTTACCCATTCCTTTCCCTGTTCCGTCTCCATGCATTTCTTTTACATGTTCTCCAAACCATTCAGGTTCTTCCATCTCATTTTCATACATATAACTGGCAATTTTTTGGAGTATTTTTGTCTCTAAAGGCATTTTTGGCATTACTTTAAATTCTTTTACTGCACCTCGCATCAAAGCCTCTTCTTCGTTTGGGTTTTGCACCCAATTCACCACAGCATTTATAAACGCTTCTTCGTTTTCATATTGCTTGCTGTAACGTTTTTTTACAGCAACAAAAGGTGGTGCTATAATATCATCGTGTGATTTTGTATTCGGATTGTGACAGATATAACAATTACTTTTCATCAAAGTAAAACCGTCATTTTCTTGTAAATTATAGGCTATTTCCTTGTTTTGAGCTATAGGCTCTATGTCTATTTTTTCTTTTTTTGTTTCATTACAGCTTACTAATACTGCCATAATACTTGCGAATAAAATTAATTTTGTATACATTTTTTTGGTATTTAGATTACTATTTTACTGAATATTTACCCATCCATAGCTTTAGTGAAGGCATTCTGAACACTTAACTACTCATTTTCAATCCACATTTCTGCGGGCATTCCTATTTTTAGACTTCCATCGTTTTTTACATTTATTTTTACGGCATAAACTAGGTTAACACGTTCTTCTTTTGTTTGAATAATTTTAGGTGTAAACTCAGCTTCTGATGCTATCCAACTAACAGTTCCTATAAAATCTTTCATGGTATCTCTAGCATCTATTTTTACGGTAACTTCTTGTCCAATTTTAATAGTAGATAATTGTGTTTCGCTAACATACACACGTAATTGCATGGTGCTTAAATCGGCAATTTTATAGAGTGGTCTTCCAAAAGAAGTGATTTCATGGACTTCAATATATTTTACTAAAACAGTTCCGTTAACGGGATTGGTAATTTTACTTTTTTGAATCTGGTCATTGAGTTGTTTAATTTGTACATCAATACTTTTCAATTCATTTACAATTGGTGCATTTTGAATTTCAACACTTCTAATTCGTTGTTTGATTACATCTATTTTTCCTTCAACATCATCTAATTGTTTTTGAGTGCCTGCATTCGCTTTAATTAAATTTTCAACTCTATTTTTAGAAATAATTGCTGTTTTTTGTTGAGATTTTAATACACTAATTTGAGATAAAACACCCCTAGACTTTGAGGTGATTACATTTTTTGACACTCTAAGTTGTTCTTTTTTTAAGTTCAATTGAATCGTGTCTATATAACCAACAATTGCCCCGTTCTTAATGGTTTGACCCTCTTCAATGCTAAAGGCTAATAACTTACCATTGCTTTCTGCTGAAATTGTAGTCTCTACGGCTTCAAAATTGCCATAACCATCAGCTTTATCATTGCTTTTGTCACATGAAATAAATAAGCTTATTGTGATTAATAATCCGAATATTGTTTTAGTAATTTTCATAAGTTTTAATGTTTTTGAGGTGTAGTTCCCTTCCCTTTGGATTAACAAAATTAAAGTGTTGCTTTAATTGTAGTTACCGAGCGTAGCTCATAGGGAGGGGATTCCTTTTGTTGTTTTATAATTTGCTTTAGCTAATTGTAATTTGATTTTATGTGTACTTAAGATGTTTTTTGCCTCATGTAAATTGGTAAGCTCTGTAATATATGCCGATGAAGTAATTACTCCATTTTTTAGTTGAGCCTCAGCCGATTTTAAAATCTCTTCTCTTAAGTTAATGATGGTGTTGTCTGATGTAATAAAGGCTGAAATCTTTGTTATTTCCGATTGTTGTTGCTCCAATTCAATATTGGTGTTTAGCTGAAATATCTCTTGTTGATTGTCTATCAGTTCTTTATTGACTTGTAATGATTTACGCTGTTTTTTGGTTGCATTCCCATCAAAAACAGTCCAATTTAGTTTGGCACCAATCATATAATACGGTTGGAAAGAATTATCTAACATATTCAAGCCAGGATTACCATAACCACCTGTCGCAAAACCGAGTAGTTTTGGACTGTTTTTTTTTGCAATCACTTTTTCTGAAGCCTCAATTTGTTTTTTTTGTAATTGAAATAATTCTAATTCAGGACGTTGAATTTTTCCATCAAAATCCATCAAGATAATTGGACTTTCTAAAATAATTGTCGATGAAATTTTTTCTCCTATAAGTTTTGAAAGCGAGGTTACCAGACTTATTTTATTTTGGTCAATTTCTATAAATTGTTGTGTGATTTTTAGCAATTCAGCCTCAATAGTTTTGTCTGAAGTTGGTAGCAAAACACCATACTCAACGCCAGCTTTTACCTCTTTTAATTTTGTAGTTAAAAGTGTTTCTTTAGCCGTTAATAAGCTTCTTTTTTCTTGTAGTAATACAATTGAAAAATACAATTGATTCACTTGTTTTTTGAGTTGGTATAAATTCACTTTTACTTCTTGTTGTTGTGTTTTTAAAGTTGCTTTTTTTACATCTGTGGAAGCATTAATTAAGCCACCATCATAAATTAACTGATTTAAGGAAAGCATTGCCTTGTATTGATCGTTATTAGGAGATTCAATAGAAAAGTTTGGAATAGAAATTGGTAATTCAATCACATCAGATTGATAAGTTGCTTGAGCAGAAGCTTCCAATTTTGGTAGTTTTGCGGTGTTGATTACGGCGATGTCTAAGTCGTTTTGTTTTGCCAATAGGCTACTTTTTTTACTTAAAGGATAGTTTTTATGAACCAAATTTTGGCATTCTTTAAGGCTCAATTTTTTTTGTGAAAATACACTTAAGCTAAGTAGTACAATGATGAACGTTATAATTCTTTTCATTAGTTTTATATGTTTATATAAAAGCCCTCTTTGAGGGTTTAAATTTTAATGGCATTAATAATAAAACTTGCCACTTCAGTTTTTCGTTCTTCCATCAATTTTTTGTATTCAGCATCATTTGCATTTACAAAGCTTTTTAATAATGGCTTGGCAATAAATGGAAAGATATTTAGAGCCATTATATTCATAAATAACTGCTCAGCTTTAATCGGCCATAAAACACCTTCTGCGACCTTCTCATTTATTTGATCTCTAAACTTATCAATGGTTGGAAAATGTTTTTCTGTCATTAATTTTTGGATAAATTCAGGATTTCTGTTTAGTTCTTGAATGATAAAATTAGGTAAATACGGATGCTTAATTACAAAAGAGATATAATTATGAGTAAAATTTCTAATCTTATCACAGATGGTATCATCAGAATTCATCACCTCATTCAATTGAGGAGCTAATAATGAAAAAGCTTTTTTAAATACGGCTTCAAAAAGTAACTGCTTACTTCTATAGTAGTAGTGTAGCATGGCTTTGTTTATACCTGCTTCATCTGCAATTTCTTGCATTCTTGCACCAATCATACCTTTACGCTGAAAAATGTTTTTTGCTGCGTTTAGTATTTGAGATTCTGTTGTTGTATCTTTTGTTTTAGTCATTAATTTAATATTTAGTTACCACATTTTTCATTATCAGAATTAATAATTGCTATTAATTCTGCTGCTGAAATAAATTGAGATTCATAAGTGACACCATTATTTATTAATTGGCTATAATAACTCCTCATATGATTTCTTGAGCCACATTTTAGCTTGTCATAGGTACTTAATATGTCTGATTTAGTGGTTCTATTTTCAAAATCATCAATATCTTTTATGTCTAAATCTTCTATAGTAGCACCAACCTTTAAAGCCTCTAGTAATGAAATGTCAGATTGTTTTGTCAAGTCATTATACAACTTTTGAAGTGTTTGATTTGTAAACTCACCTCTATTAGGTAAAACAGGATCTTCGAGATGATATGTATTTAATAAAACTAAAATTTTATCCATGTGTTTTTGTTCACTCTGTGTGATGTTTTGAAAAATACTTTCCCCATATTTATCAAAGGAGTATTGGTAAACGTCACGTGCTAGTTTTTCTTCTTCTCGTAAAACTTTTAAATCGTCTACCTCAGTTTGAGAAAGAGTTGTTTGTTGCTCGTCTGTATCATTATCATCAGATGAACAGCTGCTTACTACTGTAAAAAGGACTGTTAAAATGTAAAACACTAATTTTTTCATGATATTTGTTTTTAAGTATAACGCAAAACTAAACCATTTAGTTTAACCATTTAGTTAACAAAAGTATAAATTTTTTTCAAACAAACGAAATAAGTGTTACTTTTGTTACTCCAAGATGAAGTAAAATGACATCAAAAAAAATGCAATTTAGAAGTTATAGTTATAGTAAAAAGTATAGTTTATTGGTGTATGGATTACTAATAGTGTTGATATCAGCATGTAGTAGTTCTAAGTTAAAAACTTTTGAATTTCCTGAACCGATAGATACCTCTTCACAAGAAATTAAATACCAAGAGAAAAAAGAATATACTATTGATAATACTATTTTTGCAGATAATCAATTTGATGGTGCACGGTTAAATGATTTTACACAAATTAATGATTCTACGTATCAAGTTGACATTTTACCAGAAAATGAACCCATTAATCAGAGTCCGCATTACGCTTTTAGAATTTGGTCTAAACAAGCACAAACTATTTATGTAAAATTAAATTACCCTACTTCTAAACACAGATACATTCCTAAATTAAGTGTTGATGGTGAGCAATGGAAACCCATAGATAGTACGTCTTACCAATTGGTAGATAGCACTAAAAATGCCTTATTTAAAATAGATATTAGCCCAGAAAAATTATGGGTTGCAGCACAAGAAATCAAAACTTCTACTGAAGCTATGCAATGGTCTAAACTAATTGCAACACATAGAGGTGTTCGTTTTAAAGTTATTGGTAAAAGTAAGCTAAAACGTGATTTAATAGGTTTGGATATCTATACAGATGATCCTAAAGGGAAAGATATTATTGTGATATTGAGTAGGCAGCATCCACCCGAAGTGACAGGCTATTTAGCCATGCAATCATTTGTTGAAGAACTTTTAAAAGAAAATAGATTACAAAAAGATTTTAGATCGAAATATCGAATTTTGGTTTACCCTTTATTAAATCCTGATGGTGTAGATTTAGGTCACTGGCGTCATAATACAGGTGGAATTGATTTGAATCGTGATTGGGCCTATTATAGGCAAGAAGAGGTGAAAACGATAGTAAATTCTATTGTAGATATAGCAAACGAATCAAAAGGGAAGGTGATTTTAGGTCTAGATTTTCATTCCACACAGGAAGATTTATACTATAGTTTTTCTGATGATATGCATTCAAGTATTTATCCGTTTAAGGATTATTGGATGCATGCCATTGATGATGCTATACCAAATTATACACCAGATGATTTACCATCTCCATTAAATAAACCTATTTCTAAAGGTTGGTTTTTTAAGCAATTTAATGCTGAATCATTAACCTATGAAATTGGCGATGAAACACCACGTGATTTTATTGATTTAAAAGCTCGAGTTGCAGCAAGAGAAATGATGCGATTGTTAATCTTGCGGTAGGTTGTTACACAGAGATACACGGAGCATTTTTTGTAATGAAGTGTGATTTTTATTAATAAGCAGTATAAAGTATTTCTCAGCGAATCTCAGTGTTACTCTGTGTATCTCTGTGGCATAACCTTTAAGATAAGTTCAATGAAAAAATTTTTAAAAATAACAGTTCTAATTATCGTATTGGCACTCATTTATGTAGTGTATGTCAATTATCCCAAACTCAATATTATTTCAGGGTATGCAGCTAAAAACATGAATTCATCCGTTTTTTTAGCAAGTAGAGGGCAAGAAATAACCACAACACAAGATAATAATTTTACCCCCATAAATCAGGCAACTGTTGTGGTTGATAAAAAAGAAAAATCAATTGTAGCATCTGCATTTGGATTGTTAAAACGAAAAGCAATCTACCGTGAAGGTTTGGGGGCTGTTTTACTAACCAAAAATTATGATGAAAACACACCATATTTAATTCCAAAAAGAATAAAAACAGCTAAAAACCTTCCATACCCTTACGGAGATAATCTACAAAAAGACACCTTATTTACCAATGTTGATTATAAGGCATTGCAAGCGTTTGTAGACAAGGCTTTTACCAATAATGCAATCAAAAAAACAAGGTCGGTTTTGGTTATCTATAAAGATCAAATACTAGCTGAAAAATATGCTGAGGGTTTTGATAAAAATTCATTGTTGCAAGGTTGGTCAATGACCAAGAGTATTACTGCTACCATATATGGCATCCTAAAAAAACAAGGTAAATTGAGTATCAATGATAAAGCTCCAATAGATTCTTGGAAAGATGATGAACGTGCTGATATTACAATTAATGATTTGCTACATATGAATAGTGGTTTGGAATGGGCAGAAGATTACGAAGGGATTTCTGATGTTACTAAAATGCTGTTTTTAGCTGAAAATATGGCAAAGGTTCAAGAAGAAAAACAATTGGTAGGCAAGCCTAATGAAAGTTGGAATTATTCATCAGGAACTTCTAATTTATTATCAGGTTTACTCAGAAAAAAATTCAATTCACACCAAGACTATTTAGATTTTTGGTATAGTGCATTGATTGATAAAATTGGAATGCACAGTATGATCATTGAAGCCGATTTAGCAGGTAATTACGTTGGTTCTTCCTACTCTTGGGCAACTACAAGAGATTGGGCTAAGTTTGGTTTGCTGTATCTACACAAAGGTAATTGGAGCGGCGAGCAGCTTTTTGATGAATCTTGGGTAGATTATGTGAAAACACCTACGGCTACATCAGACGGACAATATGGTGGTCACTTTTGGTTAAATGCAGGTGGGAAATACCCAGATGCACCCAAAGATATTTTTTCAGCAAATGGTTTTCAAGGTCAACGAATATTTATAATTCCGTCTAAAGATTTGGTAATTGTTAGAACCGGATTAGTCGGTTCAGGTGGTTTTGATTTTAATTTGTTTTTAAAAGAAATTGTTAATTCAGTTAATTAACTTCCAAGAGTTTTATCGAGCAAAAGTCCTTCCCTTTGGGAAGGATTTAGGATGGGCTTACAACTCAAACCCCAATTCAACACCTAGTTTTTTAGCAATAAGTCTGGTAATTCTATTTTTTAATTCAGGGATTTTAATTTTCTCTAAAGCATCATTTGCAAAAGCATAGAGTAACAAAGCTTCGGCTTCTTTTTTAGGGATTCCACGTGAACGCAAATAGAATAAAGCATTATCATCTAGCTGACCAATAGTACAGCCATGCGAACATTTTACATCATCAGCAAAAATTTCTAGCTGAGGTTTTGCGTTAATGGTAGCTCCATCATCAATTAAAATATTATTGTTTTGTTGAAAAGCATTGGTTTTTTGTGCCTCTTGATTAACAATTACTTTACCATTAAATACGCCTGTAGATTTATCAGCAAAAATACCTTTATACAATTCATGGCTCTCGCAATTGGGTTGTTTATGATGTACCAAGGTATGGTTGTCAACTAATTGTTTATCGCCAATTATTGAAATGCCGTTGAGGTTTGAAGTAATACCTTCACCTTCTTGGTAAAACTCTAAGTTATTACGAGTTAAGTTTCCACCAAAAGAAAATGTATTTACAGAAGCTACACTTTGTTGCTGTTGTTGTATGAAGGTATTATCTATTAATGAAGCCGTTTTTTTATCATTCTGAATTTTATAATAATCAATTATGGCTCTTTTGGCTACAAAAATCTCTGTCACCACATTGGTCAAAACGATATTGTCTGTTAAATTTTGATGACGTTCAATAATTTGCACATGAGAGTTTTCACCAACTACAATTAAATTACGAGGTTGTAACATCAATTGAGCTTCAGAACCTGTAGAGAAATGTACAATTTGTATCGGTTTTGGTAATACAATACCTTTTGGAATATGAATATAAGCCCCTTCATTAGAAAAAGCAGTGTTTAAGGAGGTAATACTGTCTTTTTTTGAAGCAATGGTGTTAAAATAATGGTCGATTACCATTTTGTATTTTGGCTTTTTAAAAGCCGCAGAAAGTAAGCAAATATCAAAATCATCATGGGTAGTTTCAGATAAAAATGAGCTATACACTCCATCAATAAATACCACTTTATATGATTCTATTTCATGTAAAAAATATTTTTTTACAGCTGCAAACTCAATGGCAGTTTCAGTTTTCGGAAAGATGGTGTAATCGTGTTTCAATACTGATTTTAACGAGGTATATTTCCACTCTTCATCTTTTTTTGTCGGAAAGCCATTTTCTTCAAAATGAGTAAATGCTTCTGATCTTAAATCATGAATATCAGCTTCTGTATCTGTACTCACTTTATTTTCAAAAGCTAAAAATGATGTTATGAGTTTTTCTTTTAAATCCATAGGTTATTCCGTGTTCTGTGTTTTGTGTTAGGAAGTGTTATTTATACTTCTTCCCTTTAAGTTCATTGTTTTTCAGGTAATTCATAAACGAACCTATTTTGTTCCCAATTTTGACGGTAAGTTGTTTTATTTCTTGAAATTTTTCTTCACTAATATATTCTCTATCTAAAATTCTATATAATTGTGAACGGGTTTCTCCACATGATGCTTTAGCAATAGATAAAAACTGTCTAAATTCTCTGTTTCCGTCTCGTTCAAAACCTTCAGCAATATTATCCATAACAGAACCTGAAGAACCATTAATTTGTTCTTTTAATTTATAATCATTTTTTAGAGGGGTTGAAGAGATTATTCTATAAACCTCATTACATAGAACTCTTGAGAGTTGCCATATTTCTAAATCCTCAAAATTTTGAATTGTAGCCATAAATTTTCATTTAGTGTTGCCCGTTAAACACAAAACAAGAAACTCGGAATAAATAATTTGCAAAAGCAAATTATTTTAACCAATCATATCCCTTTTCCTCTAGCTCATGAGCCAACTCCTTACCACCAGATTTTATAATTTTACCATTATGTAATACATGAACAAAATCAGGCACAATATAATCTAGTAAACGTTGGTAATGTGTAATGATGATTACAGCATTATCTTTGCTTTTTAATTTATTAACACCATTGGCAACTACTTTTAAGGCATCAATATCTAAGCCAGAATCAGTTTCGTCAAGTATGGCTAATTGAGGCTCTAACATTGCCATTTGAAAGATTTCATTACGCTTTTTTTCTCCTCCAGAAAAGCCTTCGTTTAACGAACGTGATAGGAATTTTCTGTCAATTTCTAAAAGCTCTGCCGTTTTTCGAATTTTGTGTAACATATCTTTAGCAGGAAGTTCTTCTTTTCCGTTTGCTTTTCGTGTTTCGTTTATGGCAGTTTTAATAAAATTGGTTACGGTAACTCCAGGAATTTCAACAGGATATTGAAAAGATAGAAAAACACCTTTATGTGCTCTTTCTTCAGGAGCCATTCCGTCAAGGCTTTCGTTATTTAATACAACATCACCATCAGTAATTTCATATTCTTCCTTTCCGGCAATAACAGCAGATAAGGTGCTTTTTCCAGAACCATTGGGTCCCATTATTGCATGAACTTCACCTGCTTTAATGTTAAGGTTTATTCCTTTTAAAATTTCTTTAGTACCAATATTGGCATGTAGGTTTTTTATTTCGAGCATCTTCAATTTTAAATCTTTTATTTTTTTAATAATTGTTTTAATCGGTCAAAATCAGCTTGAGAATGTTGAATAAAAACATCAGCATTATTCGCTTTGGCAAAATTTTCAAAAGCTACCATGCTTTCTTTAGTTTGTGGAATATTGTAGTTGAAAATTGGACATCTTCTATGTGTACGATTTTCATCAAAATGATAGAGATCTCCTGTTAATAACAATGGTTTTTCAAGTCCGATATTTAAATACAATACTTGATGCCCAATAGTATGTCCAGGCATAGGTTTGATGACTACAGTGCTATCACCAAAAACATCATATTCACCATGTAGTTTCTGAGTGTTTTTAAGGTCTTTAATCATGCTATAAATGTCTGCATGTTTAATTTGAGCAGAATCACTAGTAAAAAAATCATATTCATTCTCTTGCACTAACCATGTTGAATTTTTAAATGCGTTGGCGTGCCCAACATGATCAAAATGTGAATGCGATAAGGCAATATATTTAAAATCATCAGGTGTTAAACCAATAGATTTTAATTGATTCACTACAGAATCTTTTCTAGAAACGGTAAATGCACCACTAGGGTCAGTAAAAGGCTCTGGTAGCCCTACTAAATTTTCCGGCAAACCGCCATCCCAAATCAAATTTCCTTTCGGATGCTGAATTACATAAAATGCATCTGCCAATGTTTTAGATTGTCCTGTATAGGTAGTGTCTTCAGAAAATAATTCTAGTTTGTTTGCAACTATTTTTCCTCCGTCAAAGACATGCAATGTTATTTTTGGTAATGTATCTTTTTTTATGGTATCAGTTAGACCATCTTTAGCTCCTTTTTTCATGTCTTTACACGAAATGATTGATAATCCGATAAGTAATAAAATGATTTTCTTCATAATTTATGATTTAAGATTCAATGTTTAAAATTTATTCTCTTTTTCCAGCATCCAGCATCTAACCCACAGACCCTTCCAAACTAATTTCCAACAATTTTCTTGCTTCTACAGCAAATTCCATGGGTAATTTATTGAGTACTTCTTTGCTAAATCCGTTAACAATTAAGGCAATGGCTTTATCAGTATCAATACCACGTTGGTTGCAATAAAACAATTGATCTTCTCCAATTTTTGATGTGGTTGCTTCATGTTCTATTTGAGCCGATTTATTTTTTACTTCAATATACGGAAAGGTGTGAGCACCACATTGATCACCCATTAACAAGGAATCACATTGCGAAAAATTACGAGAATTTTCAGCTCTGGCATGTATTTGTACCAATCCACGATATGAATTTTGCGATTTCCCAGCAGAAACACCTTTAGAAATAATGGTGCTTTTGGTGTTTTTACCGAGGTGAATCATTTTTGTACCTGTATCAGCCTGTTGATAGTTATTGGTAACCGCAATTGAATAAAATTCACCTACAGAATTATCACCTTTTAAGATACAGCTAGGGTATTTCCAAGTCACAGCAGAACCAGTTTCTACTTGCGTCCATGATATTTTAGCATTGGTTTCGCATAGGCCTCTTTTAGTAACAAAGTTGAATACGCCACCTTTACCAGTTGCATCACCAGGAAACCAGTTTTGTACCGTAGAATATTTTATTTCGGCATCATCTAAGGCAATAAGTTCAACTACAGCCGCATGTAATTGGTTTTCATCACGAGCAGGAGCAGTACAGCCTTCTAAATAACTTACATAACTTCCTTTATCAGCAATAACCAGTGTACGTTCAAACTGACCCGTGCCCCCTTCATTAATCCTAAAATAAGTTGATAATTCCATAGGACATTTTACACCTTTAGGAATGTAACAAAAAGAGCCATCACTAAATACAGCACTGTTTAATGCGGCGTAAAAATTGTCAGTTGTGGGTACAATAGTACCTAAGTATTTTTTCACCAATTCAGGGTGTTCTTGAATAGCTTCAGAAATCGGACAAAAAATTATTCCTTTTTCGGCTAAAGTTTCTTTGAAAGTTGTTGCAACAGAAACGGAATCGATAACAATATCCATGGCAACGCCTGTAAGTCGCTTCTGTTCATTGATAGAAATACCAAGTTTCTCAAAAGTTTTTAATAACTCAGGGTCAACTTCATCCAGACTTTCCAACTCAGGTTTTTGTTTTGGTGCGGAATAATAGCTTATATTTTGAAAATCTGGTTTAGGATAGTTTACATTTGCCCATTCAGGTTCGGTCATTTCTTTCCAAACTTTAAAAGCTTCTAAACGCCATTCCGTCATCCATTCGGGTTCATTTTTCTTTTTTGAAATGGCTTTGACAATATCTTCATTTAAACCCACAGGAAACTTATCAGCTTCTATGTCTGTATAAAAACCATATTCGTACTCTTTAGTTTCGAGTTCTTTTTTTAAGTCGTCTTCGGTGTATTTACTCATATTATTTTTTTTGTAAAAGTCCTTCCCTTTGGGAAGGATTTAGGATGGGCTTAAAGCGAAAAACTCTCCCCACACCCACAAGTTCTGTTCGCATTGGGGTTTTTAAATACAAACCCAGTTCCATTCAAACCTCCAGAATAATCTAATGTAGTTCCAACTAGATATAAAAAACTTTTTTTATCAACGACAATTTTTATGTTGTTATCTTCAAAAATTTTATCATTCTCTTGTTGTTGTTTGTCAAATTTCAGCTCGTACGATAAACCCGAACAACCTCCACTTTTAACACCAACTCTTACATAATCTTTTGAGGCGTCAAAACCATCAGCTGCCATAAGTTCAATAACCTTACTTTTTGCTATTTCAGATACTTGTATCATAACTATATAGATTCGTTCTAAATAAGTGCAAATATAGATTAAAATATGAAGAGATTAAAATAATAATATTAAAAGGTAAAATTTAATTTCACAAAGTCTATCATGTTGATTATTAAGCAATAATAATCAGCAGGTTACGTTTATTAGATATTGGCGAAACCGTTAGTTATTAACAATAATGTTAGGTTATCAACATTATGTTAATAACTCTATCGTTAAAATATATATTTGCTTAGGTAATAATAGGAATATGAAGTGTTTAAAGAAAAAGAGTATTTCTTAAATTTAAGAAAGTAGTAAAATATACCCTCCTAAAGTATTAAGGTTAAATACAAGGTAGGGTTTTGTGATATAAAGCTGTTATTGTAAGTATAGCTTTTGTTTAATTAAAAAAAATTGATTCTATAAGTAAGAAAATCAACAATGACCAAGTTAAATATTAAGAATAAAATAGCACTTGCTATTATTTTTGTTGTTACACCAATTTCTTTTTTGGCACAAACCACTTTTACAGAAAGTGCAGCCTTACCTGTTTATAATTTAGATATTGGTGGTAGTAAAGATGGCGGTCATGCGTGGGCAGATTATGATCTTGATGGTGATTATGATTTGGTAATTAATACGGTAGGTAGTGGGTATCTGTTACGAAATGATGGAGCTAGTGGTTTTACAAATGTAACAGCTACATTGGCTCCAGATTTTTTAACTGGTACTTTAGAACGAACTGCACTTTTTGTTGACTTTAATAATGATGGCTATCCTGATATTTTTAGAAACGATCATAACAATTTAAAAATTTATCTTCAAGATCCAGCCACAAATAAATTTGGTAATGGTACTGGAGGTACAGTACCCATCCAACATTTTACAACACTTACAGATGGGTTAAATGCAGAAGGAGCAGGAGCTTTAGATTATGATGGCGATGGAGATTTAGATATTTTTGTTGACAATCATAATTTTGGTATAGATATTCTTCAAAATGATGGGAATGGTTTTTTTACGCATGTCACAAAAAAATCGGACAGTCCAACAATTTACAATGCGGCAGATCCAACCACTTGGCCTTTAGGGCTAGCACAAGATGCAGTTGATGGTGATTATGGTTCTGCAACCGATTTTAATAATGATGGTTGGGTAGATATTGTAGTTAGAAAACAAGATCAGGTTGATTTATTTACCAACCTTGGTGGTACTTTTCAAGATGGCGTTGATATTGACCAAGCAGATAATAATAATAAAGGGGCAGTAGCCTTTCAAGATTTTGATAATGATGGTGATTTTGATTTGTTTTGGACAGAGAATGGTACCAATCAAATCCATAGAAATAATGGAGATGGTACTTGGTCAGGTTTAGGAGCAGCAACAGGTATACCTACAACTTTTACCGGACAAATGGAAGGGATAGCCTGTGGTGATGTAGACAATGATGGTGATATAGATATCTATTTAGGCAATGGAGGCAATGGTGCCTCTCATATAAGTAAGTTATATCTCAATCAAGGAGCAATGACCTTTGTAGATTCTGGTTTGACATTTAATAATAATAATGAAGGCTCTACTTTTATTGATATTGATGAAGATGGAGATTTAGATCTATATGTAAATAAAAATGGCTCGGCTAATGAACTCTGGATTAATAATCTTGGAATAGCAAAGGCTAATCATTTATACATAGATATTTTAGAAGATAGAGATATTTTTGGTTTGATAAATCTTGAAAAACGGTTTGGTACTGGAGCTACGGCAGCAATATTAGATTGTAATGGGAATGTAATCTCTGGTATTAGAGAGGTAAATGGTGGTTATGGTCATGGTACTCAAGAGCCAGGGGTGATTCATTTCGGATTGCCGGGAGGACCAAATACACCTATTGTATTAGAAATAGCGTATCCTAGACATGGCTCAGGGTTAAATGATAGAGTCATTGTTAGGCAAGAATTAATACCAATAAACTATAATAACGGAAATATTAATATTATTACTGTATTACCAACCAGTGGAAATCAACCACCAATAGCACAAGATGATTTAATTTCTGTTACCCAAGGAAGTACAGTAACTTTTAATCCTTTGACAGATAATGGTAATGGAGTTGACAGTGACCCAGATTCGCATCCAATTTCAGTAATAGCCATTACCCAGCCGACAAACGGTACAGCAGTATTAAATGGAGATGGTACAATAACCTATACGCCAAATCCAGGGTTTTCTGGTAGTGACCCATTTACATATACCATAGAAGATAGTACAGCTTGTACATCTACCAATCAACAAACTATAGGTAATGTATTGATGACTGTAAATAATGACAATGATGGCGACGGTATTGCCGATATTGATGATTTTGACGATGATAATGATGGTATTTTGGATACGGATGAGTGTACAAACAATAGTTTTTCAGGCACTTATTCTTTTTTAAATAGTCCAGGAACAAATAATGCTACATCTACATTATCAGAATCAGGAACCATAAATTCAACTACAGGAAGTAATTCGGTATTAGTTACAATCACTTCATCAGATATAGGTATGTTTTATGGAGGGCCAGGTAATGATTTTTGGATAGCAGGAATTAATAATGGAGAAACAACAACAACAATTACATATACCTTTAGTCAACCTATAACCGATTTAGAAATTGGTCTCCATGATTATGATTTTGGCGATGCTGTAAATGGAAGTAACCAAGGTGTACTATTTGAGTATATGGATAATTTTTCTATTATGCCTACAACATTTACTGGGCCATTTGTTAATAGTTTACCTACATCAGTAAACCCAACAATACCAAATGCTGATGGATCAATAATTTGGTCAAATTTACCCATAGGTACTACAAGTATTTCCTGGACGCATCATAGATTCAATGATATTGTAGCAGTTGCACATACTCAGATAGATTTTAAAACTGAATGTGATACAGATGATGATGGTATACCCAATAGATTAGACCTTGATTCAGATAACGATGGTATTTTAGATGCAGTTGAAGCTGGTCATGATCAGCCACATACCAATGGTGTAGTGAATGGAGCAGTCGGAACAGATGGTATACCAGATCCAGTTCAGGCTTCACCTAATGACGAAAACACAAATTATACAATAGCAGAAAGTACAGATGATACAGATGTCATTCCAAACTATTTAGATTTAGATTCTGATGGAGATGGCATACCAGATAATGTAGAAGCACAAACTACCTTAGGTTATACACCACCAAGTGGCACAGTAGATGCTAATGGTGTTTTTACTAATTATACTTCAGGCTTAGACCCAACCAATACAGATACAATAGATAATCCAGATTATTTAGATACTGATTCAGATAATGAAGGAGGTTCAGATACAACTGAAGCAGGAATAACATTAGCTAATACAGATGCTGATAATGACGGATTAGATGACAATACAGATGCTACAGTAGATTACTCTGATCCTGGAGGGACAATTGATAATCCATTAGTTGCACCAATACTATTATCAGATTCAGATAACGATGTCAATTCTGGAGGTGATGTTGATTTTAGGGATGCAGCAGATGACAGACCAGATAATGACGGCGATGGTATTGCTGACATCGATGATATTGATGATGATAATGATGGTATTTTAGATACCGATGAAGGTTGTGGTAATTTAATTATCAATGGAAATTTTGAAGCTCAAGATTTTACAAGTGTTGTAGAATTTCCTAGTGGTTTTACCTCGGCTATCGGAACATTTATCGGGTCAACGTATAATACAAATACTTTGTATGGTTGGGACTATACACAAAATATGGATGGTTGGGTTGGAGGAGCCCCATTAGGAGCAAATTTTTTCGCGGATGCCTATTCTAGAAATCAATATTTAGATATTATTGGAAATAATTCGGCTTCAAGTCCTGTAGGAGAGAATAATGTTCTTTCGCAGACCGTTCCAACTATAGTTGGACAGAGTTATACCTTAAGTTTTTATTGGGGTGAAGATATTGGACATCGTGTAGGTGCACCAGTTGAAATAGATGTACGGGTTAGAGATGCAGTAACAACTGCAATTATTCAATCTCAAAATTTAACAACTACAGCTACAGGAATTGTTGGAGGAGTGGTTGGTCCTAAAAATTGGTTTGCTTACAGTCAGGTTTTTACAGCTACCAGTGCACAAACTACCATTGAATTTGAATCTACTCCTGATGGAACAGCAAACGGAACCGCTTTAGATTATGTAAGCGTTTTTAAAAATGGTACATGTCAAGATACAGATAATGACGGAGTGATAGATGCTTTTGATTTAGATAGTGATAATGACGGAATTTATGATGCAGTTGAAGCAGGTCATAACCAACCACATACCAATGGTGAAGTGAATGGAGCGGTTGGAGATGATGGTTTACCAGATGCTGTACAAGACAGTCCTAACAATGAGCAAATTAATTATACTCTAGCAGAAAGTGCAGAAGATCCAGATACTATCCCTAATTTTTTAGATACAGATTCTGATGGTGATGGTTGTGTAGATGCAATGGAAGGAGCAGGAACTTTTACTTTTTCAGATTTAACAGCAGATAATAATTTAGCAAATACACCTGCAGGTGTAAATGCTGAGGGAGTACCAACAATTGCAGGTAGCCCTCAAGCTACATCAGCTGCAGTTACTGATGCTAGTAATACTGATGCTTGTAAAGCCGATTTAAGCTTAACCAAAACGGTAAGCAATGCTTCACCTAATCAAGGTGATACCATAACATTTACTTTAACGGTAACCAATAATGGTCCATTATCAGTAACAGACATCTTAATTGAAGATGTTTTACCTGTAGGAGTCACTTTTGGTAGTGCAAGTTTAGGTACAGCGAGTTATGATGGGCCTACAAGAACGTTAACATGGGCTTTAGGAGCAACCACAATACCTGCTTCAGGCAATAATTCAAGATCATTGACCTATACAGTAACAGTTGGTGACTGTGGAGAATTTACGAATAAAGCAGAAATCATAGAAAGTTCATTAGACGATCCAGATTCAACGCCAAATAATGGAAATTAACGAATGAAGAAGAAATATAGTCATAGAATTAATAAATCAAAAGGTAGTGTCAATTTGAAAAAGTGGACTGTCATATTTTTGTTTTTTGGCATTAGTTTTGTCAATGCTCAAATTGATAATAGTGATTTCAGGGTAACTTTAGCTCCTGAAGATTTAGGGGTATGTAATGTTAATAACAACTCAAATGAGGTTGTAACCGTAAAAGCTAAAAAGAATAATAGTTTACATAGTTTTAATATTGTATTTGATTTACCTGATGGTGTAGAATATGTTCCAGGTACAGTAGCGATAACTCAAAACCCAGGAGCTTATGCGATCACTTATGTAAATACTTCAACAGTAACCAACCCTGAGTTTGAAATTAGAAATTTAGCTGGAGGAGCAACAGATGAAGGTTGGAGTTTAGGAGATGAGTTTATTTTTTCTTTTCAAAGAACAGCAGATTGTCCTGCCGTTAATTTTAAAGAAAGTGGTGGTGCATTTAAAGACAGACATCAAATCAATTATTTAAAAAACAATCAATCTAAATCTGCTCAAGATGTTAACGATGCTATATCTTCCTATGATTTGCTTTCAGCATCTCTGAGTGTTTTAGATATCAATCCAATAAATGGTGTAGTAAGTAGTGTTGCTTCACCAGTTTATTTTACAAGACCAGTAGAAGTTGTACAAGGAGGTAATGGTAATATACAACTATATCACCATGAGGTTTTTGTTGATGCTAGTATTCACAATTATCAATTGTTATTTAACGGTTCAGTTTTACCAGTAGTAAGTTCTAGTCTTGATGTGGTTACCAATGTAACTACATTGATATATGATATTGATTTAACACAAGCACCGTTTAATGTGGCAACAGCAAATGAAGATGGAGATCAACAATTTGAAAATAGTGAAAAATTTGTTTTTGAAGAAAAATTTGCAATAATAAATTGTGATAATGTAAATATTTTTCATGATGTGTTTTGGGGTTGTGGTGGTGCCGAATGCCAAAAAAGTGGATTAAAATCAGGTGCCATCCTCCTAGGAAACCAATTGCCAGAACTAAAGCTAACGCAGTTAGAAGGTTCAAATGATATTTGTGCAACTAATCACTTTAGGGTTAGAATTGAAAATACTTCTATTGATCCAGGTTCAACAGGTAAAGATGTTTATATAAACATTGGATTAGGAAGTAACAACTCTATTATTACAAATTATAATACAAATCCACTTTGGGCTTATGATCATCTAGGTACAAGAAGCTTAAGTAATGTACGTTTTACAAATGGGCCTGCTGTAATACCTACATTTAATAATCCCTCAACATTATATCCAGGAAGCGGTTCTGGAACTACAGTAGCTATACCACCGGATTTTTTGACCGTTGATCCTGATGGTTCTGGTGTTGGCTTGGAAGATTTAGATGGTGATGGTTTTTATGATGATTTAGCTCCTGGAGAGTCTACAATTATAGAGCTAGATATAGATTATAATCCCCGATCTAACTGTGGTACAGGAAGATTTGATTATATAAGTTGGGAACATTTATATTTTGATGTAAATATTAAAAACCAATGTTTAGAACCAAAAGATGCAAAACGTTTAGATTTTGGCTATAGAAACTTAATTCGAGATTATTTAAGAACCACCGAACTGGGTGGAGATAAAGATGTGTCTGATGGCGATTCTTTTGAATTGTGCATTACTCCAGCAATGTACAGTAACTTAACTTTAAATGGACAAAACGCATTATCGGCAAGTTCTGACAGTGAATTTACAGTGAGTATTAATGTGCCAGATGGCGTAACTATAGATGCTGCACATATAAATGCAGGTCTATTCACGCAAACAGGAAACACCATTACTTATGCTACTACGAATTTATATAGTTATCCAAAAGTGTTACAAAATGAATTGGCAGCAACAGGTGGTAAATTATGCATTCCGCTGTCATTTGATTGTGCTGCCTATATTGCTACGAATGCCTCAAATGTATTTACAGTAGGGTATACAACAAAACTAACATTAAAAGACGGTAGTGGGAATGTGTGTTTTAATGAAGACATCCATTGTGGAAATTTTGAGAGTATAACTACTCATGGTTGTTTTCCAGGTTGTACAGGGCCATCTATAACTGCATTTGACACCTATAGAACCTCTGCAGGTTGGACAGATAATACGCAAAATACAAAAGTAGATTTATCTCAAGCAACTGCTAATGGTTATGAATTGCAAAACTATATGGTAGGCGATACCATGAAAATTAATACAAAAGCAATAATTAATACTTATACTACTGATAACATGCTTTTTGAAATAAAATATTCAACTGTTGGAAATGCTTTAGGAGCAAATACTATTGAATATTTAGAGGGTACTATAAATATATATGACAGTTCTTTAGGTACTACTACTGCAGTACAAGCATTAACAAGTGTACCAGTTGTCGCAAGTTCAGGTGATAGCCATACAGCAACATTTGATATAAGCTCATATAAAAGTTTATACGATAATGCGAATTTTGATAGTAATGATTCCATTTTTCTATCCTTAAATTATCGTTTTAATTTAAATCAAACAAGCTCGAATTTACATAAATTAACAAATTTTAAAGGAGAGTTTTATTCATTAGATTTAGCAAATAATAAGGTTTCTTGTGATACCTGGGGTTCTGCGGCATCTGTTTTAAGAGTGACAAAAACTTTTGGAGCTAATATTACGCGTTTTAAAAATTGTGAGGATGGTATTTTAAGAATTTATTCAACAGAAAGGTCAAATGCAGGAGATTTATTTCCCAATGAATATCGACCACCTTTCGGTTTAGAAAATGTTCAGGCAACTTTACCTCAAGGTTATCAATTTACAGGAAGGGCAGAAATATTGAACAACCAAGGCAATTTTACGGTAGCAAATAATGGCATAACTTTCTCGCAAGTAGGTAATGTTATTACGCTAACACCAACAGTCAATTTTAGAAATGGTGATCAAACCAATACCTATTATCCTAGAGCTTCTTTTTGGGTTAAAGGAACCTGTACAGCAGATGAAGATGGACTTGTTGAATATGAAGCTAATTTTAAAGATTATCATTATGGAGCCAATACTATAGAGCCAACAAAAAATGCAAGTAGAGTTGTAGATTATACAAAACCAACTTTCACTTTACAACCAGCAAGTTCTGCTATTGTTAATGGGGATAATTCTGTAGCAGATTTCGATTTAAATATAACAAACACTTCTTCTGGGTCTGGTTCAATTGATTACAATTGGGTAAGAGTGTCACAAAACCCTAATATAACTGTAATTAGTGCTTTTGATATAACAGGTGGAGGTTCAATACCTTTAAATATTGTACAATCTGGTGGGACTACTTGGGTAGAAATAGGGTCTTTGGTTAACAACACATCAAAAGATATTAGAATTAAAGCCAATTATACGTCATGTACAGATCAGGTTTTAACATTTTCTCATGGTTGGGATTGCTTGGCATATCCTACCCTGCCTCAATATGGAAACCTTAATGAACAATGCTACGAAAATAGTACGCAATTAACACTTTCTCCTAGAAGTTCTGAAGTACAATTAACCATTACAGAACAACCTTCAACTCGTATAGATATGTGTGATGCATTTCATATCAAATTACAAGTGAATAGTGCACAATTGGCAATGTTATCAAACCCAAGAGTTGAATTTACAATACCTTCAGGACTGTCTTCTTTAGATATTTTGTCTGTCAAAATTAAGTACCCTTACAATGCAGCTGTGACTGAAAATGCAGTATATACAACAACAGGAAACACACTAAACATTGACTTATTGTCACATAGTATTATTAATGGTCTAGGTGGTATTCCAGGAACTAATGATGCATTAACTGCAGCTGATAGACAGGTTGAACTAGATTTTGAATTAAGAACAACCTGTGATTATATTTCTGGTACTCCATTATTATTTAAAGTTTTTGCAGATAAACCTTGCGGAGATCCAGCAGAAGGGAATGGCTCATTAGTGTATTCTAATGATATTAATATAAATGGAGTGGTGCAACCTTATGATGCATTTTCATCTATTATATTACCTAATGAATTAGATGCCAACGGTGCTCATATTGATGGTTGTAATGCTACCGAAACTGTTAGTATTTCAACAACTTTTTCTGATATAGCAGGTCAGTCTGCTACACAAACAGATGTGAATGATTTTGGTAGAGTTACCATTCCAGCAAATGTAAGTTATGTTAATGGAACATTTGCATCACCTGATGGGATAACTTTAGTATCGTCTAACGCCAATGAATTGGTTATTAACTATCCAGCAGGGCTTACAAATCTAGAATCAGCTGATTTTTCTTTTGATATTCAAACAGGACTTAGTGGTTGTGCTGCAGATGCTGATTTTACAATTATTAATTATATTGAAACAGGAGGATTAACCTGTGGTGCTTCTTCTTGTGTAAATTCAATTGTAACTACTGGTTCATCAACAGAATTATTAGATATAATAAAACCTGATTTGGTAAATTCAGGCGGGTCAAGTGCATCAATAACGTCTTTCAATGCAAACAACAATTATAGCTTTACTATAAATCTAATCAATAATGGTTTAGACGCTCCAAGCGGATATTCGTATGATATCTATTGTGCTGATAATTCAGGAAATCCTACAGGAGCATCTATGCATTCAGGAACAATATCTCAAGCAGTAGCTTCAGGAGCATCCATAACAGAAAACATCAACTTTACCTCAAATACAATATGTAGTATTGCTGATGGAATGGTATTTGTAATGAGCCCTTCAGCATCACAATGTATGTGTGATGTATTGCAATTACATATGCCATTAAATGCAGCAGCAATAGATGCAATAGATGATACATTTTCAACCAATTTAAATACAGCAGTTTCAGGTGATATTTTTATTGATAATGGTAACGGACAAGATGTATTAGGTGTTACACCAACTACGGTAACTACAAATACCAATCCAGCTCATGGTACATTGGTGATGAATACTGACGGAACTTTTACTTATACACCTAATGCAAGTTTTGCAGGTATTGATACTTTTACTTATACCATTACAGATAGTTTTGGTCAAACAGATACAGCTACCGTAACCATAACTTTAATAGCTGCTGATTTAAGTTTAAGAAAAACAGTAAATAATGCTTCCCCAACACAAGGAGACACTATTGAATTTACATTAACTGTAACCAATGCAGGGCCGTCATCTTCAACAAATATTATTGTAAAAGATATTTTACCTGTAGGAGTTACTTATCTCAATTCAAATCCAGCTACTGGTGTAGCAAATTATGATCCAGGTTCAAGAACAATAACTTGGGATTTAGGAGCATATACTTTACCTGTAAATGATACTATATCATTAACTTATACGTTAACTGTTGGTAATTGTGGCGAGTTTACCAATCAGGCTCAAATAACAAATAGTTCATTAGATGATCCAGATTCAACACCAAATAATGGTCAATAAGAAAAAGAATATGACAACTAACAACACAAATAGACCAATGAAAAGTTTAAAGATAGTTTTAGCTTTTATAATCCTATTTTTAGGGTTTCATGTCAATGCTCAAACCTCATCTGTAGTAGTTACTCATGTAGAAACTAATGGTAACACAGGTGTCTCTGAAGCAGGAACAGTTCTAGGTTACACAATTACATTATTTAATAATGGAGATGAAGATCTAACAGGAGTATCTGTGTCAGGTCTTTTACCTAGTGGTGCTGCAGCAACCATGGTCGGTCCTGCAGGTGATGGAGGAACGGCAAATGTGTTGGATATTGGTGAAACTTGGACATATACAACATCTTACACAGTTACAGTAACAGATATACCAGTACTACCAGCTGTACCACCAAGTGCAACTTTAACAAATACTGTTACCGTTGATACTGACCAAACTGCAGCCATTAATGTTGACCGTATTGTTAATATTCATGAAGATGATTTTGATGAGGTGACTATAACAGTTAAAAGTAATATAGCTACACCAGTGAGTAATGGTGATATTACAGAATGTGAAGCAAGTCCAATACAAACGCTAAATGCAAATACAGCCCTAGTATCAACTACCAATATTATATGGTACGATGCCATGGTTGGTGGAGCGGTAGTACCTACACCAACTTTAAATATTGTTGGTACAGAAACGTATTTTGCTGAAAGAGTTGATCCCGCTTCTGGCTGTGTAAGTATTGCAAGAACTCCTGTAAAGTTAACCATTGAACCTGCATTAGAAATTACAGATCAACCTGATCCTATTACAGCATGTGTTGGCAATTCTGTCAATTATGATGTTTCGGTTTTAGCAACTGGTGTTAATGTAACCTTTCAATGGCAAATTAGTACTAATGGAGGTGCCTCTTTTACTGATTTAAGTGATAATGCAATCTATTCTGGTACTACAACTGCTACATTGACTATCAGTACTATTACTGAAGTTATGCATAATTACGAATACAGAGTGGTTACAAATAGTGCTTCAAATTCTTGTGGGGCTATAGAATCAATTGCAGTAATACTTACGGTTCCTGATGTGTCTTATAATGCAAATGGTACTTTTCCAACAACATGTAATGGTAATGACGGTTCTATCACTTTGAATAATTTAAGACCTAATACCATTTATAGATTAGATTATCAAGATAATAATGGTAATCCAGTTACCAATAATGCTATTAGTACTAATGGAAGTGGGCAAATAATTATATCTAATTTAGTAGCTGGGACGTATTCGAATATTGTTTTGAGTATATTTCCATGTGTAGGTACCTCATTAAATGTTACACTTTTATCTCCTCCTTTACCAAATACTCCAGCAATCACAGGTGATACAAATCTATGTTTAGGTAGTTCAACAACTTTAAATACTACAGCTGTAGGAGATATTGTATGGAGTTCTTCCAACATAGGTGTTGCTACGGTAGATGCTAGTTCTGGTGAGGTGACAAGTGTAGGCGTTGGTTCGACAGATATTACTTATACAGTTACTAATACTACAACTAATTGTAGTGCTAATTCAGCAATACATACTGTTACTGTAGGTAATTGTAGTTTAACGGTAAGCAAGACCCAAACGGCAGGCCCAAGTCCAGTAACGGCAGCAGGCCAGACCTTAGATTATCAGATTGTAGTTACCAATACAGGCTCTACG
>Ga0209633_10001309_pt1 | contig 25882 bp, 28 predicted proteins | sample Cruoilmetagenom1_FD_187290 | JGI IMG/M metagenome (GOLD analysis project Ga0209633, IMG submission 187290) | Oil polluted marine microbial communities from Coal Oil Point, Santa Barbara, California, USA - Sample 1 (SPAdes) (version 2) | ecosystem: Environmental > Aquatic > Marine > Oil seeps ...
CACGCTATTGCAGCATTATTGCTGATTGCTTTATCACTAGCTCACATATTTATGACAACCAAGGTTGAGGGTACGATTGATGCCATGACCAGTGGCAATGTAGATCAGAACTGGGCAAAAGCACATCATTCGCAGTGGTATGAAGAACAAAGCAAAAAGTCTGTTTCTGTAAAAGAAGATAGCACTACTCGTTTGGATAATGATCTATCTGGGACAGATCGGGAAGGAGCCTTCTGATGATTGCCAATTTTATTGATGGGCCTCTGTGGTACGTTTCACTCGCTGTTTTCTTTATTGGGGTGCTCTGGAAACTGGCAACTATCGTCTTTGGTAAAAAAACGACTGATTTATCCCAGCCACGTGCATCTGCAGCTGTAGGTGCATGGCGTACAATATTTAGTCGTTTTCTACCCGATAGAGGCATGTTTTCAGAGATTAAATTACAAGTGATTGCTGGTTATTTATTTCACCTGGGATTGCTGGCCTTAATGTTTTTTGCAGCTCCTCATATTCGTTTTCTGGATGAACACTTTCTTGGTTTTAGCTGGTCTGCATTGCCGCATTGGGCATTTATTGTTGCCGCACAGTTTGCTTTTCTGGGTTTGATTCTATTGTGGCTACAGCGTCTATTAAATCCAGTCACCAAACTTATTTCCACCGCAGGCGATCATATTTCAACTCTATTGACTTTTGTGGTGATGTTGACGGGTTGTCTGGCGTTGCTGGAATCATTTAGCGGTTTGCGTTTAATTCATCGTTTTAGTGTTGAAATATTTCTGATCTATTTCCCGTTTAGTCGATTAATGCATGCCTTTACTTTTATACCGAGTCGAGCCTTTACCGGCGCATGGTTTGGACGACGGGGGATTCGCTCATGAGTGCAAGACTGGAACAGGGCGTTGAGGCTTTAAAAGGGCAAATTGATGCCAAGGTTAATTCCTTTTTTACAAGCTGTATTCATTGCGGAATATGTGCCGAAGCCTGCCTTTTTTATACCGAAACCAAAGATCCGCGATATACGCCTATTTATAAAACTGAGCCGCTACGAAAAGTCTGGAAATCAGAAAAAACGTTATTAGGAAAGTTAGGGCTCGCAAAGGCACTCAAGGAAGAAGACCTTGCTGACTGGGAAGAACTGGTTTATGACGGTTGTACTGCATGTGGTCGTTGCAGCATGGTTTGCCCTGTTGGAATTGATGTGGCAGATATGATTTATCGCGTCAAACAGGGGTTGGAAGCATCCGGTTATTCGCCACAGGATCTAGTTGCAGCAGCGGATAGGGCGCTTGAGTTTGGAAGCCCCATGGGTGATATTTCACATGCATTAAAAGCACAGGTTAAGCACATTGAAAAGGACACCGGTTTAAAAGTCCCCTTTGATGTAGAAGGTGCTGATTACATGGTGACAATATCAGCCAATGAAATTGTTACCTATCCAGATTACATTGCTTCCTTGTCTCAGATATTTCACCAGGCAGGGGTGAGCTGGACAATTTCATCCGAGGCTTTTCAAGCCACTAATGCTGGTTTACAGCTCGGTGATAATACCATTGCAACAAAGCTGGTACAAAGAATTGTTGATGCGGCGGAGAAGCTAAAAGTCAAGTATGTAGTCAGTCCAGAATGTGGGCACGCCTATGCAGCGATACGCTGGAATGGCCCCAACTATATTGGCAGAGACTATAAATTTAAAGTACTACATATTCTTGAACTGCTGGACGAGTTGTATCGTGATGGACGTTTGAAAACCAGTGGAATGGATGCCTCTAAATTGACCTTCCACGATCCCTGTCAACTTGTCCGAAGAGGTGGTGTAGATGCTGAACCACGTGAACTGCTTGGCTCAGTTGCTGAAAATGTGATTGAAATGAAAGAACATGGCAAAATGAATTGGTGCTGTGGTGGAGGCGGTGGTGTTAGCGCTATTGAGCGTACTGAGGACTTAAGAGTAACTGTATTCAACCGTAAAAAGTCGCAACTGGATGAGTTGGATGTCGAAACGGTTGTAACAGCCTGTTCAAATTGCCGCGCGATGCTGGAAGATGGGCTTTATGCCAATGATATGGACATGCCCGTCGTTGGTTTGACAGAAATGATTGCCGAACACCTGGTTGATGATAAACCCATTCCTCAAATGCCGGATAAAACTTCAGATATAAAAGATGCACCGAGTCAAAAGCTTGAGGTAGAAGACACTTTGCCAAGCTCTAAAGTTGATGAGACTCATGTAGCTCGAAGTGATGATGATAAAACAAGCGCGGAGAAGACACAGCAAAAGAAAAATACGCCAGCATCACCCCAATCTTTATACGATACACCAAAGTATCACCAGGCTGATAATAAATCAGTTGATGGTTCAACATTTGCTCCTGATAAAAAAAGCACTCGGATTGATCCTGAGATTATCTCTCAAAAGCAATTAGTTAAAGATGATAATCTAAAGAAAATAGAGGGGATTGGCCCCAAGATTGAAAGTCTTCTTAAAGATGCCGGACTCAAAACTTTTGCCGATGTGAAACACGCTAGTCGTGATGAGATAAAAGCCATTCTTGATGAAGCTGGCCCACGCTATCGCATGCATGAACCTAAAAGCTGGCCTTCACAGGCAGAGTTAGCGGATAAAGGTGCCTGGGAAGAGTTGAGTAAATTGCAGGATCATTTAATGGGTGGGCGTGAGTAATATTTAACTTAGCCAATTATAAGCCATTTTTCTTGTATGGCACCCCCTGAAGTGGTCTAGTTTTTTTGTATCAGCGGAATTAAACCATGAGTGCTCTCAATAAATAACCGTTTGTTGACTTATTCCCATTTATGTAATTAAAAGTGAACACTAATAGAAATGAGAAGACCGCTATCTCAGAATTAGGCGGAAGCTGTAGGCAGCCCAGCATTAAGTAACCATTAAGCCCAACTATGAAATGATTCTAAAATTAAAAATAATATAAAAATAATTAGGAAATATTATGGGAATGGAAATTTCAACATCACTTTTTATTACCTGCAAAGATGAAGAGCAGTTAAAAACTATCAGTGATTATCTTAAGAAAAGTAAAAAATATAAAGAGACAATCTTAACAGATTGTTTCAATTGTATTGAAACTGAACCTTTTGTTATGGAACACTTGAACTTAAAAAAAATAAACCAAACTACTTTTTCAATCGATCTTTGGCTTGATGAAGAAGATTATAGTCCACAATCATTAGCATTGATTAAGTGTTTAATGAAAGAACAAATTAGTAGTGTTATTTATTATGAAAGAAGTGAAGATATAGCTCACACATTACATTGTTCACGAAAGATAAAGAATTATCAATTTATAGTGAAGAAAATGAATTATGGGGTGAAGAACCAGAAGATGGCATGAAAGATACAAACCTGTTTAGTTATGATGTTTACTCTAAATTTACAGACTTAACAGGTAAAAAGGCGTTTGAATATTTAATTAAAATGGCACCAAATCTAAAATTATAAATGTGTTGCTTATAATGTAGAGTGCCTAACAAATAGCTGCACTGGATAAACTACTCACTTGTGTTTGTATGATTATTTCTGCCTTAAACGACGAACATAGTTAAGGCATAGGGGAGGCAGAAGCATGAGTTGGGACTTTAAGACGTATATTTTTCCCCCACACACTTTTAGTCCCTTTTCCATCTGTCTGTTTAGTTTCCTGTTTCGGTTAAGTTTGCCTTATCATAGTGATTAATTAATTCGGCTTTACATTTTTACGGCGTTGCTTCTCATAATAAAAAGGAAAAAAAATGAAAAAAATAATACCTCTTACATTACTAGCTATGGGTCTTAGCCTAAATACATATGCAGAGATGACCAAAATAGAACTATCAAAATATCAGGGGGTCATCTCGTGTGTAGATCGTTCATTTTTTGATGGTGGCTACACAGAAGGTGAACCAGAAAGATTAAAAATAATGAATGTTCTGCTGGAAAAAGTAGGACTTCAATCATATGAAGAAAGCTTGAAACAGAAAAAAATAAAAATTGATACAGATTCATATATGGAAGGCTATGAAACTTGTGATAATAACTGGGATTTTTTAAAAGTCGAAGCTAAAAAAGTAGGTATAGCGCCAGAAGATGGTTGGTAATATAACAGGGTACTCCCGCTGATATAAAAAACTAGGGGGGGTGCCACTCATTGCTGCGACTATAATAAAAAATAATCGAGTCTGCCCTTTGATTATGGAACACAGTCACTTGTATGGTTAATTCACTAATAGTCTATAAAGTTACCGTAAGATTCCGTGAGCCTTCATACGCTTAGAGTACCACGCTTCAAAAAGTGCCAAAAATAGGGTAAAGGTCATGATTCCCAAGTAACTTAAGCCAAGGGCAGAAAGGTTGCCACCGACGGCATCAAGACCAAAGGAAATGATAACCATAGCCGCGCTGAATAAGAAAACAGGAGCTGCCCAAGCTTTACGAAAAAACAAAAGAACAGCACCGAGTAACCCACTCCAGACACCTAAAGCAAATACAGCATAATGATAGCTTGGTGTATTATGAAAAACTTCTGCCTGCTTAATCGTCATGCCTTGCGCCACTAAGCTCTCTACCGTGGCATTGACGGAAGTCAGATAGTGGAACACGCCTAATAGGTTCCAGATTAAGAATAGCCCTGCTAATACCCAAAAGGATATCGGCGTTGTACTCACAACCTTGTTTTCAATACTTTTCATTTCAACTTTTCATTTATGTTTGAAAGGAGAGTATAAGTGAGCACTCCTGACACCCTGATGTCAGGAGTGATTTTATTTCTAATTTAATTTAACCAGATGATTTCTCTGTTTTATGTACTAAATTACTTTTGCGTCGCAGACATCTAACAACGCGGTAACCTGTATAACGTAGGTTGGACAAGCGTTAGCGTCATCCGACATGATCATGTTTGTTTATCTACAAATGTCGGATGACGTACCTTATCCGACCTACGGTTTGTGATGTGGTCAAGGTATTCAGTATTATATCTCTGTATCAATTCCACGATTCATTTTTGCCTAACAAATGAATCCGCTGATACCAAAAACTAGGGAGGGTGCCACTCACCGCTGATACTAAAAGCTGGTTTGTAGAGAGTCCTATGCTTTTTGTTTACTTGCTCAGGCTGTGCAAGATTCGATCAACATCGACTCTTCCTTTGGAATGGTAGCGATGTACTTGGTGGCTCTTGTGAGCCTTAGAAAGCATTAAAAATATGCAGATTAATGCTAATAAATTCAGTCACTAGCCTTTTTATCTACTATATTTAAGCAATAAATAAAACAGAAACAGAAACAGAAACATCTAAAGGAGTAGATTAATGCAAAAATCATTACATCTTGATCCCGCTAAATGTACGGGATGTCTGCAATGTGAGATGGCTTGTTCGTATGAGAAGCTGGGTGAATTTAACCCGTCACGCTCACTCATTAAAGTTTTCACCTTCCATGAAGAAGGGCGTTTTGCGCCGTATACCTGTACTCAATGTGATGATGCATGGTGTATGCGAACCTGTCCGGTTGATGCAATTACCGTTGATATGTCAACAGGTGCAAAAATTGTTGCAGAAGATAAATGTGTGGGTTGCAAGGTCTGCACTATCGCCTGTCCCTTTGGTACGGTTAATTATGTGGCTGAAACAGGCAAGGTTGCAAAATGTGATTTATGTGGTGGCGATCCTGAGTGTGCTAAAGCCTGTCCAACTGAGGCGATTGTTTATATTGATGCGAATGCAACGGGCTATGACCGTATGAAAGCTTTTGCAGAAAAATCACTACCCAGCGCTAACGCGTCATCATAAAAGGAGGTTTAACATGTCTTGGACAAGAAAAATATTACGCGTAAACCTCACTGAAGGAACGTGCACCCCAGAGCCACTCAATATGGATTGGGCTAATGATTATCTAGGCCAGCGCGGTTTGGCAACAAAATATCTGGTTGAAGAAACTGACCCAACCGTAGACCCACTTAGCCCTGAAAACAAAATGATTATGGCAACAGGGCCACTCACAGGAACAATGGCATCAACCGGCGGACGTTATTCGGTTATTACCAAAGGACCACTGACGGGTGCAATTGCCTGTTCAAACTCGGGTGGCTTTATTGGTAATGAATTTAAAAATGCTGGCTGGGATATGATTATCTTTGAAGGTAAATCGCCCACACCTGTTTATTTATATATTGAAAATGATTTGACCGAGCTTCGCCCTGCGGATGATCTTTGGGGTAAATCAGCCTGGGAAGCTGATGAGATGTTGCACAAGGCGCATCAAAATCCTAATCTGAAAATTGCTGTAATCGGACGTACAGCCGAAGCAGGTTGTTTGTTTGCGGGTGTGATTAATGACTTACACCGTGCTGCAGGTCGCTCTGGTGTGGGTACGGTAATGGCATCCAAAAACCTTAAAGCCGTTGCAGTTCATGGGACTCTAGGTGTTGGTTCACTGGAAAACCCAGATGCCTTTTTTGAAGCAGTTGCCGATGGTAAAGAAGTGTTAGCAGAAAATGCGGTAACAGGACAAGGTCTGCCAACTTATGGCACACAGGTTTTGATGAATGTTATCAATAGTGTCGGTGGTTTACCTGCACGAAATATGAAGGACGTTGGCTTTGAAGGAGCTGAGAATATTTCAGGCGAAGCCATGCACGAGCCACGTGCCAGCGATGGCAAGGCTAACCTGACCACTAATGGTGCCTGTTTTGGTTGTACCATCGCCTGTGGTCGAATTTCATCTATTGATAAAACTCACTTTTCTATTAAAGACAAAGCAGACTCTCCTCAATATCAAGGCTCATCTGGTGGTTTGGAATATGAAGCAGCGTGGTCATTGGGAGCTGATACTGGCGTTGATGATTTAGATGCACTCACCTATGTGAACTTTGTGTGTAATGAAGATGGCTTCGACCCCATTACCTTTGGCTGTACTGTTGCGGCTGCAATGGAGATGTTTGAGGACGGTAAAATCACCCTTGAAGATACGGGCGGAATTGATTTACGTTTTGGAAGTGCAGAAGCCCTGGTTGCTGTCACTGAACTACTGGTAACAGGTGAAGGTTTTGGCGCTGACATAGGTATGGGTTCAAAACGTCTTTGTGAAAAATATGGTGATCCAGATTTATCCATGTCAGTTAAAGGCTTGGAATTCCCGGCTTATGATCCTCGCGGAATTCAAGGTATTGGCTTGAACTATGCCACATCGAATCGTGGAGCCTGTCATGTACGTGGTTATACCATCGCCTCAGAAATTTTGGGTATTCCGGTTAAAACAGAACAAAATGATACTGATGGAAAGCCAGAACTGGTTAAAGCATTTCAGGATGCAACCGCACTGGTAGATTCAGCGGGTATTTGTTTATTCACCACCTTTGCATGGGGTATGGATAATATTGCACCACAAATTGATGCAGCCTGTGAAGGTGACTGGAGCGTCGATAAATGTATGGAAGCCGGTGAGCGTATCTGGAATATGGAGCGCCAATACAATAATGCGGCAGGCTTTACCAGCGATGATGATACTTTGCCAAAACGCCTCCTTAAAGAAGCGATTAAATCAGGCCCAACCAAAGGACAGGTAAACCGCCTCGGTGAAATGCTACCCAAGTATTATGAAATTCGTGGCTGGACGGATAAAGGTATACCAACGCCGGAAACCATTTCGCGTTTGGGTCTTTAAGCCAACTACATTCTCCCCTCTCCTATAGGTAGGGGAGAGGGTTAGGGAGAGGTGTACGGTAGTTTGAGTTTAGTCGGGTATTCTACCCCCTCCCCAACCCTCCCCCTGCTAGGTGGAGGGAGTTTCATATCTATTAGGAACTTCCTATGAGACATATTATCATCGGCGCAGGCCCCAGCGGCGTAGTCGCCGCAGAAACACTGCGTAAAACCATTCCATCAGCAGAAATTATTTTAATTAGTGGTGAAGATGAGCCGCCGTATTCACGTATGGCGATCCCCTATTATTTGACCAACAAAGTAGGGGAAGAGGGCACTTATCTGCGCTCACCCAGCCACTATCAAGATCAAAAAATTAGTTATATCAGCAAACGTGTTGCATCCATTGATACGGATGCAAAGGCGGTGACATTGGCTGATGACGCTACACTTAGCTATGATAAATTACTGATTGCAACGGGCTCTCATCCGATTTCCCCACCCATTGACGGCATTGACTTGCCCGATGTGCATTCTTGCTGGACGCTTGAAGATGCTCGCCAGATTGCAGCGCTTGCCAAAGAAGGTTCTAATGTGGTGTTAATGGGCGCTGGTTTTATCGGCTGTATTATTCTTGAATCATTAAAACTACGAGGAGTTAACCTTACCGTTATCGAAATGGGTGATCGTATGGTGCCGCGCATGATGGATGATAAAGCAGGCGGATTGCTCAAAAAGTGGTGTATTGATAAAGGTGTAAACGTGCTTACATCTACCAAAATCACAGCGATTAAAGAGCATGATAAAGCGATGCTTGTAGAGCTGGATAATGGTAATAATATACCTGCAGATCTAGTCATTAGCGCGACGGGCGTAAAATCAAACATTGAGTTTTTAGAAGGTTCTGGAATCGATGTTAAAGATGGTGTGGTTGTTAACTCACAGTTGCAAACAAACGTTGCTGATATTTATGCGGCAGGTGATGTGGCTCAGGGTAAGGACTTATCGACAGGTGAATATCACGTACAGGCTATCCAGCCAACGGCGGTTGATCACGGGCGCATTGCGGCGCTAAATATGGCAGGCAAGCATGTTGAACATCACGGCAATATCAACATGAATGTGCTCGATACACTGGGTCTGATTTCACATTCATTTGGATTATGGATGGGAGTAGAGGGTGGTGACAGCGTCGAGATTTATAGCCCGGATGATTATAAATATTTAAATCTACGCTTTGGTATAGATGAGGAAGATGATGTTTTAGTTGGAGCCAGTACACTTGGCATGACGCAGCATATTGGTGTGATTCGTGGTTTGATTGAAAGCAAAATACAACTAGGTGACTGGAAAGAGCGTCTACTTCAAGACCCAACACGTATTATGGAAGCGTACCTTTCTTCTTCACAGGAATTAGATAATGTGGTTTAAATTCAAATGGCACCCCCCCCAGTTTTTAGTATCAGCGCTGTTATCCACTTATAGAAGTGATGTTCCATTACTGAGCGGAGACGAAATACCTGTGCTGAGCGGAGTCGAAGCATGAAAATGTACCTAGAACTTTACGCATCCCTAATGCATCTATTACCGCCGGGAAAGGCACGCTTTAAACGCGAAATCAAAGTAGCAGAAGGCGCAGTCGTGCAAGATGTGATTGATGAATATAAGGTTCCCATTGAGCTAGCGCATATCGTTTTAGTCAATGGTGTTTTTGTTTGCGATGATAGAGACAAGCATTTATTAAAAGAAGGCGATGTGCTTTCAATCTGGCCGCCTGTTGCGGGTGGATAGTGGGTAATACGGCTAGATATGAAATGGGGTACACACCCAGTGAATTTAAAAAAACACTGCAAGGTCAATTCACCACAAAGACCTGCTATTCCTGTAAAGAGCTTTCGTCTAATCATTGCTTAATTTCTACAGAAGATGGAAGTATGACGGTTGATATTAAAATCAAAGAATCTGCTCCACGTAAAATAGCGATGCTAAGCCTTCCAGTTTTAAATACTCACTTCCAGTTTAATAATGCTAGTGAGTCGCAAAAAGAATCCTTCCTGAAAACGTTCTTTAAGTATTTTCATAAAGGTGGTGGGTAAAGCATTAAGTTTTAACTTGTTTGTTGATGCTTGTGCTGAACGTAATTTACAGTAATGGCACCCCCCCGGGTTTTTAGCATCAGCCATTCCTTCACCCCAGTAGGGAAGAGGGTAGATATACTCAGACTAGCTGCGTACCCCAGCCTTCTAACCGTCCCTCTGCTAGATGGTGGAGATTTTTTCTTAATGAGATACTTAAGGAGAACCTGATTAAGTCGATTAGATTTAAGCGCAGAAAAAACTGTCGCTATTTTTCACGAAGTGAGCTGGAATGGTTACTCCCTTGTAGTGATCTTCGTGGAAAATAGCGGCAGTTTTAGCAAGCTTAAAATAATTGGACTTGATCAGGATCTCCTTAACTAACTTGTGCAAATATTCCTTGGGTCAGTCTTGCTAAATCCTGTGGAGTTAATTCAATTTCAAGTCCTCTTCTCCCAGCGCTAATAAAAATGGTTGGGTAATCTCTGGCTGAAATATCGATAATAGTTTTAAGCTTTTTTTTCTGCCCTAATGGACTCACGCCACCAAGAATGTATCCGGTTGTGCGTTCAACTTCTGTTGCTTCTGCCATGCATGCTTTTTTGCTTTTGGTGGCTTTTGCGATAAGTTTCATATTTAACCTGGTTGAGACAGGTACAACCGCTACTGCTAAATCATCATTTGATGTTTTTACAACTAGTGTTTTAAAAACTTTTGAAGCGGGAATGCCCAGTTTTTCTACAACTTCATCACCATAGGATTTGGCTGAGGGATCGTGGTGATATTCATGTATTGTGTAAGTAATATTGGCTTTTTTTGCAATGTTGATACAGGGTGTCATTCTTTGTTTTTATACTTTCCAGGGGCCAAGTGTTTTATCAATTTTAGACTTAAAATTTGATATTTTTTGTTGGTCTAGTTTTTCACTATTATACAAACTCAAAAACTGCAGTTTACTTTTCTTGGCACAAGTTCCCAGTAAGGCTATTTTGATAATACGCTTAACAGGTTGCCGCATGATTAGCTTATCTACCCACCAGGGTGAGCCCAGTGTTGTTACTACCAATACTTTTTCAAGATTATGCAGAAGCGGTTTAATAGCACCTAAATCACTGGCATGGTCATAGGCGATACCGGGTCCCCAAACGCGGTCAAACCAGCCTTTTAATAGGGCGGGAAAGCTAAACCACCAGGTTGGAAATAATAGAATCAGTGCATCTGCTTCTTTAAGGTTTTTAACCTGTTCTGTAATATTTGATGAATCATAATTATCTGAATAATATGACTCTCTTTCTATGGCTGTTAATGTCGGTTCAAATCCATTGTTGTATAAGTCTTCAATGATGATTTCATGTCCCATATTGGTGAGTTCATTTGAGACGTGTTTTGTAAGTATTTTACAAAGACTGTTATTTAAAGGGTGCGTTGTTACTAACAAGCACTTCATTTGATTTTGTGTGACCTAAATAATTTAATAATACCTCTGGGGCGAAGTATAAGAAAAAGGGCGAGGATAAACTCAAAGAAAGTGGTAACCATGGCGGCTTTGTTTTCTGGTTTGATGAATTCTACATAGGGTAATTCTAGTGTGCTGGTGAACGCTGTGAATGATATCCAGTAAACAATATCAGAAAATACATTAAATAACAGATAGATACCGAGTAAAACAAAAGCTAAGTGATAGTAGTCATTGATGTCTAATTCTTTATGAGATGACTCGCTTGTTTGCAGTGGAACAATCTTTTTTGCAACCAAGGTAGGAAAGAACCACAATAGCAGGGAGGCAATGACACCTGTTATCGCAGCGAGATGATAGGCTAAATAACTGGATTCATAAGGAAGTATAAATAGTAGAGAGACACCTTCAATTGACTTTATAAATATAGCAATAGCAAATATTCGGATGATGATAGCTAGTATATGAATGGGTTGCATAATTGATTTCTATTAACAAGGAATCGTTAGACTATACATGATCCTAATCGCAGTCAAATATGTAACCTAGTTCTAAAGTGCATGTAATGCCTGAATATAACGCTGATAGCGTTGTTTGCTAATTTCCCCGTTGTCAACGGCACTTCTGACTGAACAACCCGGTTCATGGTCGTGACTGCAATTATTGAAACGGCAGTATTCGGAGGGGTCTTTAAATTCAATATATCCGTCGCTGAGATCTTGTGTATCGATATTGCCGAGTGCGTAGTCGCGAACACCAGGGGAGTCTATCAAATAGCCACCTTTGGGTAATTTGTACAGTGTGGCGGTGGTGGTGGTGTGTTTTCCTTCGCCAGAGTCTGAGATGATACCGACGGTAATATCTAATTCCGGCATGATTTTATTAGCAATGGAGGATTTTCCAACACCTGAACGACCACTGAAAATGCTGGTTTTATCGCTCATTAAATCTTGTAATTCTTTTGTTCCTTCACCTGTTAAGGCGTTCATTTGCAGGACTTGATAGCCAATATCCTGATAGGTTTTCATTGCTTGCCAGTCTTCCTCGGTGGCGTGCTCTTCAGCAAGGTCACTTTTATTCATGACGATGACGGCTTGAGCATTAAGTTGTTTTGCAGCGATTAAATAACGGTCTACTAGATCCCATGATGTTTCAGGAAGCCATGAGTTTACAATCACCAATTGATCGATGTTAGCCGCAATGGTTCTGGGGCGGCCACGATAACCGGGGCGCGTTAAAGCATTGGTGCGGGGTAATAGGTCATCTACGGATGCATTGCCGTGTGGATTGTGATGCCAATTGATGGAATCTCCACAAACAATCGTGTCAAACTTGCGTTTGGCGGTGCAACGAACAGGTGCTTGAAGGGAGTTTTGCGATGAACTTTGAGAGAGGTTTTCTACGAGAAGTTCAGCACCAAAGCGGGTAATAACCCGCCCGGTGTTGATTGTTGTGTTCAAGAATGAGCCATCATATTAGAACTTATAGAACGCTGAATTTAAATGTGCAGTCACATCATGAATTTCATCATCAAACCAATTTGTATTAAGGTTTGAATCACAGCGCCTCACCTGAGCTTCAAGCTTGGCTATATCAGTAACTTTTCTGTCAGGGCGGGTGAATACTTCGGTGCCGTGACACTGATTACACTTGGATTGGGTAAAAAGTTTTTTACCGTTACCCGCATCGCCTGCGGCAAATAAAGAACCTGAAATTAGCAAGCCCGCTAATGTAATAATTAGTTTGTTAGAAAATTTCATAATAATCTCCGTATACACTTCTATAGTTGTAAATAAAAAACTTTAAAAATCATCCTGCCTGTTTCAAATGTGCAATACGTATTGATGCAGGTGGATGGGAATCATAAAACGCCGAATATAATGGGTCTGGCGTTAACGTTCCCGCGTTCTTTTTATATAGACTAACCAATGCATTGATTAGTTCCCCAGAATCTGATTGTTGGGCAGCAAATTCATCAGCTTCAAATTCATGTTTACGTGACCAGCGTGACATGATTGGGCCAATAAAGAAGGTAAAAGCAGGGCTTACCAGTAAAAATAATATTAATGCCATATAGGTAGAAGACTGTTGTACACCCAGTGCGGTGTAAAACCATTCCTGCTTCATGAGCCATGCCAACACCGCAAAGCCTACAAGGGTCATCGTCATGGAAACGATCATGCCTTTTAATACATGTTTATGCTTAAAATGCCCTAATTCATGAGCTAATACTGCTTCAACCTGCTTTGGTGTCAAGTGTTTAAGGAGCGTGTCGAAAAATACGATGCGTTTGGTTTTTCCAAAGCCAGTAAAGTAGGCGTTACCGTGGCTGGAGCGCTTGGAGCCATCCATAACAAATACACCGTCTGAATTAAAACCTGTACGTTTTAATAAGGTGGTTATTTTATCCAGTACTTCACCTTCTTCCAAAGGTTTGAATTTATTAAAGATAGGTGCAATAAACTTAGGGAAAGCCCACATCATGATAATTGAGAAGGCAGTTAATGCTGCCCATGCATATAGCCACCAAAGGTCACCGGCACTTTGCATTAGCCATAAAACTAGCATAATCAGTGGAATACCTATGATTATTGAAAGAGCGGCACCTTTAAGCATATCTACGAAAAAAACTTTTAATGTGGATTTATTAAAGCCAAATTTTTCTTCAAGAACAAAAGTGTTGTATAAAGATGTGGGGAGGTCGATCAAACTAGAAATTATTGAGAAGCCAATAATGACAGCTACACCTGTGATAAGGGGACTCCACTCGAATGAGCGCACAATGTTATCTAACCAGGATAGACCACCACCGAGTGTCCAGAGAAACAGAACTATAGTGCTGAGTAATAAGCCAAATCGTCCAAAACTACCTTTGCTGAGGGTGTAATCTGCGGCTTTTTGATGTTCAGATAAAGTTATTTTATCTGCAAATTCCTCCGGCACGGCAGCGCGATGGTCCGCAACATGTTTGGCATTGCGCAGTGATAACCAGATCTGCACTCCAGTTGTGGCTACAACCATAAAGATAAAAATAAAGGTAAAAATATGCATTTGATATAAAATAAGTCTAGTTTCTTAAAATTCAACCTGAGTTTGCAGATAATATATAATGCAAAATATAGGTTCCAACGCTGAATTATAACCCATGGGCAGCTCTAATAATTAGGTATTTCTTCTGGCAACGCCAAAAAACAGAATCAAGGCATGATCCTTTATAATGAACGCCTGTGGCATGGTGCAACGGAGCCTTTCAAATGATCATAACGAAGAGTCTGGGTTTTTGGCTAAGACCCGTTGGGCAGGTCTACAAGCCATTTTTTCTGGCATGTTGCAACGAGCCGTTGTTGCACTTCTTGTAAAGGTCGTTGCACCATGCCAATATGCGGCATTTCCTGTGAAGCACGCCTAGGGTATGATGGCTTGTAGCCTTGCAGAAGGAACACCTAATTATTAGAGATGCCCATATGAGCCAAGACAAAAATAATTTAATCTGGATAGATTTAGAAATGACTGGGCTAGATACCTTTAATGATGTCATTATAGAAATCGCTACCGTTGTTACGGATAAAGACTTGAATAAGCTGGCAGAAGGTCCCGTAATTGCCATACATCAGTTAGATAGCGTTCTTGATGCTATGGATGATTGGAATCAAAGTCACCATGGAAGTTCAGGTTTAATTGAACGGGTTAAAGCAAGTAATTATAACGCTGAGCAAGCCGAAGCAGAAACCATTAAGTTTCTGGAAGAACACGTTCCCAAAGGCGCATCCCCCATGTGTGGCAATAGCATCTGTCAGGATCGTCGTTTTATGGCGCGTGAAATGCCTATTCTAGAAGATTATTTTCATTATCGTAATTTAGATGTTAGTACGCTAAAAGAGCTTGTAGCAAGATGGAAGCCCGAAGTTCTGAATGGATACAGCAAAAAAGGCGCGCATTTGGCGATGGATGATATTCTGGAGTCAATAGAAGAATTGCAGTTTTATCGTAAAGCAATTTTGAGTATTTGAAAATGATTAACATCCATTAAGGCGATCCTGATCAGGTCCAATTATTTTAAGCTTGCTAAAACTGCGATATTTCCCACGAAGATCGCTACAAGGGAGCAACCATTCCAGCTCACTTCGTGAAAAATAGCGACTGTTTTTTCTGCGCTTATATCTAATCTACCTGATCAGGATCGCCTTAATGAATGATTGCTGTTGTAATATTTAATATACGCACATAGAAAATACTTTGTCAATGCTAGTATGAATGTACTATTACAATATTATTTGAATAGCTTATATTTAATAGTGTCAAGTAAAGCATTAGTGAAGTAGGCTGTGTGATAAAAAAAATTGAAAAAATAGTTAGAAAGAATTTACTATTAGCCGTGATATGTAGCATCGTTGGTGGTTACGCTGCGGTCTCGGCCTATATACAAAATGAAGTTGAACTTGATTTAACTGCTGTTGCTAATAATACTCTTACAGGTACTGATTTAGTACTTAATAAAAATGACTTAAACCCTGAAAAGATCTTTTTGAATGGTGAAAGTAGCAAAACAATAAGTAACGGAAGAAACTAGGACCTTAAGGAATCTATGATTAAGTTGATAAGAATTAAGCGTCGGTTGTTTTGGCAAGCTTAAAATAATTGGACTTGATCAAAGCTTCCTTAAGTTGAGTCCTGATACAGAGCTTTGCATAAATTTTAGCAGTCGTTCAAAAAGCGAACGGGCTACCATTAAAACTAGGGGGCTAATATATACTACATAGACTTATATCTTGATTTCTATTGTTGCTATTTAGACCCTCAGTGAATATCTAACTTTATCCAGCCAGAATCAGGGTCATTCCCATAACAATCAATATAAGCTTTTGCACGATAGTGATGTTTGCAATATTTTCCTTCATAAGCTGGCTGATTATTTGGTGAAAGCTCTGCAATTGCATTCCATACATACTCTTCGTTACCTTCAAGTTCTAACTTCTCAGAAATTTCAATTTTTTGTTCAGAAGTTACCGTATGACTGCTAACAATTTCTTTCTTTTTAAAACCTTCCGCATCTTTTATTGGTGCATGATTGTTTGGCATTCTTATGTCTTCTACGCTTTGGATGATCAAGTAGGCTCCTTCAATTTCTAATTTTTCATCAGCGACTATAACACGCATGGTTATATTGAACGGCTTATCACGTTTTGCAGAATCGATTTCCAGCAGTACTTTAGCCGAACCACCGGTGACCAGATTTTTTATGTTTATGATTGCGTCATAAAAACTCATTGTATTCCTTCCTAGGAAAAATTTTTAACGGCTAAAGCTTAAATTTCTCCATTCACTTACTGCTTTACTATTTCCATCTGTGGATGTAGAAACCACATGCCATCGTAACGGACCTTTAGAGTTCCGAGAAAGCCAGGGTGGTGCTGTATAGCTATTTTGATTAGCCTTTAAAGCGGCTGAAAGTACCACAGAATTATTATCTTTAACTTCTAGTTGGTAGAGCTTGGTGTTGGCAACTTTTTTCCAGCTAAATTTAACCGCTCGAGTTTTTTGTAAGACGACATTATTTAAGGGGGATAGAAGACTAATCCTGCTTTGCTTGCCATTAGTTGCGTAAGCATCACGAACATCCTCATCACTTGCAACGTAATAGCGTAAAACTGGCATTGTAAAACCTGCCACACCTCCAGATTGGGTTACTCCGGTTGTTGTATTTGAGTTACCTTCTTTGTCATAAGTTGCCTCAACCCGGAATAAAATCTTATACGGGCCTTTTACACGTGTGGGTATTTTTATATTCTTTGGGCCTGAAACAAAAGCTCGACCTGTTGGAGGAAGAAAAACATTGAAACGCTCCAACAATGTATAGCGTCTTTGTAATCCACGCAATTCTATTGGCAGGCTTGCCTCTGTTAATAAGTCATTGGCATTAGGTTCTTGATCACCGGGTTCAACTACTTCCCAGCGTCCTTTGAGTCTTCCTGAGCCATTATAAGAAATGCTTGCTCCGATATTGGGAGAAATGGAGTTTTGTGTTATCAGTGTGACAGGTCGATCACCTTCTTCACTCCTAAATACCAGATCTACATTTGTCAGAGCTAATGGAACACGAGCACCGCCACCAGCCATTCTGCAAGTGACTGCGACAAATTGATCTCCTCCAGCTCCAGAGAATTTTCTTACATAGAAAAATGATGATTTATTACCAGCTTTTGCATCCTGATAAGCCCGTCGAGATACTGATGAAGGTATTGTCATAATATCAGTAAGATTTGATGAGCCAAGCGTTCCACTACTACGTGATAGATTTAGTTTTTTGGGTAAGAATCCAAAAAGTGTACCCGGAACACAGGGGTTTGTATTGGTAACTGTATTTGCGGGTACGGTTATTTCTCCACACCAGAATCCTTCTGATGAGGTTTGCCCAGCCGTGCCTTGAAACGTTATAAAAACGGTGGTGACACCATGTGACCTGACATTAACTCCATTTGGATTCACACCAGTTAGAGCAAATGCTATTTTTATAGATAAAGCGAGAGTTAGTATTGCAATAGCTTTCAGTAATGTTGTTATTGAATAATTCATATGGCCTCCTAAAAGCTAAAATTAACACCAGCATAAACTGCTGAGTTTTTTGCGTTAGTATTAATATTCTGTTCTTTATTTGAACTACTGGCATCCTGCTTGGCATACCTTACAAACACCTGTCCGGGTAGTTTTTTCCCTTTTGGTGTTGCAATATTAAATTGATAACTTAGCTTTACTCCATTGTTAGTGCTCAAGCCTTTTTCGATATTCAGATTATCTTTATTTCTATTTTTTGAATGATTTGCAGATAAAGTAATTTTCTCATTAATTTGCCAGTCAAGATTTAAACCATAGGTATTATCATAGCGTTTTGTGCTCTGCTCTTCGTCTCTAGCTCTCACTCTTCCGGCTGATATACCTAGTGAAATTGATTCTTTGGGTCTGAGTGTCAAGCTAAGCTGATGTCCTAAAGTATTGAAGTCAGCTTTATCTCTACCTGTTTGTTTATTGTCTTGATCTGACCATTCTGTTTGATAACCTAAACTCCATTTATCAAACTCCCATTCCAGACTATTGCTCAAAGTTAAATTTAACTGGTTAGGAAGGTGACTATTGTCATTAAAATCAGAGTCTTCGGTTTTAGGGCTATTCAATGCATATTGCTGAACTCTTTGACCACTAAAGCTTAGACTAGGTAAAAGCTTATTAAAACGGTTGGGATCTCCATTTTTCCCTACGCCAAACATCTCTTTTAAGGAAGTGTTAAAGGCCATCTCAGTAGTATTTGTTTGTGTGCTTAAAATAGAAGCTATATTTTCAAGATTATCTCTGGATCTTGCGTACTTTAATTGAAAATCTACCAGGCCAACACGACCTGTAAAGCCAACTTCTTTTAATCTTTCATCAGGGTTAGGTGAGGCCGCTAAAGATTTATACTCAGAATCTGTTTGTGCATATCGTAAATTAACAGATAAATCAGCAGTGATTGAGTTACTAAGCTTTTTTTCGCTCAGGAGTTGGTAGCCAATACTGGTGTAAAGAGCATTATTTGTAGTTGCCTTGACATCAACTAACTTCTCTCCATTAAACTCAAGTGTATCTTCAGTAGGATTTGTATAGCGGCTGCGGGCATAAGCAATATCGGTGGTTAACTTTCCGGATTCATTACTAGTGGTCAGTCGTATTCCATATCCAGAATTGTCTTCAGCGGTTGGAACCTGACCTTCATCAAAGTTGCTCTCAGCAATGGTTGTTCCATTTAGGTATGAAAGCTCAAGTTTTGCTGCTCCTTCACGTTTGAGTAAATCAACGCCAATAGTGAAAGTTGAAATCTTGCTTTTTTCTGTAGTAAAACCAAATAGATGATTATAACCTGTTATTTCACGACCACTTTGCGTGGAAAGCCCAACACTAACTCTATTGTTGATTTGTCGTTCAATCATGAGTCCACGATGAGATAGGTTGTCGACTAATAAAGGGTGATTCCCCTGTGAGATATGTCCCAATTGAACTTTGGTTTTTCCCTTAACCGCAGTGACTATATATTCGCTTAGATCTACTTTTGGAGCATTATTTTGTTTCTCTCCAAAGCGTAGCGCTGATTGTCTTTGGCTTGATGAGATGATATTAGTCGTTGAGGTGATCTCTAATCCGTCAGTTCTCTTGTGTTGAGTCTCAAAAAGCATGGTAGAGCTAAAATCATTATCTATCTTGTCATCACCCTCAGGTGACAAGCTGTCGCTATCTCCTGATTGACTATCAGTTATCTTCGCATTGATATTGACTTCAATTTTGGGTGTGAATTTTGAGACACTAAAACCACCACTACTTAATACTTTTAACTCAATAGACCCCAGTTCAACCCAATCAGAGATATTGCCTGATTTATCATAGATTTTAAGTTCACTGGTGCCAGCAGGTAAAGACAATGATTTAGCATCATAAACGTAGCTACCGTTAGAGCCTTTACTAACAAATGAACTGACATCTGTTTTGCCAATAAAAAACGCAAGATTATTTGATTGTAAGCCAGCTGAGTCATTTATTGAAATTTCTAATGGCTCATTTTGTTTTAGCCAGCCTTCACTATCTCCTTGACTGATAAGGCTAATATTAGCAAAAATACTAGTGGAAAAATAACAAGAAACACCTATCAGTAGAATTTTTATTCTTTTAGATCTTTTCATTCTTTTTAATCTCCTCAGAAAAAGCACGAGCCATTGATCTAGTTAATATCATAGGTACTTTGACATATAGTGAATACACGTCTATCCCATATATTTGGTATAAAGTACTCAACAGAGACCACCTAATCTTATTAGATGGTCTCTATGAAATTTCTACAATAGAAGAATATCTCTCCTTAATCAGAGGTTCCTTAAGGAGCTTTTGCATTAACGATAATTGTGGTTTTTTTGGTAAAGGATGTAGCACTTGGGTAATATTGATTCCAGCTTGCACCTCCTTTTTTAAAGTTAATTTTATATCTTCGCTGGTTTTTACATCCGAATACTGCGTTGTATGTAATTGTTTCAGATTGACTTGGGGCGATAGTAGGCCCCGTGCCGTTTACCAGCTTTTTCCATGTGCCATTCTTCAACCTAACTTTACTGCTAGAAAAGTTTACGTTAACAGGGGCAGTACCAATATTTTTAAACTTCAAGGTTATTGCACAACCTGCGTAAGCAGTATTGAACATTGTTAGTAAAAACAAACTGAAAATGAGCGATATGTATGTTTTTAAGCTTAATAGTTTCATAATAAAACGAACTCCACATCATCTTGGTTTAGAAAAGTCTAAATAACTCGATGTTAATAATTAATTGAACTTCAGGTTATCTCTTGATTTTTAATTTCAATTTTTTATCAACCATTGGGACTAGTTTTTTCTGTTCCCAAAAAGAAATATTATTAGTTGAAGTTACATTAAATTTAAACTTTCTAACTCCAGCCGCACAACCTAAAGACAAACTGTAGCTTTTAGTTTTAGAGGTATTTGCAGCTAAATGTACGTCACTCCCCATAAATCTTTTCCACGGAAGAAATTGCAAAGGGGATCCAGGCACCTGGCTTCTAACTTTCGATTGTTCTTTATGAACTATAACGGGGCTATTCATTTTATTAATAAATTCCACCTGGATAGGACAACCGGCAGATGCGGTACTGGCATAGCTAAGCAAGCTAATTGAGAATGCTGTAATAATAATTTTTTTCATAATCCTTACTCCTTAGATCAAAATGATGGTAGTTAGGAACGTACTGAAATTTATGCGTGCAGTATGTCCTTAGAGTTTGATTATGGATGGGAAATTATGAATGATATATAGTACATTTGTACTAGTACTATTGTATACGCTCCTTTGGAACCTCTTGATTAACATGTAATGTTTGGAAAAACATACTTGAAATGTATTATTAAACTAGATTCATATTAACGATTAAGGACAAAGTTTTAATAGTTCTAGGAACTATTTGAAATGAAGTGAGGGATTACGCTAAGTAAAGGTAATTTTATAGTGGGATTTATTCAGAAGATCCGTTAAGAATTGTTTAAAAAGAATTAACTCAGCTCTTTTTAATTTGGCGAACAACTGGATAGAGATGTTCCATCTCATCTTGAAGTCTATTCAATACCATTATAAACATTTCATCGGTCTCATTTAAGAAAGTATTATGTTTAGATCCAATGCTTAAGCTGTGTTTTCTCTTGTTGCACCATCTTTTCTGATAGCGGTTCATGATACGTTTGATTTCCTGCGAGCCAGACATAAAGTTTTTGGCTACATTATTTATATCCTTTGAGGAATGCTTGAGTAACTCACTATACATATTTGAATCAATTTCATGAATATGTCCTGTTACGTGGCCTAAATATTCATATAATAAATTACTACAGGTTTCTGAATCACATAACAATCGATCCTGAATCAACGCAGTTAATACATTTGAAAGTTCTGTTATTTTATGGTTTTGTGTATTTAAATTTTCGAATGAGGTCATTGATTTACTGTTCTTAAACAGACTCCAAAGTTTTTATATGAATGTTTTTCAGGTGAAATTTTAAACCCTCAAATATTATAAATATAGTTAGTTTGTCTTGGATTAGTGATTATCCCGACATATGTCATATTTTTACTCTGTATTTCTTTTTATATAGATAAGTTATTCATCGGATAACACCTCATACATTTTAACTGCCTTGTCCATCTCTTTTAATAATGGCAGATTAAGTGAGGCAACATGCTTGCTTTGGGCTATAGAATAATCCTTTTTCTGCAGGATGGGTCGAAAGGTCTTCCAGTGCTTTTCAATAATATCCAGCTGGGCACGTATATCCTTTTGGGGTGTGCCCGGTAGGCGCTGGCCCTCATCACCGTCACGCAAACCTTTTAAGGTTCTTTCAAATAGAGCGATGGTTCCTTGCAGGTTTATTGTATTTTCTTTTACAGAAATTCCAGCTGCAATAAGTAAAAACTCTTTACTCATTTTTTGGGTTAGCATTCGTTGGCGACCGGATAGATTAACCACAGGTGCCATTTTTGCTAGATCAGCCCCAGCCAGTTTTTCATACATAAAAACTGCTTTATTCATCTCTTTAAGAAGAGGCAAGTTTTCTAAAGCTACTTTTTGGATACGTGTTTTATCCAATTTTTTATTCAGTGTTGCTAGAATATGCTCAGAAAAGGAATGCCAAAGGTTTGATATTAAAAGTAATTGTTTGACCGTGTCTTCATCCGTTGTTTTAGCCAAATTTTGTGACTTATCACCTTTGATTAAACCATTTAAGGTGACATTAAATAAAAGGGCTGACCTGCCTAGGTTTTGACGGTTTTTCTCAGCATCAATATCGAGATGAATGAGTAACATTTCCTTGCTCATTTTTTGGGTTAGCATACGTTGGCGACCAGATAGATTAAGCACGACTCCCATGCGTTTTCCTACTTGCTCCATACTTTGTTTAACAAAATTATTAATCAATGAACTAAGTTCAGCAGGATTAGGTTCTGCTGCTTGTGCGAGAGATCCAATACCCAACATTAGCAAGACAGATGTGATAGTTATAATATTGTTTCTTTTATTTATCATTTGACGGTTTCGTTGAGTGTATAATTCATATTGTGTATTATGATAAGAAAACATGTGCTATAAACAATGACTTATAGCATGATTCTAGTAATTAATTTGAATATTACTTAAGCTGACTCTTGGAGCCGTTTAAATCAAAAAAAATAACGGCTGATCCAAAAAAGTAGGGGGGGTGCCATATGTCATTTGTACTGATTATTAATGGAGTTAAAAAGAAAATCTTGATTCCCTTGATTGCAGCTGGCATAAGTCTGATATGAATAAAAACATAATTCTGGTTGGTTTGATGGGTGCAGGTAAATCAACTATTGGAAGGAACCTGGCAAAACAATTGCATAAGGATTTTTATGATTCTGATCGTGTTATTGAAGAAAGAACTGGTGTGGATATTGCCACCATATTTGAAATTGAAGGTGAGCAGGGCTTTCGTGATAGAGAAGAACAGATTATAAAAGAGCTATGTTTAATGGAGAATATTGTTCTGGCAACAGGAGGTGGAAGCATACTGCGTGAATCAAATCGTAAAAATATGAGAAAGCATGGACAGGTAATTTATCTTTGCACTACTGCCGAGCTTTTATATTCACGGATACGTTATGATAAATCCCGCCCATTAATGCAAACGGATAGTCCTCTGGGTACGCTAAGTAAATTACTCAAGGATAGAGAGCCGTTTTATGAAGATGTTGCTGATATTGTCATCAAAACAGGCAAACAAAAAGCAGGCTTTATTGTAAAACGAGTCGTAGAGGCTTTAAAGATTAATGACTAACATGAAAACACTACACGTTGACCTGAATGATCGCAGTTATCCTATTCACATCGGTGCGGGCTTATTAAAAAAACAAGCGTTAATTGCACCCCATATCAAAGGAAAGACAACAGTAACTGTCTCAAATACAACTGTTGCACCTCTTTATCTTGATAGCGTACATAAGCTTATTCAGGTTCCAGAAAATACGGATATTATCCTCCCTGATGGTGAGCAATATAAAACCATGGAAACATTGGGGCAGATTTATACTGAGATGCTTGAGGCGCGTTGTGACCGAAAAACAACCTTGTTGGCTCTTGGTGGTGGTGTTGTTGGTGATGTTGCTGGTTTTGCATCTGCGAGTTATCAACGCGGCATTAATTTTATTCAGATTCCAACCACACTGCTTGCCATGGTTGATTCTTCGGTGGGTGGAAAAACAGGCGTAAATCATCCTCTGGGTAAGAATATGATTGGTGCCTTTCACCAGCCGCAATGCGTGATTATTGATACTGAAACGCTTAATACTCTAGATGGTCGCCAGCTAAGCGCCGGCATTGCTGAAATAATAAAGTATGGTTATATCAATGATATGGAGTTTATTGATTGGATAGATGAAAATATGGATAAGCTTTTAGCTCGTGATCCAGAAGCACTTGCTTATGCGATTTTCCATTCCTGTGAGCATAAGGCAAAAATTGTAGCAGCCGATGAAAAAGAGGCAGGGCAGCGCGCCTTACTAAATCTGGGGCATACCTTTGGTCATGCGATCGAGACGGGCATGGGTTATGGTAAATGGTTGCACGGTGAGGCTATTTCAGCAGGTATGGTAATGGCAGCAGAGCTTTCCAAAGCGCATGGCTGGATTTCAGGTGATGATGTAAATAGTATTCGTGCGTTATTAATAAAAGCGAAGCTTCCTGTTGATCCTCCCAAAGAAATTGACGCAGAACAGTTTACAAAACTCATGTCGATTGATAAAAAAGTACAGGATGGTGTATTGCATCTAGTGCTAATGGAATCTCTGGGGGAGAGCTTTATCTGTAGTGATTATGATAAAGATGCTCTGCAGCAAATATTAATTTCGAGTTAATCAACCTAGATTCCTCAGTTGACCGCTTCACAGGTATTAACAATATGATTAGATTTAAGTTATATGCTTATTCTAGCTTTACTCAATGGGTGAAGATGCTACAAGGTAAATTGCATAACTGTGGTGGCGTATGGCGTTGTTGTAACTGCTTGAAAGAGAATAACTATTCCGCACAGTTACGCCTAGCCACACACCACCGCAGTCATACACTTTACCCTGTCCAACTAAGGAGTCTAGGTTGAAAGCTTCCTATGCGGCTGATCCCATGAAAAGTAAAGGTAGAAAGTTTTCAGAGCCTTCTCCTACTTTTCGTTCTGAATTTCAGCGCGATCGAGACCGCATTATTCATTCTTCTGGCTTTCGTCGTCTTGAATACAAAACCCAGGTTTTTGTGAATCATGAAGGTGATCTGTACCGCACAAGATTAACGCACTCGCTTGAAGTGGCTCAAATAGCCCGTGCGATTGCGCGAACTTTGCATCTGGATGAAGATTTAACCGAAGCGATTTCTTTAGCGCATGACTTGGGTCACACCCCCTTTGGGCATGCGGGGCAGGACGCATTGCACGCCTGCATGAAAGATTATGGTGGCTTTGAGCATAACCTTCAGTCTCTTCGCATTGTGGATATTTTAGAGAAAAACTATGCGGATTTTGATGGTTTAAATCTGACCTTTGAAACCCGTGAAGGCATTTTGAAACATTGTTCATTAAAAAATGCGGCAGAATTAGGTGATGTGGGTGAACGATTTATAAATAAAAAACAGGCTTCTCTAGAGGCTCAATTAACCAATATTGCGGATCAGGTTGCTTACAATAATCATGATATTGATGATGGTCTGCGTTCGGGATTGATCAGCATAGAACAAATGCGTGAAATGCAGTTGTTTAGCACCCAGTACGATAAAGTTATGTGGAAGTATCCTGATCTTACAGGCAATCGACGGGTACACGAAACTATTCGCCGCATGATAGGTGAGCAGGTGATAGACCTGGTAGAAACAAGTCGTGAAAACATTCAGCAGTTAGACCCGAAAACGATTGAAGATGTAAGAAATCATTCGCAACAATTGATTAGCTTTAGTCAGGATATGCAAAAGCATAATCAGGAATTAAAAAAGTTTCTGCGTGAAAATCTCTATTTCCATCACAAAGTGTATCGCATGACGCGTAAGGCCCACCAAGTAATCAAGGCGCTTTTTGATATATTCATGAAAGACTTGCGACTCCTTCCGCCAAAGCATTTACAACTTGC
>Ga0209633_10001310_pt1 | contig 25850 bp, 21 predicted proteins | sample Cruoilmetagenom1_FD_187290 | JGI IMG/M metagenome (GOLD analysis project Ga0209633, IMG submission 187290) | Oil polluted marine microbial communities from Coal Oil Point, Santa Barbara, California, USA - Sample 1 (SPAdes) (version 2) | ecosystem: Environmental > Aquatic > Marine > Oil seeps ...
TTCTTTAAAATGTGTGCGACAGGCCTCTTCGCTGTCAAATTCTGCCGTAAAACTAAAAATATTCATACCTTAATTTTTCTTAAATATATGGATAATTTATGGATTATGATTGTTTACGGACATACAATTTTATTTTCAACATTTTAAAATATCTCCAAACCACCTTTACCTTCTCTAATAATTTCTGGTGGCTCAACAGACAAATCAATTATAGTAGAAGCCTCATTATCTCCATAACCACCATCAATAACCAAATCCACTAAATTATCCCATTTTTCGAGAATTAATTCTGGATCTGTCGTATATTCTAAAACATCATCTTCATCTCTAATAGATGTTGAAACTATAGGGTTTCCTAAAGCAGCAACCAACGCTAAGGCGATAGAATTATCTGGAACTCTAATACCAACTGTTTTCCGTTTTTTGAAAGGATTTGGTAGATTTTTAGAACCAGGTAAAATAAACGTATAAGGTCCAGGTAAGGCGCGTTTTAAAATTTTAAATGTTGTGGTATCTATCTGTTTTACATAGTCGCTTAGATTACTTAAATCTTCGCAAACAAATGAAAAATTAGACTTTTCAAGTTTTACCCCTTTAATTTGGGCAATACGTTCTAAAGCCTTCATATTAGTAATATCGCAACCTAATCCATAAACGGTATCTGTTGGATATATTACCAAACCACCATTTTTAAGTACTTTAACCACTTTTTGAATTGCTTTAGAATTCGGATTTTCAGGATATATTTTAATAAACTCTGCCATAATAAGTATCTTTCCAATACGTTTACAAAGTAACTATAATTTTCAATATGAAAAATTTTAAATTAGTATTCATCTTTTTACTTTCAATTTCAATATTGGTTTCATGTTCCTCAGACAGTTCTGATGATAGTGTACCTCTACTAGAAGCTTACGAAGAACTAAACATTTCTTATGGTAATCATAGTGATCAGGTTTTCGATTTGTACTTACCTGCAAATAGAACAACAGCAACTAAAACGATTATTCTAGTTCATGGAGGTGGTTGGACATCTGGCGATAAAATAGATATGAATCCTTATAAGACGTTTCTAAAAGACCAAATGCCAACTTATGCTGTGGTAAATATGAATTATCGCTTGGCAGATGATAACAATCAAGCCTACCCAATGCAAATTAATGATATTACGAGTGTTGTAAATTATTTAGAAACTAATCAGAGTAATTACACAATTTCTGATGACATAGGATTTGTTGGTGTAAGTGCTGGTGCTCATTTATCCTTATTATGGAGTTATGCCTTTGACACACAAAATAAAACGAAAATGGTTGGTAGTATTGTCGGACCAACTAATTTCACCGATCCTGCTTACTTAGATAATTTAGATAACCCAATTTTTCAAGAGATCATAGATACATTTGGTATTAATACTACTCCAGAATTTTTAGAAGAAGTAAGTCCATATCATAGAGTAACAGCTGAAGCTCCACCAACCATCTTATTTTATGGAGGAATAGATCCTACAATTCCAACAACACAAGGTACAGCTATGCGAGATAAGCTTGATGAATTAAATGTTATAAACGAATTTACTTTATATCCTCTTGAAGGACATGGTTGGATTGGACTTAACTTATTTGATACCTCTACTAAATTAGAAGCTTTTATTAAAACGCATTTGTAAAGTCCTTTATGTGAAAATGTTAAAAAAACAAATAACTGTAACAATGTGGTAGGATTGATAGTCTATTAAGTATGCATCAATCAATCAAAATTATTATCATTTCTTTAATTCTCTTTCCTGTAAAATTTTTTGCATTAGAAACAGAACCTTCCAAAGTAAAACCTCCTATTGTTTTTACTAAAGCCGAATTTGTAAATAACTCAACCACACGAATTCCTTTTAAGGTCGTAGACCAACTTATTATTGTAGAAGTAGAAATATTAGATAAGGAAGGCAACTTTATTATAGATACAGGTTCTGAAACTCTAATCCTTAATAGCGTTCATTTTAAATCAACAAGAAAATACAGGCAAGAAGGCAAACAAACAAGTGGTGTTCATAGTGATATTGAAGATGTAAAAGAAAAATACTTCGATAAATTGAGCATCGAAAATTTTAATATCACAAAATTAAATGCAGATATTATTGATCTTTCGCATATTGAAAAAATAAAGAAAATTGAAGTTTTAGGAATTATTGGTTACAGTATTTTAAAAGATTTTGAGGTCTTTATAGATATGCACTTAAACCAAATTACACTTACAAGAACTGATCGCCATGGCGAACGTCTATCAAAAAAAGTATATGCGGAAACGATTCACGATAGTATAGATTTTAAACTTAAAAAACACACTATTATACTAAATGCATTTATAGAAAATAAAAAAGTAAAGTTCGGATTAGATACTGGAGCCGAATATAATCAACTTAATAAAAGTTTAGATTCAGAAATTTTAGATTATTTTTATCCTAGCAAAGAATTAAAACTTACAGGTGCCAGTGGTGCGACAATGAAAGTTATGGCAGGAAAATTGTATAGAGTTAAATTGAATGATTCAATTTACTTTGGTCCAATGAAAACTGTACTTACTAATTTGCGACAAATGAATAGCGCATTTAGTACAAATCTCGATGGAATTTTAGGCTTTGAATTCTTCGCTCAACAGAGAACAATTATTAATTACAAAAAACGGAAACTTTACTTTATTAAGTTTCCTATTATAGAGCCTTGAAAACAAAACACTTTCATATTTTTTTATTCATTGTTTCATTACTATTTACCTTTAATACCTTCGCTCAAAGCAACACTATTAAAGGTTATGATATTAAAGGCGAAGAGGTTATTTTTATTTTTAATGTTAACGACTATCCTAATATTAAAAATAATGGTGACACAATAGATGATGTTTTTGTTTCAGGCGAATTTAATAATTGGGCACTCAATCAATGGGCAATGATAAAGGTTAATGATTCTATCTACCAATTGAAAAAAAATCTTTCTGTTTTTACTTCCGATTTTGACTGGGAATTTAAGTTTATTGTAAATAGTGAACATTGGGCAGAACCTACTCGTGAGTTTAAAAACAGTGTAGATGCCAAGGATCCTTATGGCTTTCCTTTAATGACTTATAACCTTAAACTTTACAGTGCTTTTGCTACAGATTATGGTAATATTAATTTTAAATTAAAAGGTTTTAAAGATGCCAAAAAGGTAATTCTAAGTGGCACTTTTAACCGCTGGGACGAAACTGGTTTTAAAATGAAACCTACAGAAGATGGCTGGAAAGTAACATTGCAACTGCGACCAGATATTTACGAGTATAAATTTATAATTGATGGGAAATGGATTGAAGATCCTCAAAATCCTTCAAAAAAAGAAAACGAACACGATGGTTTCAATTCTGTTATTGATGTTCAAAAAAATGTCACATTCCGTTTATGTGATTTTGAAGATGCCAAAACGGTAATTCTAAGTGCTGATTTTAATGATTGGATTGAGGAAGACTATGAAATGACTAAAATTGATAACTGTTGGACTTACAACAAAAGATTATCAGGAGGAAAATACCATTATAAATTTATTGTTGATGGGCATTGGACAACAGATCCTCATAACTCAGTTAAGGAATATGATGATGAAGGCCATATTAACTCGGTTTGCATGGTAAAATAATTACTTTCGCATAATCTGCAGCTTTGCAAAACGTAACAACAACTTTTTAGTATCGCCTTTCTGAAATTTAATTTCTGCTTTTGCGTCTGCTCCTGTTCCTTCAATTTTAATCACCTCTCCTCTACCAAAACGTTGATGGTTTACTTTATCTCCTTCTGCTAATTTTGTTTCAAACGAATCTGTGTTGCTTTCAGCTTCACTTACAGGTTTCATTTTCTTAGGTGTACTAATCTTAAAATTTTCTGGTTTGGCTTTTGGGTTCTTCTTTGGCATTTTGGCTGTCTTTGGTTTTGCAAATCTTACTCTATTTGGTTCTATATCACCAAAAATTGAAGCATCTAGCATTGGATTAAATCGTTGTTCTTTTAATGGTGTAATAATATCTACAAACTCTTCATCAATTTCTTCTATAAATCGGCTAGGCTCAGCATCTATCAGTTTTCCCCAACGATAACGCGATAAAGTATATGTTAAGTAGGCTTGCTTTTCTGCTCTAGTCAAAGCTACGTAAAATAATCGACGTTCTTCTTCAAGTTCACTTCTTGTATTCATGCTCATTGCACTTGGAAATAAATCTTCTTCCATACCAACAATAAAAACATGTCCAAACTCTAAGCCTTTTGCCATATGAATACTCATTAAAGCCACATGATCTGGATCACCTTTATCTGCATCTAAATCTGTTGCCAAAGCTACATCTTCCAAAAATTCAGCTAAAGAATCTCCTGCATCTGCCAATTCCATTTGTCCTTCAACAAAATCTTTAATACCATTTAATAATTCTTGTACATTGTCAATACGAGTAACTCCTTCTGGAGTACCATCTTTATTCAGCTCTCTAATTAAGCCACTCGTTTTAGTAACATGTTCTGATAAATCAAAAGCATTTGCAGTTTGATTCATTACTTTGTAACTCTCTATAAGTGTCACAAAATCACGAAGTTTGTTTTTAGTTCCATTATTGATATTAATATTAACGGAATCTATATTCTTAATAAGATCGTAAATGGTTTTTCCTGTTGCGTTTGCGGCTACCACTAACCTATCAATCGTTGTTTGACCAATACCTCTTGCTGGATAATTAATAACACGCTTAAGCGCTTCTTCATCAGCAGAATTTAGAATTAAACGTAAATAACCTGTGACATCCTTAATCTCCTTACGTTGATAAAAAGATAAACCTCCGTATATTCTGTACAGAATATCTCGTTTTCTTAAAGCATCTTCAATCGCTCTAGATTGTGCATTAGTTCTGTACAAAACAGCAAATTCATTATTCGCTAATTGGTTATTCATTTTGGTTTCCCAAATGGTACTTGCAACATAACGACCTTCATCTGCATCTGTCATTGCACGATGCACAAGTACTTTTTCGCCCTCGTTATTAGCTGTCCAAACTATTTTATCGATCTTGGTTTTATTATGCTCAATTACTGAGTTTGCAGCACCAACAATATTTTTTGTAGAACGATAATTCTGTTCTAATCGGTACATTTTAACACCATCATAATCTTTTTGGAAATTCATGATATTATTAATATTTGCTCCACGGAATGCGTAAATACTCTGCGCATCATCACCAACAACACAAATATTCTGAAAACGATCTGCCAAAGCTCTCACAATTAGATACTGCGAATGGTTAGTATCTTGGTACTCATCTACCAATATATAACGGAACTTATTCTGATATTGCGCCAACACATTAGGAAAACGCGTTAACAACTCATTGGTTCTAAGTAATAGATCATCAAAATCCATAGCTCCTGCTTTAAAACAGCGATCTACATATTCTTTGTAAATCTCACCCATTTTTGGACGTCTTGCCATGGCATCAGCTTCAATGAGTTCAGGGTTTCTAAAGTATGCTTTTACAGTAACGAGACTGTTTTTGTAAGATGAAATTCGGCTATAAACCTGTTTCGTTTTATAAACGTCTTTATCGAGTCCCATTTCTTTTATGATGGAACCCATTAATTTTTGCGAATCTTGAGTATCGTAAATCGTGAAATTACTAGGAAAGCCTAAATGGTGTCCTTCAAAACGTAAAATCTTAGCAAAAACCGAGTGAAACGTTCCCATCCAAAGGTTTTTAGCTTCACCATCACCAACAATATCAGCGATTCTACCTTTCATTTCCTTAGCAGCTTTGTTAGTAAAAGTCAATGCCAAAATATTGAAAGAGTCAATACCTTTACTCATTAAATAAGCAATACGATAAGTCAGCACACGCGTTTTACCAGAACCTGCACCAGCAATGATAATCATTGGGCCATCAATCTGTAAAGTGGGTTCTAATTGTGCGCTATTAAGTTGACTGAGATACTTTTCCAAGCTAAAAATTTTTGAAGCTGTGAAGTTACGGATTGTCCTATAATTTTCGGCATTGAAATGTGATAAATTATAAATAAAATTTCAAGAATTGGATTTCAATTAAAATCAATATCTTAGGAGAAATTTAAATGTTATGAAGACTCTTTTTGCGTTCTTATTACTTCTTTCTACATGTGCTTTTTCTCAAAATACGATTAATGAAGACATACAGAAAGTAGAAGAAAAAATGATAGAATGGCGACGTCATTTTCATCAAAATCCTGAGTTATCTAATCAAGAATTTAAAACTGCTAAAAAAATAGCGGAACATTTAAAATCCTTAGGCTTAGAGGTTAAAACAGGTGTTGCAATAACAGGAGTTGTTGGCTTACTGAAAGGAGATTTACCAGGGAAAGTAGTAGCACTTAGAGCAGATATTGATGCGCTTCCCGTAACCGAACGTAATGATTTACCATTTAAATCTGAAGTAAAAACAAAATTCTTAGATACCGAAACTGGCGTAATGCATGCTTGCGGTCACGATACGCATATTGCAATTTTAATGGGTGTTGCAGAAGTGCTATCAAAACACAAAGACAAAATAAAAGGCACTATCAAATTCATTTTTCAACCTGCAGAAGAAGGACCTCCACCTGGAGAAGAAGGTGGTGCAAAACTTATGATAAAAGAAGGTGTTTTAAAAAACCCTAAAGTAGATGTCATTTTTGGTTTGCATATCAATGCAGGCACTCCTGTTGGAGTTTTAAAATATAAGAAAGGCGGAATTATGGCTTCTGTAGAACGTTTTGTAATCGATGTAAAAGGAAAACAAACACATGGCTCACAACCTTGGTCTGGTGTTGACCCAATTTTAATTTCAGCAAAAATTATTGATGGCTTGCAAACTATTATTAGTAGAGAAGCAAAGTTAACAGATGAAGCAGCAGTAATTACAGTTGGTAAAATAACTGCAGGAACACGTTTTAATATTATACCTGAAACCGCTCAATTAATTGGCACTGTAAGAACTTTAGATAAAGACATGCGCACAATGATTGAGAAACGAATGAAAGAAATGACAGAAACCATTGCAAAAGCCTATGGTGGAGAAGCAACAATTGCATTTAGAAACCAGACTTCTATTACTTTTAATGATCCTGAATTAACGGATAAAATGTTACCATCATTGCAAAAAGTAGCAGGCGTTAAAAACGTCCAAATTATGAAAGCCACTACTGGAGGTGAAGATTTTTCGTATTTTCAAGAGGTAGTTCCAGGCATATATTTCTTTTTAGGAGGCATGACACCTGGTGACGAATCTAAAGGCGCATTTCCACATCATACACCTGACTTTATGATTGACGAAAGTGGCATGTTACTCGGAGTAAAAGCATTTACACAATTGACTTTAGATTATTTGAATTCTAAATAATTTCTTTAAGGATTGTTTATATATTCGCAATTCAAAATTCCTATGAACCTTTAAAAAACTCAATTTTAATGGATATTGATAAAATTATCGAACTCATTTTTAGTATTGCTCCTGCATTAGTTGTTGGTGCAATAGCTTACTATTTCTTTAAGCAACATATAGAAAACGAAAATAGCAGAAGACGCTTTTTATTGCAGAAAGATTTACAAAAAGAAACCTTCCCATTGCGCTTGCAAGCATATGAACGTATGGCACTTTTTTTAGAACGTATTTCGCCTTCAAAATTACTCACTAGAACCAACCCAACCTCTTCAAATAAAACAAATTACGAAGCTTTACTGATAGCAACAATTGAGCAAGAGTTTGAACATAATTTATCGCAACAAATTTATGTTAGCGATCAGTGTTGGTCTATAACGCAAGCCGCAAAAAATGCGACTATTCAATTGATTAGAAAAGCAACCATGCAAGACAGTACAGATACAGCCAATAAACTTCGTGAGGTTGTTTTAACTGAGTTAATGGATAAGCCTGCACCAAGTAGTGCTGCGCTTGCTTTTATTAAAGAAGAAGTTAGTGAGATGTGGTAGATTAATTGTTGGTTGTTGGTTGTTGGTTGTTGGGAAATTTAGTTTACAACTTTAATGCACCAAAAATTTCTTTAAAGTTTCTTCATAAATAGCTTCGTACATTGGTACAATATTATGTAAATCGAACTTTTGAGATTGTGTTTTTGCGTTAGCTTTAAATGTATTCAACGTATTAATATCTGATAAGATTTTTATAGCATTTGCCGACATATCTTTAACTGCATTCACTTCGCTTAAATACCCTGAAAAACCATCTTCGTTAACTTCAGATAATCCACCAGTATTTGTAGAAATCACTGGTACACTACTTGCCATAGCTTCTAGCGCAGCTAAACCAAAACTTTCGGTTTGTGATGGTAATAAAAACAAATCACTAAAACAGAGGATTCTGTCTATTTCATTACTGTTACCAAAAAATATAACACGATCAGAAATACCTAATTCTTCAGTTAAACGTTCTGCTTTTTCTTTTTCAGGCCCTTCTCCAACCATCATTAATTTTGCTGGCAATTCCTTTTGAATGTTATAGAAAATCTTAATTACATCAGGAATATTTTTCACCTCTCTAAAATTACTGATGTGTGTTATAATGCGTTCATCGTCATTTGCCATCATCTCACGCTGACAATCGGTAAAATTATGCAAATGCTTTTCCAAATCTATAAAATTTGGAACCACATGAATATCATTTTTAATATCAAATAATCGCATGGTATCTTTCTTCAAACTATCAGAAACAGAAGTCACAGCATCAGATTTATTAATGCTAAACGTTACAGCAGGTTTGTAAAACGGATGGCTACCAACTAAGGTAATATCTGTACCATGCAAAGTGGTTACAATAGGAACGTGTATTCCTTCATCTTTTAGCATTTGTTGCGCCATATAAGCGGCATAAGCATGCGGAATGGCATAATGTACATGCAATAACTCAATACCATATAACTTTACCATATCTACCAATTTACTCGATAAGGCAAGCTCATAAGGTTGATAGTGAAAAAGTGGATATTCTGGTACATGGACTTCATGAAAATGAACATTGTTGCTCAACAATTCTAATCGTACAGGCTGACTATACGTAATAAAATGAATCTCGTGACCGCGTTTTGAAAGCTCTAAGCCTAATTCTGTAGCTACAACTCCACTTCCACCAAATGTTGGGTAACAAACTATTCCTATTTTCATGTATTTAAGTTATTAGTGTCTAAAGTTTTAAGTACTTAAAGTTAACTGTTTGATTTTGTCGTTATCAATATTAATTTCTTTCAAATTTATTGAGATTAATTTTTCTCAACGTAGTATTTCAGCTAAATAAACAATTCCAAAAATCCAGCCTAAATATAAAACTGCATAAGTTAGAGCATAAACTGCCGAAACTCCTAAATCATCTTTTGTTTTTGTTGATTTTGAAAACACTAGTTTCAACGCTCTAAAAAACACCCAATAAAGTGTTGTTAAAATTATAAAAAGTGAAAACCAAAATATAGCTTCTAATAAAACAAGTAAAACGATAATTAAAATTGTCATTCCTATCCACAGAAGAATTGATAAAATTATTCCTCCAATACCTTCTCCAACATCAATTGAAGGTGTATCAAAAGATGGTGCTGCATTTCCTATTATATCTCCTCTTTTAAAGCTTCGGAATTTTGGAAAATTATCTGTAAGTCCTATTCCTTTGTATAGTCCATAAGTCATAAATAGAAAAAGATTCGTACCTATTATAGTCAAGGATAAATATAAATTAGCCTCAATAGTTCGGTTATAATTTTCACCAGTTAAATAAACAGTGAGAATTGTAATCCCTATTACGAGGAATGAAACTATAAATACAGATTTTCCTTTTAAGTATGTTTGTTTGGCTTTCAATTGGTTTCTCTAGTTTACCCAAACTTTAGGCACTTATTACTCCTCAACTTTAGGCACTTCCTGAATAATCGCTTCATAAATCAAGCGTTGAATCTCAGTTCTAATGTTCTCTCTGAGCAACAGATTTTTACCAGCTTGCGGATAGGTTCTGTTGGCTAAAAAGATATATACAATTTCTTCTTCTGGATCTGCCCAAGCGTAGGTTCCTGTGAATCCAGAATGTCCAAAGCTCGTCATAGATAAACAACCACATGTTGGTCCTTTATCGCCTAACTGAGGTTTATCAAATCCAATTCCTCGTCTGTTGTCATTTTTACAGTAATAACAGTAATTAAACTTATTTACGGTTTCATTTTTAAAATAACGCTTTCCACCATAAAAACCCTTCTGCAAATACATTTGCATAATTTTTGCAACATCATTAGCGTTACTAAAAACTCCTGCGTGTCCTCCTACTCCGCCTTGCATTGCTGCTCCCATATCATGTACATAGCCATGTACTTTTTTGTAACGATAATAATCATCAATTTCTGTTGGAACAATATCTTTTAAACTGAACTTTTTTCTTGGATTATAAGTGGTGTAATTAGCACCTAGAGATTTATAGAAACGATCTTCAGTGATTTCGCTCAATGGTTTATCATAAAAACCTTCAAGATAATTTTTTAGAATATAATATGGTAAATCGCTATAACGATAACGCAAGCTAGACAATAGTTCACTTTCTCTAATAGTTTTTTGAATAGAATCCTTATAATCATTACGCATAAAAAGTGAGTTAGTCACTTCTACTTCAAAACCATTAATTCGTTTAGAACTATAATATTTAGAATCTGGTTTTTTAGTCACTGTATCTAAAGTTGAATAGTAGAAAGGAATCCAAGGCTTTAATTGCGCGTAATGCGATAACATTTTCTTTAAAGTAACATTCCTTTTATTAGTGTTTTTATATTCAGGCATTAATTTACTTAACTTATCATCCAAAGACAAAGAACCTCTTTCCTCCAGCTCCATTAAAACAGGAAGTGTAGCCAATATTTTGGTTAATGAAGCCACATCATAAATATCATTAAAATCAACCTTATTCTTTTTAGAATACGTATGGTAGCCGAAGTTCTTATTGTAAATCACTTTACCTTTCCTTGCAACCAACAATTGAAGTCCAGGCGTCATTTTACCATTTACTGCATGGTTTGCTACTGAATCTATTCGACTTAATAATTTAGAATCCATACCAACACGTTCTGGCAAACCATAGCTTAAACCTAATAACGAATTATAAGCTTCGCCAGTTCCAACCGGAAAATTTGGGCCTGTACTTACTGGTAATTTTCCTTTTGCAGCAACAGCACCAAAAATAAGTTGTGCCGATTTTTCCTGAGCTATTTTACTATTCTGATAACTCATTACAATGCCTTCAATATTTTCTACCGATAACAGATCGTTTAACGCATAAGGTCTAGCAAAAACATCTAAAATAATAGTGTTGGTTCTTGCAATTTCATACAGCCAAGCCATTTCCTTTTGTGAGAATTTAAAGCTTTTCCAAGGATTTTTATTCGATTTATGAAACCCAATAACAACCGTATTATAATTTTGAAGTTTTGCAATTACTCCATCTAACTTATCCGCTTTTATCTTGTGGATTTTGGTATATTTTTTTAATTCATCTAAAAACACAGAACCATCATCATCACCTAAAGTTACATAAGCGATTTTCTTAGTTTCTAAATCACGAAGCGGTAATAATGAATTGGTGTTTTTAACGACTGTAATGGCATTTTCCATGAGTTCTTCATAGAGTACATCGTCTTTAATTCTATTAAGATCTTTTTCTAAATTATAAATTCCAATTGGCGAATAATTATTCAATCCGACTTTATATTTAGCCATTAATATTTTCTTTACCGAATGTGCTAATCGCTCTTCAGTTATGGTTTTATTAGTATAAGCTTCTACAAATTTAGCAATCCCCTTTTCTGGATTTTCAGACATTAGCATTACATCATTTCCTGCTAAAAATGCCATTAAATCAATCTCACCACCTTTTACTAAACTCTTTGTTCTTGTGCCATCAATACCTTTTTCAACATAATCAGCTGCGCCTTTCATGGTTAAAGCATCTGTAAAAATTAAACCATTAAAACCTAATTGGTCTTTTAAAATATCTGTCACAATATGTTTAGATAACGACGATGGAAATCCTCTTCTAGTTTCTAGACTCGGCACATTCAAATGCGCAACCATTACGCTTGCTAAACCTTGTTTTATGAGTTTTTTGTATGGATATAATTCTATAGAATCAATTCGTTTTGCACTAAAATTAATAGTTGGTAATTTTAAATGCGAATCTTCCTCAGTATCTCCATGACCAGGAAAATGTTTCGCATTAGCTAATGTTCCAGCACTTTGCATACCTTTCATAAAAGCCAAGCCTTTGTCTGTTACATTATCTCTATCTTCTCCAAAAGAACGGTTACCAATGATTGGATTATTCGGGTTTGTATTAATATCTAAAACAGGTGCAAAGTTAAAGTGCACACCTAAACGTTTGCAGTGTTCACCAATTTGCCGTCCTGTTTGCTCAACTAATTTATTATCTGAAATAGCACCAAGCGTCATATTCCAAGGAAATGCGTACGTTGAATCTAGTCGCATACTCAAACCCCATTCTGCATCCATTCCTATTAACAATGGAATTTTAGAAGCTGCTTGCAATTCGTTATTTAATCTGGCTTGTCGAACTGGTCCTCCATTGGAATAAATTAAACCACCAATATGCTGATCTTTTATAAGCTTGGCAATTCCCGCTTCATGTGCTTTTCCTTGATTGGAAAACACCTGAACCATAAATAACTGACCTATTTTTTCTTCAATAGACATGGAATTATATAAACTATCTACCCATTTCTGTTGTTCAACAGAATCTTGTGATTGAAGTGGGTTATCCGAAAAGTCTTGTGCAAAATTAATTTGAAAACAAGAACATACTAGAAAAAGGGCAAAGTAACGCATTAGCAATCTTTTATCGTTTATAGGTTAAGTACACAAAGTGATAACGAATATTGTGCCAAATTAGCATATTTAACAGGAAGTAAAAAGACTTTGTGATAGATTTTTGATATTAGGAATTATATATAGTTCGAGCAAGACTGCTTTTAAATTATTCTTTTTCTTTAGGTTAGTTTTAATAGGTAAACATTTTTACGTGATTCAATAGAGGGAATAATAGAAACAGAGAAAGCTAATGTTATTGTCAACATTTCTAGTTTGATCAAAATATATGCGAAACTCAAAATCGCAAGATGATTCAGCTTCAATTGTTAGACAAGAAGTTGAAGAAGCCGTGTTTGAGGTCGAATAAGTAATATTCTCTCCATTTTCTCTAAATACGAAACTTGGACTTCCCGAAACTGATTGTATATTATCATTGGTAATTAAAGCTGTAATTAAATATCCTCTTTCATCAGGTTCGTTAAATGCCTGAATGACAAAATTAGATTCGCTTACACCTTCTACTGGAGTAAAATAGATAGGATCACAAGGATTATTAGAATTATTGTCCTCGTCATTTCCACAGCTTAGTAGTAGCAATGTTATTAAGCAACTGCAAAAAAAAATAAGTTTCATGAATATGTCTTTTGTTCAAATTCTAATTAATCTTAGATATCATAAATCCAAATAAATAAACCCAACCTACTGAAACAAATCAATCTGACGATCATGGTAACCCAATAAATACAACACACCATCCAATCCTATACTAGAAATAGAATTTTGTGCATTATCTTTCACTTTAGGTTTCGCATGAAAAGCAATACCCAAACCAGCAAGGTTTAGCATTTGTAAATCATTGGCACCATCACCAACTGCAATGGTTTGGCTGATATCTATTTGCATATTATCTGCAAGTAATTGTAAATATTCTGCTTTTTTATTGCCATCTACAATATCTCCAAGATAACCACCTGTTAAGCGACCATCCTTAATTTCTAACTGATTTGCATACACGAAATCGATATCAAGTTTTTGTTGCAAATAATGTCCGAAATACGTAAATCCACCAGATAAAATAGCAGTTTTAAATCCGTAATAATGTAGTGTGTCAATGAGACGTTTTGCGCCTTTTGTAATTGGCAAACGTTCTGCAACTTCTTGTAAAACGGTTTCGCTCAAGCCTTCTAAAAGTTTCATTCGGCTTTTAAAACTTTCATTAAAATCTATTTCGCCTTGCATAGCAGATTCTGTAATGGCTTTTACTTCGTCTCCTACTCCTGCTAATTCTGCTAACTCATCGATAACTTCGGTTTGGATTAATGTAGAATCCATATCAAAGCAAACCAAACGTCTGTTGCGTCTAAAAATAGTATCTTCTTGAAACGCAATATCTGCATCCAATTCTCTTGATATTTCCATGAATTTCTTGGTGAAATCGGTCTTATCTCCTATTTTACCTCTAATAGACAATTGAATAGACGCTCTTGGATATTCTTCTTTTTGCACTAAAGATGTTCTTCCTGTTAAACGTTTTATAGAATCGATGTTTAAGTTTTTATCTGAAATTAATTTAGTAACTTCAGAAATCTGTTGGCCTGTTAGCTTTTCTCCCAAAATCGTAACGATGTAACGATCTTTCCCTTGTAGGTTTACCCAGTCTTCGTAATCTTGAAGTGAAATTGGCGAGAATTTAGCTGTGATACCCAACTCATAAGCTTTAAACAATAAATCCTTTAAAACTGCTGCTGATTTTTTACCCGATTTAATCTCAAACATTATACCTAAAGATAAGGTATCGTGAATATTTGCTTGACCAATATCTAAAATTTTCGCATCGTATTCTGCCAAAACTGCCGTTAAACTTGAGGTTAATCCTGGTTTATCCTGTCCTGAAATATTTAATAAGAAAATGTCTGTAGCCACTTGTAAAATGTTTGTTGTTAAGTTGTTTGTCGTTGAGTCGCGAAAACCTTGAACTCTAAATTTTAAATTTTGAACTATTTCAAAAATCTATTGTGCCAACTTTCACTTGCTGGTACTTCCCAATTTTCATTGAATTCTGCAATATTGGTTACTAAGTTATTGAATACAATAGTGTTTTTAGACACTGCTTTTTGTTGTGCCATTTTCTTAAAATCGACTAATGGTTTGTACGCAATAAATTCACCTTGTTTGTAAGACACGTTCATTTTATCCATTAAATCCACATTGTATTGTTTTTCTAATTGTTGAATAAAACTAACTGAAGAATCGATAGAACAACCTGTTGCACTATTTAAACTCTGATCCATTGCTATTACAATAAATCGCTTATAAACTATTTTATAACCTGCTTTTAAATCTTTTCCGTGTGCAGTCCAAGCTTCAATAAACGTATCTAACTGTGAATTCAATTGCGCTATTTCTTCTTCTGAAAATGAACGATTAGCTTGGTAAATCCAAACTCTAGATTCTTCTGGTAAGGTATTAAAATCGACTAGCATAAAATTCTTATTATTTTTAGTAGTATGTCACATTGAGCGCAGTCGAAATGCTAATAAACGTAAAGTTTCAAATGTCTTCGACTGCGCTCAGACTGACAAATTCATTCCGAATGCAAAAATAAGACATTACATCCAATCTCTATCTTGAGATTCTACCTTATATAACAAGAAATTACAAATAGATAATGCCTCTGATTTTGAAACATAAGGAATCGTGACAGATTTTGAAGCCGTTGAAATAACAACTGAAGCAATATCTCTTCGTTTTTGAAAAATTGTCTGCTTTACTTTTATACCTTGAATTTTATGAGTTTCAAGAATATTGGTTGTCGTATCTATAACTCCACTTCCAATGGTTATAAAGTTATCTGAAATTCTGTAATACGCTTTTTTATAAGCAAAATAAACATATAAAGCTGCAAATGGAATATAAACAGCATTAATCCAGAGCATACCAATTCCGAATAAAAAAAGTGATAACGCGTTGATGATGGTTCCAAAGAGTAACATTTCTAATGTTGAAATGCGCATAAAATAAGGTCTTGGTTTTGAGACATCTCCTTCGTTTTCATTATAATTTACTAAGAGTTTATTTAGTAAATAATTGAGTTGTTCCTTTTCTAGAGCAACAATATTAAAGTTCTTTTGCTGCTTTGCATTTACCATAGCTTGCTTTACAGATAAACTATGTAAACCAAAATATTGCTTAACACGATTAGTTTTAACAACCAAATTCTGAATGCGACTTGGTGTAAGACTCAAAGACACTTTATTAAAAAGTCCTTTGTTAATTTCTACCGTTTTTTGATGCTCAACAACTTCGAGATTAAAATTGATAATAAAGGTTTTCACAACTGAATATAACAATGAAAACAATATAACAGTAAGAATGATAAGTGCATTGGTAATCAACAGGTTTAGGGCTGTATCTTCATCTAGTTTTACAAAATCGTCAATGTGTTTTCTTAGACCTAATTCTCTAACATAATCTTTAAACTCATTATACAAACCAAAAACAAAGGTCATAATCAATAAAAAACTCTTAAAATGATTTTGCGATAAACCCTCTAATAGCAAACGTTTTGGTGTGATTTTAAAAAACACATCACGTTTATCTAGTTCTTCTACAGTTTCTGTGGTTTCATTTTTAGTTATTGCTTTATTGAACAGTTTTTTCTTTAATAATAAAGCGGTTGGTTTATCTAAAGCACTAATTTCAATTTCAGATTTTTTGTCACCTGCAGTTTCAATTTTAAGGGAAACCACATTGATAATTTGTTGTAGAAAGTTTTGTTTAATGTAAACATTCTGGATTTTAGACTTTGGAATTATAGTTGTGTCTTTATTAATAATTCCTGTAGATAAATGAAAATCGTCTTTACTTAAATGAAATTTGAAATTGAGATATTTTAAAATCGCAATAACAAGAATAATAATTATAACACCAACCAAACCCAACAACATCATTGTTGGTGTGATGTTGGCAAAAGATTTACGTCGCATTAGTGATAGACCAAATGCAATAAAAAGGACAAAGAATTTCTTAAAAAACTGAAAGACCTTAAACGCAAAAATTACGATGATGCCTTTTGAAGATTGCCTTATAGGTTGAGAGAAATCAGTTGTTTCCATTAACCTTGTCGCTAATTATTTCCTTAATTTGTTTGGCTTCAAGATGTGGCAAACCTTTAATGCTAAGATCGCTTCCAGCTTCGCCTGCTGTAAATATTTTGAGTGTAGAAAGTTCTAAGTGTCTTGCTAACCAACTTCGAGATTCTTCAACGTGCTGTATTCTAGATATTGGCACAGTTATCATAGAATGAATAATTAATCCTTTAGCGTAAATAACATCGTGTGCTCTGATGGCATATTTTCGTTTTTTGAAAGCTAATATGCTCACTATAAAATTTAAAACGCAAAACACTAAAATAACAGAAAGCAGATACCAAATATTAATTTCTACTTCTTCTTTTTCTTGAATGAAATATTTGAATAGAAATACAAAACCTATTAATCCTGCATAAATAGCGAGTTTGTTAAGTCTAATGATTTTGAAATAAGATTTTGAAATTGGTTTTAGAGCAACGTCTTCTATTTTGGGTAAGCTTTCTGTTTGTAGTTGTAGGTTTGTGAAGTTCATTTTTTGATTTGGTTTTAGTGAACGTTGATTCAATCTATTTATTTTTTGACACGAATTTCACTAATTTTCACTAATCTGTACGTAATTTAAAAAAGCTTCAGTATCGAAATAATTACAATTTCTCAAAATTTAATTATGCATCAGCAATCAACTCAGCAATATCCATCACTTTAATATCAGCTTCTTTTTCTTTGAATTTTACGCCATCTGTCATCATAGTGTTACAGTAAGGGCAACCTGTTGCGATGATTTCTGGTTGTGTTTCTAGTGCATCTTCGGTTCTAAGGACATTAATTTCCTTATTTCCTGGTTCTGCATCTTTAAACATCTGTGCGCCTCCTGCTCCACAACATAAGGCTGTACCTTTGTGTCGTTTCATTTCTATTAAAGTTGCATTGGTTTTTTTTAGCACATCTCTTGGTGCATCGAAAACACTATTTGCTCGTCCTAAATAACAAGGATCGTGAAACGTAATGCGTTTACCTTTATAGGTATTGCCATCTAAAGTTAAACGACCAGAACTCATAAGTTCTTCAATATATTGAGTGTGATGAATTACATCGTAATTACCACCAAGACTTGGATATTCGTTCTTTAAGCAATTAAATGAATGAGGATCGCAAGTCACAATGCGTTTTACTTCGTAAGCGTTTAAAACTTCAATATTCATAACAGCTTGCATCTGGAATAAGAATTCATTACCAGCGCGTTTGGCAACATCACCTGTATTGCTTTCTTCTGTTCCTAAAACTGCAAAATCAACGTTTGCTTTGTTTAGAATCTTTACAAATGCTTTGGTTATTTTTTTTGCTCTATCGTCATAACTACCAGCAGAGCCAACCCAAAATAAAATTTCTGGTTGTTTGCCTTCTGCCATAAATTCTGCCATGGTTGGCACTTTTAGTTGCTCGCTCATTTCTTTAATTTAAAATTCTAGGTTTAAAATTCAAAGTTCATGTTTCAAATAGGTTTCGACTGCGCTCAACCAGACAACATCATATACCTTACTCGTCTTTCCAATTTAAACGGTCCATTTGGTTGTAAGGCCAAGGTGCTCCGTTGTTTTCTATATTGGTCATCATATTATTAAGTTCCATTGGTGCTGCACTTTGCTCCATTACCAAATAGCGACGCATTTCTAAAATAATAGATAATGGATTAATACTTACAGGACATTCCTCTACACAAGCATTACAGGTTGTACAAGCCCAAAGCTCTTCATTTGTAATATAATCTCCTAACAATTGTTTGCCATCGTCTTTAAATTCGCCATTATTAGCATCTATGTTTTTCCCAACCTCTTCTAAGCGATCTCGCGTATCCATCATAATCTTACGAGGCGATAATTTTTTGCCTGTTAAGTTTGCAGGACAAGCAGATGTACAACGTCCACATTCTGTACAGGTATAAGCGTTTAGTAATTGTACTTGAGTTAAATCCATAACATCACTCGCTCCAAATTTCGCTGGCACTTCATCTTCCGCAGTTTCTGCTGGTGCAGCATAAGGATCTGCATCTGGATCCATCATTAATTTTACTTCGGCTGTAACGGCTTCAAGATTATTGAACTTTCCTTTTGGTTCCACACTTCCAAAATACACGTTAGGAAACGCTAAAAGAATATGTAAATGCTTAGAGAAATATAAATAATTTAAGAAAATAAGAATTCCAACAATGTGTATCCACCAAGCTGTTCTTTCTATAGTATGAAGTGTTCCTGCTTCAAAACCATTAAATAAAGGTGCTATATATTGAGAAATTACATTACCAAATCCTAGTTCTTGGAAATGAATATCTGTTGCATTCATTATTAAGAATAAACCCATCAAAACCATTTCAAAATATAAAATATTATTACCATCACTCTTTGGCCAACCTTTCATTTCGGAACTTAGGAAACGCTTTATTTTAATCACATTTCTTCTAATCCAAAACACAATTACTGACACTAAAACTAAAACGGCTAAAATCTCAAAACTTCCAATAAGGAAACCATAAAGCGATTCTGGTAAATACTGTTGTCCTATACGATGTGTCCCAAAAAGACCATCGATTATGATTTCTAATACTTCAATATTTATAATAATAAATCCTACATAAACAATAACGTGAAGAAAACCAGATACTGGTCGTTTTACCATTTTACTTTGCCCTAAAGCGATATTAACAACATTTTTCCAACGTTCCGATTTGTTGTCGCTAGCATCAAAACCTTGACCTAATTTTATATTTCGGATGAGTTTTTTTATGTTTCTGGCAAAATAGCCAATACCAATAGTTAAAATTATGGCAAAAATGATATTTGGTAAGTATTCCATGAATTGATGGATCTAATTATTATTTAATTGCTCTGAGGTAGGTTCCTCATAAGGGATTTCTTTTTTAGACAATATACGTCTGTATCGTGCAGGATGAAGTTTTATATCTAAAAGTAATAATTCCAATTCTTTAGTTGCATTTTCTAAATTATCATAGAGCGTTTTGTCTTTTAAAAGTTTTCCTATTGAGCCTTCTCCTGCATTTAAACCGCTTGCTAATTGATTGAATTTTAGAATCATTTCATCCAAATTCTTAATCGTATTAGAAATGTCTGCTTCGTTTAAGCCTTTTACTAAAATAGCTAACTCTGCACTCATCTTATCAAAATTTTCTAATACCGAAGCTATTTTTTTATCGTTTGCACTTATTAATTTGTTAGCTGAAAATGCTACATTTTTAAACGATTTTAAAGTTGAATTTAATTCTGCTATAGTTTTTTTAAGCCCATCGTCAGAGTTATCAGTAACTAGCGTATTTAGATTACCTACTAAAGTATCCGCAGAACGAAGCGTTGTACCCAAATCTTTGCTAATACCAGAAAAATTATCGCCAAATGCAGCAATCATGTTTTCTTTTACTTCAGATTGAATAAAATCTCCTGCTTGCGCTTTATTACCATCTGCCGCATCAATAATAGCTAAGGCGTTACCTCCCATTAAACCATCTTGATACAATCTAACTTTACTGTTTTTAGAGAATTCTAATTGAGGTGTTACAGAAAAAGCAACTCGTGTTTTACCTGAATCAAAATCGTATTTAATCTCTTTAATTTTACCAATATTATTACCTTTAATAGTCACTGGAGATGACATTGTTAAAGCATTATATTCAAATTCTGTATAATAAGTATTAGAACTAGAAAACAAATCTTCACCTTTGAGATAAGTGAATAAATATACAAATAGAACAATACCAGATAAGACTAATATTGCAGTTTTAATTTCTCTTGAAATTTTCAATTGGCTTTACTTTGGTTTAAAACAAAATTAGGAATAAATATATGAATAATGAATCTAATTAGAAGCAGATTTCAAGGCTTCAGAAACACTAATCTTTTTTCCGCCTTTATAGGCTACAATAAATGCGCCTTTATAACCATTAGATTTAGCCTTGTCCTGAAGTTGCTTAGCTTTATTATAATCTGGCGTTTTTCCACTAAAATATTTATAAATCTTTCCTGTTTTTTCTCTTGAAATATCAGAAAGCCCTTTAAAATTATAAGATTTAGCTTCTAGCTCTCTAGAGCTTGCAGCAATCTGCACTTTAAATGTAACACCTTTAATAATCCTTGGTGTACTAACTTCATTTAAAGTTGTTTCAGTTTCCATACCTAAAATATGGCTACCAACATTCTGATCGAGTTCCTTTTTATAATCCAAAATAGCAGTTTTTATTGCTGTTGCCATTTTTGATTGTCCTGCTTTAGTGTTTAGGTACTTCCCTTCCTTGTTATTTGTTAAAAATCCAACTTCTACCAACACACTTGGCATATATGTATTACGAATAACAAGTAAACTCGCTTGTTTTAAACCTCTACTGTTTCGTTTAGCTTTACTTATAAAATTATCTTCTATTTTTCGTGCTAAAACGATACTTTGTTCTACATAAACTTCTTGTTCAATACCAATAGCAATAGTAGATTCTGGTGAACTGGGATCAAATCCTTCATAGTTTTCCTCAAAGTTATCCTCTAAGAAAATCACTTCATTTTCGCGCTTGGCCACATCAAAATTACGTCCTGTATTTTTTTCTCCTAAAACAAAAGTTTCTGTTCCGCTGGCTTGAGAGCTGTGTGCATTACAATGAATAGACACAAATAAATCTGCATCTGCTTTATTGGCAATGTTTGCACGCTCATGCAATTCAATAAAAACATCAGTTTTTCGTGTGTAAATGACTTTTATATCTGGATTTTTAGCTAAAGCTTTTCCAATTTCTAAAGTTACTTTAAGCGCAATATTTTTTTCACTATGACCATTACCAATATTACCAGAATCATGTCCGCCATGTCCTGCATCTAAAACCACAACAAACTTATCATCTTGCGCATACAATGCAGTAAAAGATGTTAAAGAAGTTATAAATAAAAGGACTACTAATACTATTAAGGGTTTTTGCTTCGTTTGCATATTCAATTTAACGGATTATATACTCGGATTATTACACATTGCAATTTGTACACTAGCATTTTTCAACTTTATGATTTTAATAAATTAATCACAAAAAAATATCTGTACTTTTGGCGTTTCAAAAACCGAGCCATACTTTTACAAAAATACATTTAAAAGGATTGCGTACAAATAGCTTACACATACTTTTTGCCTTGAGTTTTACAGTGTTTATCAACACTTTTAGCTTCGCACAAGAATTACCTAAAAAGAACGCTTCAATTCCTGCTGAACAGGTTAAAGATACGACTACGGTTTCTGTTGATTCTATTACTAAACCTCTAGTAAATATAAAAGAAATTGATTCTACAAAAAAAGACTCTACTAAGAAAAAAGGCTTTTTAACAGATGTTGTTAAGTACAAAGCTTCTGATTATGTGTCTTTAAACCAAAAGCAGAAAAAAATATACCTTTATAACGAAGCCGAAGTTCTTTACCAAGATATGGAAATTACAGCTGGTGTTATTGTAATTGATTATAGTAAAAATTTGGTTTATGCAGGCCGTTTAAAAGATTCTACAGGATATTCTCAAAGACCCGTTTTTAAACAAGGAGAAAACGTTATTGAGCCAGACTCTATTGTTTTTAATACTGAATCTAAAAAAGCGTTAGTTTTTAATTCTAGAACAGAACAACAAGGCTTTAAAGTGTATTCTCCAAGAACAAAAAAAGAAAATGACTCTACCTATTTTATGGCTGATGCTCGTTTTACAACATCTGATAATGAGGAAGATCCTGAATACCAATTTGTGACCACTAAAATGAAAATGGTACCTAACAAAAAAATCATCGTTGGACCAACTTATATGGAAATATATGGAGTGCCAACACCAATTGCGTTACCCTTTGCATTTTTTCCGATGTCAAAAACACAAAGTTCGGGTATAATTTTTCCAACGTATGGAGACGATAATAATAGAGGTTATAGTTTACAAAATGGCGGTTATTATTTTGCCATTAGTGATTATTTAGATTTGGCTGTACTTGGTGATTACTATACTAATGGAAGTTATGGTTTGCGTATAGAGACCAACTACGCAATGCGCTATAAATACAAAGGTAATGTAAGTTTTAGATATGAAAACTTATTGAATAGTGAGCGTGGATTTCCTGACTTTAGTCAAAGCACAGTTTACAACTTAAGATGGACTCATAGCCAAGATGCCAAAGCCAATCCGAATTCGCGTTTTTCGGCTTCTGTTAACTTAGGAAGTAGCTCTTATTTTCAAGAATCTATTAATCAATTAAATCAGTCTAGCTTCTTAAATAACACATTAGCATCATCAGTTTCTTATTCAAAAACCTTTTCAGGAGAGCCACAGGTAAATTTAAGTTTAACAGCTACTCACAGGCAAAACACCAACACTGGAGATATTGATTTAACATTACCCACCATGCAACTTTCTATGGGTAGAATTTATCCTTTTGCACCTAAGACAGGAACAAAAAAAGGTATTATTCATAATATTAATTTGCAATATAATACTAGAGCAGAATACAGTATTAAGACCAACGATTCTATATTTGGCAAAAGCGAAATGTTTGATGTGGCCAGAACAGGAATGAAACATAGCATACCTGTAACAACTAATTTTAAAGTATTTGATCATTTTAGTGTGAGTGCTAATGCTAATTTTGACGAAACTTGGACTCTTAAAACGGTTAAGAAATTCTACGATCAAGCTTTAGAAGATGAAGTAACTATAGATCAAAATGGTTTTGATCGTTTTTTAACATACAATGTTGGTACAAGTATTGGTACCACAATTTATGGTATGTATAATTTTGAAGACGAAGGCGAGGATAAAAAACTAAAAGCGATAAGGCATGTTATGCGACCGTCTGTAAGTTATTCTATTAATCCTGCATTTAATCAATATTACGAAACCTACAATGTTATTGATGCAGATGGTACTACAACAGATCAGGTAGAATATACACGATTCGAAAATTCTTTATATGGCAGACCTGGTAATCGTTACTCAAGTAGTGTTGGTTTGTCTTTAGGTAATAATCTTGAAGCTAAGATACGTGCTAAAGATTCTACAGATACAGAGCCCGAAAAAATATTTATATTAAATAACCTCAATTTCTCAACAGCTTATGATATTGCAGCAGACTCACTAAACTGGAGTCCTGTACGTGTTAGTGGTGGCACTCAAATATTAAACAAAAAAATGAGTATTAATTTTGGGATGACTCTGAACCCTTATGCTTTAAACAGTAATAACAGCGTTATTAATACTTTTAACATTGATAATGGAGGAAGTTTATTTAGACTAACATCTGCTAATGTAAATATGAGTTACACGTTATCTAATGAGAGTTTTTCTGGTAAGGAATCTGAAAGCGACAAAGCCGCAGGTCAAGAATCGGCACGTTCTGGAGGACGAACAGATGATTTATTTGGTAAATCTCAAGATTTTGCAGATCAACGACTTTCTGATAGAGATAAAAACAAAGATGATAAGGAAGAAAACAATGAATTCTATAATTATGCTATGCCTTGGAGTCTTAGATTGGCATACTCTGCAAATTATACAAACACTAGACGTGACGATAAAATATCCTCACATTCATTAATGTTTTCTGGAGATGTAGATTTATCACCTCGTTGGAGTATTGGTGCATCTTCTGGTTACGATTTTTTAAATCAAGGATTTACATATACGCAACTACGTTTTGAGCGCGATTTACTAAGTTGGCGTATGAATTTTACTTGGATTCCTTTTAGTGATCGTAGCTCATGGAACTTCTTTATTGGTATTAAATCTAGTTTGCTTAAAGATTTAAAATACGATCAACGTAAAAGACCAGATCAACAGGTTGGGAATTAGTATTAAGCTTGAAGTTTTCTCGCGAAGCAGCAAAGGCGCAAAGTTGTTTGCAAAACGGTAAAGTCTCAGAGTTATATAAATATCATTTTTCATTATTACCAAGCTGACTTTTGTTGGCTGTGGCAATCTATTCTTAGAAAAATGCCTTAAGTTTGAATGATTGTTTAACCATTAATGAGATTCCCACTTTCAAGGGAAATACTATGAAAAAAATAATAAACACCACAAAAGCGCCAGCTCCAATAGGACCATACAACCAAGCAGTATTAGTAGGAAATATGCTCTATACTTCTGGACAAATAGCTTTGCATCCCGAAACAATGAAATTGGTTTTAGACGATATTAAAACCGAAACCAAGCAAGTAATGGAAAACATGAAAGCCGTTTTAGCAGCTGCTGATATGACGTTTGAAAATGTTTTTAAAACGTCTATATTTATTAGTGACATGAATAACTTCGCTCAAATAAATGACGTTTACGGACAATATTTTGATGAAGCTACTGCACCAGCAAGAGAAACGGTTGAAGTGGCAAACTTACCTAAGTTTGTAAATGTTGAGATTAGTATGATTGCTGTGAAATAGCAAAAAAGTAGTGGCTTGCTTTCACAAACCACTATCACTAACTAACATTTAATCAACCTTAAAACTTATCAATTCCTTTTCATAGCAATTTTTACGTCTTATACACAACCAAAAAGGTTCAGTCCAAGCAGAATTTTACTAAGTTTTGCATGTTGTATTAATAAAACAACTCAAGTCTTAATTCTCCTCAATTAAAAAGAAATTATTTTAAAAATTGTGATTGCTGCTCGCAAATGAGCTTTGCACTTAACGGTTTGTGTATAATAAGTTGCGAGGTTATGATCTTAATTTAACAAATAATTACCGAATAGAAAGTCTGCTAAGATTTTCGTAAGTAGGCACTTTCAGAAGTAACGCAATAAATATTTTCAGAATTAGAAAGGATATAAAAATTGTTCAATTTTCATATCCTTTTTTAAGGTTTTAAGTTTTTTTTTGGTTTTTGGTCACATCAAG
>Ga0209633_10001311_pt1 | contig 25845 bp, 22 predicted proteins | sample Cruoilmetagenom1_FD_187290 | JGI IMG/M metagenome (GOLD analysis project Ga0209633, IMG submission 187290) | Oil polluted marine microbial communities from Coal Oil Point, Santa Barbara, California, USA - Sample 1 (SPAdes) (version 2) | ecosystem: Environmental > Aquatic > Marine > Oil seeps ...
CTCTATCTCGCTTAAAGAGTTTCTCCAATTCATGGCAAGGTCACCGAGCGCGCAAAGGGTGGATCCGACTTGCACTAGTACTGCGCCTTCTCTTAAGTTCTCCGGGGCTTTCTCCACAACCGCGGCAGAAGCGCCGTTTTGAAAAGCCTGTTCTATAAACTTGTGTCCGTCGAAGTTTTCTCCCCTTAAGGCAAAAAACACCTCGCCCGGGCTGATCTTCCTCGAATCGGTCGACACTCCGGAAAGTGATCCAGCATTCTCTCCCGAGACTAGCTTGCCCTCTATTGCATTAAGTAAAAAGCTAAACTCCAATACTACCTCCGTCTGTACGATCTAATTAATTCACTCCCTGAGCGCGTCGCCTGCAATAATTCTGTCATCAAAGGGATATTTTTTCGTTCCTATTATCTGATAGTCCTCGTGCCCCTTACCCGCTATGAGCACAGTATCTCCATTATCTGCCATGCTAATCGCACGTAGGATTGCCTCTTTTCTATCAGAAACCCTGAAGTAGGGCTTCTTACTACCTGCGCCTTCTAGCACCCCTTTTTCAATATCATCTATAATCTTTTCCGAAGATTCGGTACGGGGGTTATCAGATGTTACTAATAGAATGTCTGAAAGCTCCTTGCCAATCAATCCCATTTTAGGACGTTTTGTTGTGTCTCTGTCGCCGCCGCAACCGAATACGAGTATTAGATTGCCCGCAGTCAGAGGTCTTGCAGCTCTGAGCACGTTTTCAAGCGCGTCGGGCGTGTGCGCATAGTCTACCAGTACTTTTATTCCAAGTGTGTTATCCACACTCTCCAGACGTCCCGGTATCACTTCCGCTGCCGATAGTCCTTTCTCTACACTATCTATAGAAGATCCAAGAGATACGGCAGTGGCCGCAGCCGCCAGTAAATTTGATAAATTATGGGCCCCGTAGAGCTTTGAATTTATATCCAGAGCGCCTGCGGGCGTAATTACCCTGGCCCTGATTCCATGCTCTGTGATCTCTGAGCTCTCAGCAAATACACCGGCGCCCCTGTCGTGAGCTGAATACGTAACTACCTCACCTTCTGCATCTTTAATAATTTCATTCCCGTATGGGTCGTCTAGGTTTATTATGGAGAATTTCCTTTCCTTCTCACTATTTTTCAAAACATCAGTAAATAGAGCCTTCTTTGTATTTAAGTAGTTCTCGATGGTTCCGTGATAATCCAGATGGTCCTGGGTTAGATTTGTGAATACGGCCGCGTCAAAATGACAGCCCATAACTCTTTTTTTATCAAGTGCGTGCGATGAGACTTCCATTGCCGCTATCTCTACTCCCGAATTTCTCATTTCTCTAAACATCCTCATTAGGTCTAAAGACTCAGGCGTGGTCATAAGCGACTGCACCTTATTCCCGCCGTATCGGTAGTCAATAGTCCCTAAAACCGCCGATTTAAGACTCTCTTGTCTCCATATGGACTCAAGCAGGTAAGTAATGGTAGTTTTTCCGTTTGTGCCCGTAATGCCTACAAGCGAGAGCTCTTTTGTAGGGTGAGCGTAGAAAATAGCCGAAACACCTGCAAGCGCCGCCCTTGAGTCCGGAACCTCAACCACCGTGACTCCACTAAGCTCGACATCAGGAGTCTTTTCTGCAATCACTGCCGAAGCACCGTTTGAAACAGCAGACTCTATGTACTTATGGCCGTCTGTCTTTTCACCTTTTAATGCAACAAATAAAAATCCTTTCTCTACTTTCTTCGAGTCAATAGATATACCGCTTATATTTAATTCGCCTGAGCCTATACTCTTAGTAACTTGGATTCCATTTATTAAATCACTCAGAATCATATTTTCGGCTGCAGCTCAATGGAACAAACCATTCCCTCTTGAATAAAGTCGCCTGGTGAGGGGTCCTGGTCCGTTACATAGCCGCTCCCCTTTACTTCTACTTTCACGCCTTCCGCCTCCGACCATTTAAGAATATCTCTCACACTCATACCGCTCAAATCGGGCATGATTTTTGTGCCTGCGTATACGTTTTTAGGGGAAACGCCCATATGGAACAAGACTTTTTCTGCTATCTCTTTGAAGATAGGGGCGGCAACAGAGCCTCCGTGTGTCTTATTCCTGGGAGCTTCTACAACAACTGCCATAGTTAGCTTTGGGTCGTCGGTAGGTGCAAACCCGATAAATGAGGCTATATAGCGGTCTTTATAGTATCCGCCGTAGCGGGGATCGGGAATTTGCGCTGTGCCCGTTTTACCGCCTACCGAGAACCCGCTGATCCGAGCCCTCTTACCAGTACCCTCTTCCACTACTTTTTCCGTTATTAGTTTCATTTGATAAGTAGTATCGTAGGACAATACGCGCGCGCGCACTTCGGGCCTATTTTCTCTTATAACAGTTCCGTCAGAGCCCATAATCTTTTTGATAATATAAGGCTCCATTAAATACCCGCCGTTTGCGATCGCCGAGAGCGCAGTGACGAGTTGAAGAGAAGTTACAGATATACCCTGACCGAATGAGATTGTGGCAAGCTCTATTTTCCCCCATTTTTTAGGAGGAAGAACTTTACCGCCGGACTCGCCGGGGAGGTCTATTCCAGTTTTATCACCGAAACCGAACTTCTTTAGATAGCTGTGGTATTTATCTCTCCCAAGGAGCTCTCCAATCTTAGACGCCCCTATATTGCTCGATACCCTAACGACGTCAGTAAACGTTAATGTTCCGTAAGGCTTTACATCCTTTATGACTTTTGATCCCACTTTTCTTCTGCCCATCTCACAGTCAAACAATGTGTCGGGGTTAACCTTATTCTCCTCAAGCGCCGAAGCTGCCAGGAAAAGTTTCATTGTGGAGCCGGGCTCATATGTATACCAGATCGGCAGGTTTCTCCTGTTTGCCTCAGGGTATTTACCATAACTATTGGGATCTATAAATGGGTAGGAGGCCATAGCCAATACTTCGCCGGTCTCAGGGTTCATAAGAATCGCCATACCCTTCTCGGCGTTCATGGTTTCAATTCCCTCTTTAAGCTCCCTTTCGACAATGTGCTGAATCTGTGAGTCTATAGTCAGCACGATGTCATGACCTGTGGTTTTCTCTTCATCAAAATCCTGCACGATATCGGGATTTTGTATGATCTTACGCCCGAAGGCATCTCTCTTGAGTGTAATATTTCTGGGGGTACCTATAAGAAGGTCGTCGAAGCGATACTCTATCCCCTCGATTCCGTTCGAGTCGATATTTGTAAACCCGAGCACTTGTCCTAGCAGGTGTCCGTTGGGATAAATTCTTTTTGGCTCCTCGATAAACCCTACACCCTCGAGATCCAACTCCTCGAGCGTCTCTGTGACATCAGGGTCTACAAGCCTCTTGAGCCAGACAAATGACCTTTTGGACGATGCCCTTGAGAGCACGGTTTTCTGGGATACATCAATATGTTTTGATATAGTTTTTGAAATATCAACCGGGTTTTTTACGTCTCTAGGGTTAACATAGACGGACTTAACATCTACATTCACAGCGAGCTCTTTTAAGTTGCGGTCGAGTATCTTTCCTCTTCGGGGGAGGAGCTTCGAGCTTCCGTGGTGCTGTTTTTTCGCTATTTTAAATGCGCGCTCTCTGTCCAGCACCTGCAGCTCAAGCGCTTTAAATGATACTGACGCAAAGAGCACAAGTAAGAGAACACCCACGAAACACACCCTCCATCTGGGCCTGTTCAGGTCTCTACCAAGTGATATTCTTTTGGAACTTTTTTTCTTTTTCATTCCATCTTATCACTAAGAATGTGTTTTGGCTCAATGTATACAATGTCTTGTTGTGTAGGAAACTTAAAACCAAGCTCCATTGCCGTACCCTCAAGGCTATCGGCGGATATCGCTTTCATAAATTCGGAGCTAAGCGTTTTATTTTCTTTCAGCAGCTCCTTGGTCTCTTTCTTATTCCAGGAGATTTCATACCCGAGCCTTATACCCTCAGCCTTAATCCGGAGATACCCAAGCGCCAATACGACTAAGAGGACAACCAGGAGCAGTAAACCGCCTGAAACCGCTTTTTTCGTTTTTTTTACCTTCTGTCTTGCACCCAAAGTGCCTGACTTAGCCATCTTTATATCCTCTCTCCTGCTCTGAGTTTCGCGCTTCTTGCCCTGGGGTTATCAAGAATTTCATCCTGTCCCGGAAGTAGGGGAGAGCGGGTGAGGATCTTTATCTCGCTCTTTTTTCCACAGCCACACTGAGGCATTGCAGGAGGACAAACACACGGGTTGGACATGCGCTGAAATGCGCTCTTCACAAGCCTGTCCTCAAGTGAATGAAAAGAAATTACAACAAGCTTTCCTCCGGGTTTCAGTAAAGAGACGGCTTTATCTAAAAATTCCTTTATATTGTCCAGCTCATTATTCACTGCAATCCTGAGAGCCTGAAATGTCTTTGTAGCGGGATGAATTCTAGCGGGATGAAACTTTTTCGGAATTGCTCCGGATACCAGCTTTGCAAGCTCAGCCGAGGTTTCGATAGGCTTCTCATTCCTTGCCTCTACTATATGTTTGGCAATTCTCTTCGCCCACTTTTCCTCGCCGTACATTTTCAAGACTTTAGATATTTCATCAACACTCATTTCATTCACAAGATCGTGGGCAGTAAAGCGGAGCCTGGCATCCATTCTCATATCAAGTACTTCGTCTCTCATGAAGCTAAATCCCCGATCGCTCGACTCTATCTGAAGAGAAGACATTCCAAGATCCGCCACAATGCCGTCCACAAGCTCTATATCCAGGTCTTCCAGCACACTATCTATCTGAGAGAAATTGCTGTTTCTTAGTACTACCTGGCTCTTATATTTTGAAAGTAGATCGGCTGAAATGGATATTGCCTCTTCATCGACGTCAAGACCGATTACCCTGCATTTGTACCCTGTATGCTCCAGTATTGCCTGCGTATGACCCCCAAGCCCGAGCGTGGCGTCTACATAAATACCCGTACTCTCGGTCACTAAATAATCCGTAACCTCTTTTGTCATCACCGATTTATGCATCGGTTTATTCATGTCTAGTAAAGGGCTTTCCATTTTGTTAGAGTCCTTGGTTTTATAATCCTTGTCCCGGGTTTTATAATCCTTGTCCCGCAAGCGTTTCTCTACTCTTTTTAAATTCTTCATAAGCACGCTCTGACTGCTCAACATCCCAAACTTCTTTAGACCATACTTCTATCCTCGTTAGCATACCTACCATTACAACATCCTTATTTATTCGAGCGTGGTTCCTGAGCGGCTGCGGTATGAGCACCCTTCCCTGTCCGTCTAACGGGCAATCAACTGCCCCGCCCATAAGGTAGCGGAGAAAGGAAATAACCTCTTGTTTGAACTGAGGGAGCTCAGACACTTTACGCTCGATCTCGTTCCATTCCTTAAGAGGATACGCGACAAGGCATTTATCAAAATTCGTTATTACAAAGGTTTCATCCCCGTACTTTTCCTTACAGACTTCTCGGAATTTAGCGGGCATGCTAACTCTGCCTTTATCGGTCATCGTGTGTTCGTAACGTCCTCTGAACATTATAGTACCATCTTATGCCACTTTATACCACTCTGAACCACTATATAATTTTGTATTAAGTTTGTCAAGTAAGGTTTTGTAATTTATCAATTTTTTAGAAATTCCCAATAGGTGGAAATAAAACTATTTTTCCACTCATTTTACCAGTATTAACACAAATAGAGCTAGAAACAGCAAAGATGCCAATACTTCAACTATGCAGTGTAACTACCTCAAGACTATAGATATTTAAATTTAGCATAATTCCACTGTAAAATTATACCATGCCATTTTATACCACTCAAAGGATGTAAATAGATAAACTTTCCGGGATTTTCAGGTGTTTTTAAGATATAGTAGAATCGGAATATTGAGTAAATTGATATATAATTCCCGTACTTTGAATATAGGAGCAGAATATATAATTTGGGATTAGTTTCTATGCCGGTTATTCGAATAAAACTAAGAGATAATAGCGAAGCCGTATATTTCCAATCCATTATGGGGACTTACTCACACCTTGCATGGGTAAGGACGGACGACCCCCGCTCCGGAATCATCAATATTATAACAACCCCGGACAGAGAAGATGAGACAAGGGCGCTTTTGCAGGAGCTAAAGAGTGAGCTAGATTTCGAAGAGGTTGAACAAAGTGGTGAATAATAGTATTCATATAAAAAACAGATGAAACAGCACGAAGAATTAACCCGTTCTGCCGGTCTTGTCGGCTCTCTTACCCTCCTTAGCAGGATAGCCGGGTATGTCCGGGATATGGTCATAGCTTATTTCTTCGGCGCGTCCGCCTCGACCGACGCATTCTGGGTGGCATTTAGAATCCCCAACCTCCTAAGGAGGCTCTTCGCCGAGGGGTCGCTCACAATCTCCTTCATTCCTGTCTTCACCGATTACCTGGAAAAAGGGAATAAAGAAGAGGCTAAAAAGGTCGCAGACACCGTATTCACCATACTTCTCGGTCTACTAATACTCATATCAATAGCAGGCGTAGTTCTATCTCCATACATAATAAAAATATTCGCAGCAGGCTTTGACACAGAAACATTTAACCTGGCGGTAACTCTTAACCGCTACATGTTCCCATACATACTATTCATTTCACTTACGGCACTATCCATGGGCGTGCTGAACTCGCTTAGGCATTTCTTCGCACCGGCCATTTCCCCCGCTGTTTCGAATATCTGCATTATAGCCGCAATATTTTTAATACACCGGAGCCTGAACGTTCCCATTTACTCCGCCGCGATTGGAGTAATGTTAGGCGGTGTTCTTCAGCTCCTGATTCAGATTCCGTTTTTAAAAACCCGTGGTTTTCTGTTTGGATTTAGTACGAGCTTTAAACACCCGGCGGTCAAACGTATAGCACTATTAATTGTCCCTCAGCTCTTCGGAGTAGCTGTTTACCAGATCAATATCATAGTCAACACACAGTACGCCTCCTTTATGCCTCAGGGAAGTATCTCCTATCTCTATTTCGCTGAACGTCTGATAGAGTTTCCGCTTGGAATAATTGCCGTATCCATTGCAACCGTGCTCCTTCCGAGCCTCTCCTCACACGTTTCAAAAGGGGAGTTTGGAAAATTCAGAGAGACCTACTCATACACTTTGAGACTCATGCTATTCATACTGATCCCAGCGCTTGTGGGTCTTATCGTGCTCAGGGTTCCCATCTGCAACCTCCTATACCAGAGGGGCGAATTTAGCTACGCTGCCACAATATTCACCTCTCAGGCAATCTTTGGCTATGCGATCGGGCTATGGGCTGTTGGGGGTATAAGGATTACAGCGCCCGCTTTCTACGCAATGCAGGACACTAAAACACCTGTCATTATTGCCTTTACAGCATTCATAGCAAATGCGGTACTGGGTTATGTCCTGGGTTTTAAGTTCGGGCTCCTCCATACGGGCCTGGCAATTTCAAGCTCGGTCTCTTCTATAATAAATTTCCTGCTGCTCTTTTACCTGGTAGAAAAACGGGTAGGCGACATTAAGGTGAGATCTATACTTATACTTTGCGCTAAATTAATCGTGATTTCACTTATTATGGGTTTTGCAGCATGGAAATTCTCAGGGCTTGCCGATTGGAGCGGATCCGGATTTGCATGGGAGAAGATAGGAGTTTTGGCAGGAACGATCGTACTTTCGGCAGCAATTTACTTTACACTGGCAAAGCTGCTGAGAGTAAAAGAGTCAGACTTTCTCTTTGGAATGATCCGCAGAAAATTCTCACGTACAAATTGATAATATTTATTCGCGGAATAAAGAGAAATGAAAAAAAGGGCTGACAGTGACATTGAGTCACCATCGGCCCCGTTATTTAAGATTTTAAGTTATCTACCTAATTGCGCAGAAACCAAAATTCTTTGTGCCTCCGGGCTGTACAATATTGTTCCAGGACACTCCCTCTGCTGTAACGGTACTGCCGCTCTGTGTATATGTCGCATTCCACATATTTCTTACAGCCCCATCAATCGACAATGAGACTAACCAGTCCTCAGGTGAGGAGCCCGAGTTAGAAACGGTTACCTGAGCGCAGTAACCCGCTCCCCAGTCGTCATTGATGACAACGGTTGCGGTAACATCCTCTCCGCTGGGAGGCGCGTTAAACTCATCTTCATCATTTGCGCTGCTGCACCCGGGGTCTACAGGATAGTCCGTAAGCCCGTCGCTGTCGTTGTCGATACCGTCAGAGCATGCGAACACCGGCGGGGGCGGTGTGGGTTGAGGAGTTGGTTGAGGTGTCGGCTCTGGAGGCGCGACTCGATCTGCGCAGAAACCAAAATCCACGGAATTTCCGGGCGCGACCGTATTATTCCAGGACACGCCTTCTGCCATAACTTCATCACCTGACTGTGAATACTCAGCATTCCACATATCTTTAACGGTTCCCTCAATAGTAAAGGCAACCACCCAGTCCTCTGTGCTGGTGCCATTATTTGTAACCACCACCTGAGCGCAGTAACCCGATCCCCAGTCGTCGTTGATGGAGACAGAGGCGGTGACATCCCCTCCGCCAGGAGGCGCGTTAAATTCGTTATTGTCGGTTGCGGAGCTGCATCCCGGGTCGTCCGGATAATCGGTTAGACCGTCGCCGTCATTGTCGATACCGTCCGAGCACACCGCAGTAGGAGGAGGCGGTGTAGGTGTGGGAGGAGGCACGTCGCCGTCCATCAGCTGACTCAGCAGCGCCACTTTATCGTCCCAAACACTCTGCCAGTCGTCCTGCAGTATCCCTCCCGTGTCCCCGCTATTTGGGTTCCACGACCAGTAAAAGAAGTTCGTCATACCCTTACCATCCATCCAGTTTATAAGGGCGTCCTGCCATGTTTTGTCTCTCGGGTCGCCGCCGTTTCCGTACCTGCCGCCGAACTCGCCGATGATGACCGTATAGCCCTGATCCACCAGATAGCCGAAATGCGTATCCCAAATTGCAGGCATATTCCCCGGAAAATTTGAGTCATTGAAATACGGCTGAACAAAAACGTCCGGTCCGTATACGTGTGGGCTTAATACCAACTTATCCCCGGGAATATTCAATGGAAAGCAAGAGAATGGTTCTAGGTTCCCGCCCCACCAGTGTTGAATGGAGCCTGAACACGTAGGGTTATCCTGAATTCCCTGAACGAATATTAAAATATCCGGGTTTGCGGCCAGAACCTCAGAAGCTGCGAGCTCCGCCGCCCGTTTCCAGTCGGTTGCCGCAATCCCGGTGCCCCAGGTTGCGGGCCCGTGAGGCTCGTTCTTAATATCTATAGCGAAGAACCGCTCGACATTTTTATATCTATCCGCTACAAAAGTTATGTCGTCTATCCAATCCTGCTCAGAGTAGCTCCCCGTGTACCATAGCTCTTCGATAGTCTGGCAGTCTGAAGTATGGTGATCGAGGAGTATGTAGAACCCTTCTCTGTCGAGCTCCTCCACCACCTTGTCCATAATATCCAGAGACCCGAGTCCCTGAAGATCGGCGTTTGCCGAATAGTTGATGCTGCTAGTGTTAACATTGTCCAGTGTTCTGGGACAGAAAGGCAGCCTTATTGCCGTAAAGCCGAGCCCCTTGATCTGCTGGATCATATCCTTCCAGTTCCGGGCCCAGAGACCGTGTACCACGTTATTATTGGTCTCAAAACCAAACCAACTCACCCCGTAAAGGTTTACTTCCTGAGCCTGTTCGTTAAATACCTTGCCGTCCTCGACGTAAAAAGCCCGGACGGGCAACGCCATACAAATGAATACAAATAACGCAGTAAGTGCTAAGCGCATGAGATATCTCCCTTGTTAAGGTTATATTAGACCACTTTAGAACCCGTGATTAATAACTATAGCCGCGGTTTCCCGGACCGCAGTGAGAAGCAGTAAACATTCGTTATCGGACACGTGTTCCATCGGTCAGGTCTATTAATGAGCAAGTTGGATGCCATATGACCGGAGCATATAAAAACAAGTGATTTAAGACACATAGACGAATACTTGTTTAGAGAAATAATGTATATCGAGATAATCTGTGTAATAAAGCACACAGCCATTGTGTCTATTAATACAAGGAAGCATATTGCCAATATTATCTATAGTGAGCCGATAAACGGGGATTCTTGACTCTTTATCGGGTTATAAAGTAATATCAGATCATGAACGAGGCATACGGCTCAGATGCAAATTCAATGAATCCAGACTCCCTTAGTACCTTAAAAAAATATGAAGAAATATTGGAGCAAGACCCCGCCTCGTCCACTTTTGTGTTTCTTGCTCAGATACTATATAAACAAAATAAGCTTGAACGGGCAATCGGTGTATTAATCAAGGGACTCAGATATAATAAAAATAATATCACAGGCAGGTTTCTGCTCGGGAAGATCTACTACGAGCGCTGGATGATAGGGCCTGCGAAAAAAGAGCTTGAGACAGTATACGGGCTCGCGCCCGATAACCTGGCAGCGGGGAAAATGCTGGTTCAGATTTATAGGAGCGAGGAGAAATACGAAAAGGCGCTTGAAGTTTTAAGGTTCGTTTATGAATTTCATCCCTCAGAAGCCTCAATACGCTCTGAGATAGACGAGATCATAGAGGAATTAGGTGCTCAGCCGCCTGCCTCATGGGAGAATTTCTCAGCACCGGCAGAGAGCAAAAAGATTGAAATTTCCGACTCAGATGCAGATACTAAAAATACTGAGCTCCTTACTGAAACTATGGCCGATATATACATAAAGCAGGGAGACTATAATAAAGGATTATCAGTACTTCAAAAAATTCTAGAAAACGAGCCGGAAAACACTTCGGTCAGAAAAAAGCTTGAGGAATGCAGGATTAATGTGATAAATAAACTTGCAGGCTTAAGTTAACAGGAGTGATTGAAAGAAAATGAAAATACTAATAATTCACGGACCGAATTTGAATATGCTAGGAAAACGCGAGCCTGAAATTTATGGGGCAGAGACTCTTAATGACGTAAACTCGCAGATAGAGGCCTTAGCCGGAGAACTTGGAGTTGAGGTCGGGTTTTTCCAGTCAAACTCAGAAGGCGAGATTGTAGGGAAGATTCAGGACGCAGCCTCTGAGTATCAAGGCATAGTAATGAACCCGGGCGCATACACGCACACGAGTATCGCCATACGAGACGCAATCCTTTCATCAGGGCTCACAGTAGTTGAAGTCCATATTTCAAATGTGCATAAACGTGAGGAATTCAGGCATAAATCCTATGTGTCCGGAGTTGCACTGGGTGTCGTATCGGGTTTCGGAATAGACAGCTATTTCCTTGGCCTGAGGGGACTTGTAAATCACTTATCAGATTGACCCTGCGTACAGCTAACTTTCGCAACAAAGATTCCATCTTTTGTTAGTAGCGAGTTAACGGCTATATTTACCTCTTTATATTACATTTCAGTACTATCGTTAAGTAACCGATGAAGAAAAACTGGACCATAGAAAAAGAAAACCCCAAGCAAAGAGATAAGCTCTCTCAAAGCCTCGGGGTCTTTTCAATTACGGCCCAAATCCTTCTAAACCGAGGTATCACAAACGAAGAGGAAGCTAACGTTTTTTTAAACAGCACCCTTTTTGATCTACCTTCTCCTTATCTCATGGCGGGAATGGAAAAAGCCGTCGAGAGAATAAAAAAGGCCCTTGAAGAGAATGAAACTATTGCGATTTATGGGGACTACGACGTAGACGGGGTTACATCGACTGCGCTCTTTTACACTTTCCTCAAAAGCCTCGGAGCAAACGTAACTTACTATAATCCCGACAGGATTAAAGAGGGCTACGGCGTAAACATCGATTCTGTGAGAAAGCTGTCAAAAGAGGGTGTTACTCTGATAATCTCAGGAGACTGCGGTATCACAGCGGTGAGTGAAGTTGAGGAAGCTAAAAAACTGGGCATCGATTTTATCGTTACTGACCACCATCAGCCCCCTTCAGAGCTGCCGGACGCGATTTCGATACTCAACCCACAGCAGCCTTCGTGTAAATATCCGGCTAAGGAAATTGCGGGTGTAGGCGTTATATTCAATCTGGCAATAGGACTCAGAAGAGCGCTCAGAGACACAGGGTTTTTTAAAAACAACGAGCCGAACCTGGGAGACTTTCTCGATCTCGTAGCGCTTGGCACTGTAGCCGACTGCGCTCCGCTTAAGGAAGTAAACAGAATATTGGTCAAAGAAGGCATTAAGAGAATGCAAAGCCCCAAACGCATCGGGCTTAAGGCGCTCAAGGAAGCGAGTAGCATTACAGGAGAGGTAACCTCCTTTGACCTTGGATTTAAGCTCGGACCCCGGGTAAATGCGTCCGGCAGAATGGGCAGCGCCGCAAGCGCAGTCGAGTTGTTTATTTCAGAGGACATAGAAGAGGCGCGCGAGCTTGCAAAGAAACTCAGCCGTGAAAACTCGGACAGACGAAGCGTTGAAGCCGACATAATAAGAGAGGCCGTTGAGCAGGTAGAATCAGACTCCGTACATTTGAGCACAAACTCAATTGTGATCGCCTCCCGCAATTGGCATCCCGGGATAATCGGCATAGTAGCTTCGAGAATTGTAGAAAGATACGATAAGCCAGCCATCCTCATAGCCATAGGAGATGACGGAACCGGCAAGGGCTCGGGCAGAAGCGTAGAAGGAGTAAATATCTACCAGGCGCTAAGCGAATGCCAGGAGGTATTGCTGCAGTACGGAGGACACGAGCAGGCGGCGGGCATTTCCATAAAAGAGGAACATATTGAAAAATTCCGGGAGATGTTTCAGTTAGCGGTTGGAAACGGCGCGGCGCGGACGGAATCAGTCTTGAATATAGACTGCCGTGTTGAGCTTTCTGATTTATCAGAGGAATTAATATCGGAGTTTGAGACGCTTGAGCCGTTTGGTATCGGAAACCCCGAGCCTGTATTGTATGCCGAAGCGGTACAAGTACAGTCTCAGCGTCTCCTTAAAGAAAAGCATCTCAGTCTTAAAGTTAAACAGGGCGGCAAGCCCTTTGGTGCAATATGGTTTAATATGAAAGAGCCCCGTCTCTTGAAACAAGATAGAATTGATATAGTATTCACTCCTGAATTCAACAATTGGAACGGTAAAAAAGAACTAAGACTAAGAGTAAGGGATATAGATTGACAGCTTAATAGAAGAGAAAATTACGAGCTGTCAGGCTATATTTATGTAACATGAGATCGATAAAAAAATACGGAGGTAAATTAATGGCTAAAAAACCCAATTTAGAAAACCTTAACTTTCTATACCCGATAATAATAATCGTGGTAATAATACTCGCTACAAGCGCGTTCGTTATTGTAGACAGCGGTCATGTTGGTGTTGTCAGAACACTCGGAGCGGTACAGCCCGAGCCACTGCCCGAAGGCTTTCACCTGAAAAAACCGTTTTTAGACAAGGTCGAGCAGATTGACATAAGACTTACCAAGGCTAAGTCAAAATCGCAGGCTGCCTCAAAAGACCTTCAGACCGTGGCAACTCAGGTAACAGTGCAGTACTCACTCTCGGGACCGATTGCCCCACTGACATACCAGAGGATAGGAAAGCGCGACATTGTCGCCGCGACCGTGATTGAGCCCGCTATTCAGGAGTCCGTAAAAGCCGTCACGGCACAGTACACGGCCGAGCAGCTTGTGACCAAGAGGGCAGAGGTAAAGCAACAGATACAAAAAGCGATCGAGAACTTCATAAGCGTCACGCTTAAAGACAAAAGCGTTCCAACAGCGCTCAAAATCGCGAACGTCGCAATTACCGATTTTGAATTCTCAGCAGAATTCAACAAGGCTATTGAGCTTAAGGTTAGGGCCGAGCAGGAAGCGCTTCAGGCTCTTAATGAAAAGACTAGACGAGTTACGCAGGCCGAAGCAGGTTATCAGGAGAGAAAGCTCTCGGCAGATGGGGAAGCTTATGAGATCGAGGCTGCGTCTAAAGCCAAAGCTGACGCTATTGCCAGAGAGGCTAAAGCTCTAAAAGATAACCCTCAATTGATCCAGCTTCGTCTGGCTGAAAAATGGGACGGTACCCTCCCCAAGTTTACCGGGGGTGATGCTATTCCACTGATTAACGTTGAGTCTCTTAAAACAGATAATTAGGGTTTTTGTGCTCTAGCTTTCTCTAGAGTTTTTAATCCGGATAGTTATTTATTTGGAATATTGGGGGCTGATCAGTCCTCGTAGGACTCTATAGGAGGGCAAGAGCACACCAGGTTTCTGTCCCCAAAGGGGTTATTTATCCTTCCTACGGGCGGCCAGAACTTCTGTTCCTCCACATATGGAAGTGGGTAAAGCGCTTTTTTCCTGGAATATGGGTGTTTCCAATCATCTATTAAGGCTTCCTTTGCAGTATGGGGAGCGTTTTTAAGTACATTATCCACCGGGTCTGAAGCGCCCTCGGCAATTTCCTGAATCTCTTTATAAATCGAAATAAGCGCCTCGCAGAACCTGTCGAGCTCGTCCTTGGCTTCACTCTCGGTCGGCTCTATCATCATAGTCCCCGCGACAGGCCAGGAGACTGTGGGAGCATGGAACCCGTAGTCCATGAGCCTCTTTGCAACGTCCTCCACATCTACGCCGCAATCTCGCTTAAAACGGCGGAGGTCCAGTATAAATTCGTGCGCTACTCTACCGTTCGATCCCGAATAGAGCACATCATAATACTCCTCCAGCCTCGATTTAAGGTAATTAGCGTTCAGTATCGCGTACTCGGTAGCTTCCGTAACACCGGTTTTGCCAAGGAGCTTAATATACGCGTAGGACACGAGTAAAATACTCGCGCTCCCCCAGGGCGATGCCGAAACCGATGCTGATTGCTTAGCATTTCCGGGGTCTATAACCGGGTGCCCGGGCAGATACGGGGCAAGATGCTCCGCGACACAGATCGGCCCCATCCCAGGGCCTCCGCCGCCGTGGGGAATACTGAAGGTCTTATGGAGATTGAGATGACATACGTCCGCTCCGATCTCGGCCGGGCTGGTAATACCAACCTGGGCGTTCATGTTGGCACCGTCCATATAAACCTGAGCACCGTTATCATGAACAATTGAGCACATCTCCCTGACCCCTTCCTCAAATACCCCGTGTGTGGAGGGGTACGTAATCATTAGAGCAGCTAGTGAATCCCTATGTAGCTCTGCTTTTTTCTTTAAGTCATCGATGTCGATGTTGCCGTGCTCGTCGCAGCCCACCACTACAACGCGCATACCGGCCATTGCGGCGCTAGCTGGGTTTGTTCCGTGCGCAGATGAGGGAATGAGCGTAACGATTCTGTCTTCTTCGCCTCTGTCTTTATAATAGTCCCTGATGACCAAAAGCCCTGCGTACTCGCCCTGCGCTCCCGAGTTAGGCTGAAGCGAAACAGAGTGCAGCCCCGTAATTTCAGACAGGTAACCCTCAAGCTCTTTGAATATCCTCAGGTACCCAGCCGTCTGCTTTTTTGGGGCAAAGGGGTGTATTTTAGAGAACTCTGACCAGGTGACCGGCAACATTTCAGTTGTGGCGTTGAGCTTCATGGTGCACGAGCCGAGCGGTATCATCGAAGTGGTAAGTGACAGATCCTTACTCTCGAGCTTTCTGATATATCTGAGCATCTTTGTTTCACTGCGGTATCTATCGAAAACTGGGTGGGTTAAAAAGGAACTTGAGCGTCTGTACTCTTCTGGAAAATCAGCAGTATAATCTTTAACCCTGCTCTCGAAATTAGTGAAATCGAATTGACTGTTATTTAGTGCGGAAAATATACGAAGGAGCTTTTTGACATCATCTGCCTCGGTCGTTTCATCGATCGATATCCCTATATGTTTTTTATCTATGTATCTGAAATTAATGCCTTCTGACTCCGACAGAAGCCTTATTTTTTCAATCGCTTTTTTGGCCTCTTTCCCCATATTGATCTTGAGCGTATCGAAGTAGGCGCTATTCACCTGCTTATAACCCATGCCCCCTAGCTCTCTTTCTATGAAGCGGGCTGTAGAGTGTATTCTTCCCGCAATAGAGCGCAGACCGTCCCCCCCGTGATATACAGCATACATGCCGGACATGATGGCCAGGAGCGCCTGCGCGGTGCAAATGTTTGATGTGGCTTTTTCTCGCCTTATATGCTGCTCCCTGGTCTGTAGAGCCATCCTGTAAGCCGGGTCCCCGTTTGAATCGATAGAGACGCCGATAATTCGCCCAGGCACTTGGCGCATGTAGCTTTCGTGCGTAGCGAAATATGCCGCGTGCGGTCCCCCGTAACCCATGGACACACCAAATCTTTGAGCAGACCCGAGAACTACATCGGCCCCGAATTCTCCCGGCGGGGTGAGAAGCGTGAGGCTGAGTAAATCGGCGGCCACAGCTACTAGAATCCCATTTTCATGCGCACTATCCACAAATCCTGAGTAATCGTTAATCTCACCGTCAGAGTCAGGATACTGAAGCAGTGCTCCGAAATAATCGATACTAAAATCAAACTTTTTGTGGTCCCCGACAACGAGCGAAATCCCGAGTGGCTCGGCCCTTGTTTTTAAAACATCAATTGTCTGAGGGAAGCATTTCTCGGATACGAAGAATTTTCGCCGGGTTTCTTTTTTACGCTGACTTGCACCAACGCGGTGCAGCATTGTCATAGCCTCAGCCGCGGCGGTTGCTTCGTCCAATAGAGAAGCGTTTGCAATTTCCATCTTGGTAAGGTCTATCACAAGGGTCTGAAAATTAATCAGCGCTTCGAGGCGGCCCTGGGATATCTCGGCCTGATAGGGAGTGTACTGGGTATACCAACCGGGGTTTTCAAATATGTTGCGCTGTATTACACCCGGAGTAAGGCAGTCATAGTAACCAAGCCCGATGTAGGATTTATATACCTTGTTTTTTTTTGCGGTCTTCTTAAGCTCCTCTAAGAACTTATATTCACTTAAAGGCTCGGGTAGGTTAAGCGGCGTTTTTAATCTTATGGAAGATGGGACTGTCTGGTCAATGAGATCGTCCAGTGAATCGACGCCTAGAGTCTCAAGCATCGGCTCAGTCTCCGATTCATTTGGTCCAAGATGCCTCTTGGAAAATAAATTAAATCCGTTGGGATTAGTTTTCATTAATATCTGCGCAGGAAATATTTTCTATTTTTACAGAAGGGTAAGAATTCCGAATGTGAACATATTAAAACCGACAATAAGTTTAAGATATTGTACCCGATCTACACCAGCTTGGTCTTCCCTGTTTTAATCTTTAACTTGTCTAATCTTTTTGGGACCTAATCTTCCATTTCATTTTCCACATGTTCCGTGTAGCTTGTGCTTTCCATCAAACCCTTAAGCTCGCCCGGGTCGTAGGGTTTTACTTTGATCATCCACCCCTCGCCGTAAGGGTCTTCGTTAATAGTTTCGGGGGTATCGAGGAGAGCCTCATTTACTTCCATCACGTCACCGCTGATAGGCGCATAGAGATCAGACACAGCCTTGGTCGATTCTACAGCCCCGAATGGATCGCCTTTGGTGATTTCATCTCCTTCGCTCGGGAGCTCGATATATACAATTTCCCCAAGAGAGTCCTGAGCATAGTCTGATATGCCTATTACCAGCATATCGCCTTCTTCCATAACCCATTCGTGATCGTTCGTATATTTTAATTCAGCAGGTATCTGAACCATTGTGCACTCTCCTTAATTACTGTCCTTTTTATAAAAGGGAAGCGAAGCCACCTGAGCTTCCCTCAGTGTATTTCTAATCTCTATCTGTATACTGTCACTGCTTGACTTAACTTCATCTATTTCCGTTCTTACCCCTTTTAGATAACCCATACCGATGGGTTTTTCAAGACTTGGGGAAAAAGTTCCGCTTGTAACCTTGCCAAGTTCCTCCCCGTCCCTGAATATTGAGTACCCTTGTCTGGGTATTCCGCGCTCTATCATCGTAAAAGCCACAAGCTCTTTTTTTAGTCCGTCTGCCGTTTCGTCAACTATCGTCTGCTTTCCGATAAAGTCATCTGAATCCAGTTTTACATATCGTCCGAGCCCGGCTTCGAGTGGGTTTGTTTCTTCATCTATCTCATGGCCGTATAGCGAATAGCCCATCTCCAGGCGAAGCGTGTCTCTGGCTCCTAGTCCGGCAGGTTTAATACCCTGGCCGCTTCCTGTTTCCATAAGCTTGCTCCATAGGTCGGGCCCCGCCTCCCACGGAAGGAATACCTCGTATCCGTTCTCACCCGTGTAGCCGGTCCTGGCAACTATTAAGTCGTTCCCGTTCCAGTTGCAGGCTAGAAAATAAAACCTTTTAAGGTCCGCTAGAGAAACTCCTATACTCTCTGACAAAATCGCCTTGGAGAGCGGTCCCTGAACCGCTATCTGTGAGTAGTCGGGACTCCTGTCTGTTATCTCAACCTCGAAACCCTCTATCTGTGCAAGCATCCATTCATAAACCTTTGTAGAGTTAGATGCGTTTACACAGAACATAAGATTCTCATCCGAGAATTTATATAAAATTACGTCGTCCACTACCCCGCTGTTTTCATAACAGATGAGTGTGTACTGAGCCTGGTTAATTTTAATCTTATTTGCATCATTAGTAGTGATCCACTGACAGTAAGCGAGTGCGTCAACCCCTCTTACTTCAATTTCTCCCATGTGACTAACGTCGAATAAGCCACACGAGCTCCTCACCGCGAGATGCTCCTGTCTTACGCCCTCGTACTGAACGGGCATCTCCCAGCCTGCGAACTCGACCATCTTCGCGCCAAGGTCTTTATGTATTTGGTATAGGGAAGTTTTCTTCATTTACCCTAATTGTTTAACGATAGAAAGAGGGATTGTCAATTAGGAGGTGACGTAAAGTCGTGAGAAATCTTAAATACAAAGGAGCTGTCTCGATAAGCCCAAATGCATATAGATATAAAATAAAATTAAAATGAGTGAATAAATATTAAATGAGGGATAAATTCTGGAGACCTAATACTCTTCAACTATTCTTAAATCGCCCCTGAACTGATCGGGAACGAGGTCGGGAGCGTTTACGAAATGCTCTACCCCACGGTCGTCTTTCCATATGTATATTGTGCGCCTTTCTGACTCGGGGGTGTACGAGTAACTATCAGGCGCACTCTGATATTCGTCCGGATATTCATACACGTCTTCTTGGTAATACTCAGGCTCGTCGATACCATAATCCGGACCGTATACGTAATTATTCACTTCCAAGTTGCTACGTCTCTCCGGCACTGTACCCAGGGTCGAGCCGTAGCCGTCATATGGGACATCTTCATAGTAGTAGTCCTCGGGATAGTAATCATTGTATCGGTAATAGACATAGCCTCCGTAGGGTTTGTAATAAGGGTTGTATCCATAGTATTTATTGTGCTTCTTATGGTTCTTATAGTAGTGTTTTTTACCGTGGCCATAATTGCCATAGTATTTCTGGTTGTAAGCCTTTGTGCCGGGGTGGGGTTTATAGTACTTATTATGAAACTGCTGGTGCTTATTGAAGAGGTTGGTATTACCAGAGGAGTTATAGTTTTTTTTGCTAGCCGGGTACTTATATGTAGTTTTCCCACTCTTGGAGCTTAGTTTATTGCTCTTTTGACTTGCGCTCTGAGCGAACGCAAATGAAGTGAACGAGGCTAGCAATACTACTAAAAGAATTCCGGTAATAGTCCTTTTTATCATGACCCTACCTATTTATACCCTCTGTTAAAGAATGCTGTATAGTGATCGCTATTTCAACCCCTAAGTTACCCTGTGCCAAGAGCCCCGTTTAATTAGTAGCCAACCAGCAGAACTTTAATTACAATATCAAACTAGAGTCTGGTAAGAGGGAATTGAAACCATGCCGAAAATATTGGAAATAGCAGAGCTGGGTCAGCCTGTATTAAGAGAAAAATCCCTGGATATAGACAATATTGAAGACCCGGCGATTCAAGAGTTTATCGACAATCTCATCCAAACAGCTATAGACTCAAATGGAGTCGGCATAGCGGCCCCTCAGGTGTTTGAGCCTTACCGTATTTTTATTATCAACTCCCGTCCCAACCCGCGCTACCCGGAAGCTCCTGAAATGGGGCCTGTAGCGATAATAAACCCCGAGATAATCTCCTATTCGGAGGAGAAAGAAAAGGGCTGGGAGGGCTGTCTCAGCATTCCGGGGATTAGGGGTTTAGTACCAAGATACAAGCACATAAGCATACGTTACATGACAAGGGAAGGTAATATTGAGGAGAAGAAGTTTACGGACTTTGTCGCCAGGATATTCCAGCACGAGTTCGACCATTTAAACGGCGTCGTGTTTTTAGACAGGATGGAATCGAGCCAGGAGATTATTACAGAAAAGGAATATCAGCGGCTCATGACCCAGGCTGAAAATCTAAACGACGGAGGATAGAACAGGTGAATTCGGGCTTAAAGCTAATAGGAGCAATTATGCTACTTCTCATATCGACGTCTTATTCAACAAATTACTCGGCAGCTGAGGAACCTCAGGACTCACTGTTTCAAACCGCTATATTACAATCCTTAGTCGAAGGCGTATACGACGGGGACTTAACCGTGGGAGAGTTAAAAGAGCACGGCGATTTCGGAGTCGGAACCTATAACAGACTAAACGGCGAGATGGTCGTTCTTGACGGCGTATTTTATCAGGTTAAATCAGACGGTAAGATTGAAATCCCGGACGACTCGACCAAAACCCCGTTTGCGATTGTAACGTTCTTTGATACGAACAAAACTCTGAAGCCCCGCAGCAAGCTAAGCTGCGAAGAGCTGAAAAGCTTTATAGAAAACGCGCTTCCGGCTGAAAATATATTCTACGCTATAAAGGTGTCCGGTAGCTTTGAATATATGAAGACCAGGAGCGTCCCCGAGCAATCCGCACCCTATCCCCCTCTGAGTGAAGCCATCAAGAATGAGTCAAAATTCGAATTCAAAGATATTACTGGCACCATCGTTGGGCTTTGGCTGCCCGAGTACATGGGCAAGATTAATCAGCCCGGCTTCCACTTTCATTTCATATCGGATGATAAAAAATCAGGGGGTCATGTGCTTGACTGCAAAACGGATAAAGTGGTAATCGAGATAGATTACATGAGAGAGCTAGATCTCGACCTTCCTGATACACAGGGCTTTAATAACGCGGAGCTTACGGAACCTAAGAAAGAAAACTAGGAGCAATTATGAGACGCACACTTTCAACATTAATCATCATACTAATAACAGTCTTAGCTTTGGATAATTCATATTTTGCTCATGCAGAATCTGGGGCTACGACAATCCCACAAGGCATATGGATTGATCTTACACACGACTTCTCTGCAAATACTATATACTGGCCGACGGCTGAGGGGTTTACGCTCGAAACAGAATTTGAAGGCGTGACCGACAAAGGATATTACTACGAGTCACACCGCTACAGTGCATCGGAGCACGGCGGCACTCACATTGATGCACCGGTGCATTTTGCGGAAGGCAAACAGACCGTAGACCAGATACCGCTTGAGAAGCTAGTAGGAAATGCAGTAATTATAGACGTGAGCGCAAAAGCGCTCTCAGACCCGGATTATCAGGTAAGTGTAGAGGATTTAACAAGCTGGGAAAAAAAGAACGGGAAAATACCCGATAACTCCATACTGTTATTGAATACCGGTTACGCTAAATTCTGGCCCGACAGAGTGAAGTATATGGGAACAGATAAAAAGGGCCCTGAGGCTGTCAAAGAGCTACACTTCCCCGGACTACACCCGGAGGCTGCTAAATGGCTTACCGAGAGCCGGCATATTAACGCAGTGGGACTCGACACGCCCAGCATCGACTACGGTCAGTCTACACTGTTTGAATCTCACAGGATCCTGTTTAAAGAAAATATCCCGGCCTTCGAAAATGTGGCGAATTTAGATAAACTTCCCATAAAGGGAGCGTTCGTAATTGCGCTGCCGATGAAGATAAAGGGCGGGAGCGGAGCGCCGCTCAGGATTATCGCCGCCGTACCGGAAAATAATGACGAGGAGTAGAAATTAAAATGAGCCAGGACAAACCTACGAGAGAGCAGGAAGTAGAAATAGGGAAACAAAGAGATATCTCGGAGCACGCCAAGAACGTGGGGCTCTTAATTCCGATGTTCATTACATCCACCGTGTGGGACGCGTGGGTAGTCCCTGATCAAGAAAGTATTGAGCAGGGTGAAAACGAAGACTCACGGCTAAATAATATTCTGGATAAGCTTGTTTACTACATGAGAGTGCAGCGCCAGACCAACCGTTCGAACCTCCTCTATTTTCCTGTCCCGCTAAGTAAGGAAGGAAAATCCGAGGACGTACAGTTATTGTCCCATCTGGGTCCGCTTGACGTAGGGGTGAATAAGCCATGCATTACGATCATGACCCCTGAGGAATATGAGGATCAGAGTGTAAATTAAATTTTCTCGCTCTGCACTGCCAAACCTACCGCTCTGATATAAATCAGAATTCACTCACGGTCATCAAAAGGCCCTCTCAGAAAACAACCCATCATATATATACCGTAAATAATGTATAATAATTTTATTGAGGTCGGGCTATGAATCATCGTGAAATTTACTTTGACAACAACGCAACTACGAGACCGCTCCCTGAAGTAAGAGAAGAGGTTCTCAAAGTTTTAGGTGAGGAGTTCGGCAATCCCTCAAGCGCTCACTCTACCGGTAAAAGAGCGCGTAAACACCTGCGCCAAGCAAGAGACAGCCTTGCAGTGCTCCTTGGATGCAAACCATCCACCATCACATTCACAGGCTCAGGGACCGAAGCGAACAACATGGCGTTTTACTCCTGTACCAGGGACAAAAAAAAGAAATGCCGCATTGTCACGACCTCTGTCGAGCATTCATCCATTCAGAAGATGTGCAGCTACTTATGCATTAACGGCGTCGATATCAAAATGATAAACGTCCTACCAAGCGGTGTAATCGACCGGGAGGAGCTTGAGAGCGCAATTAATGAAGATACGTCACTTGTCTCCGTTCAGTGGGTTAACAATGAAACAGGCGTAGTTCAGCCGATCGAGGAAATAGGGGCGATGTGCAAAGACCTGGGGGTCCCTTTTCACACAGATGCCGCACAGGCAGTTGGAAAAGTCAAAATGAAGCTGGATGAGCTGCCATTTGATTTTCTTTCACTCACCGGTCACAAGTTCCATTCTCCCCAGGGTATAGGGGCTATTTACTGTAAAGACCGCTTTATGCTCGCGCCGATCCTTTTCGGCGGCTTCCAGGAAGAGGGCTTCCGCCCGGGTACGGAAAACCTGTCTGGTATTGCAGGTATGGGAAAAGCAGCCGAGCTCAGATACACACATTTAGACAAGTACATATCAAAGATGACTGGCCTCAGAGACCGCTTCGAGGCCATGGTGCTGGACTTTATACCCGGCACAAGGGTGAACGGCACTACGGACAATAGAGTATGCAATACTACCAATATTATGTTCGGCGGGGTAGACGGAAGGAAGCTCGTAAGAGAGCTCGATAACGCTGGGGTCAGGTGCTCTCAGAGCTCGGCGTGCACGAACTTTGAGATCGCCCCATCATACGTGCTGTGCGCTATGGGACTTACGGAGGAAGAGGCTTACTCCAGCATAAGGTTCAGCTTCTCAGTTGAAAACACATTTGATGAAATCGATACTGCTATCGAGCTTTTAAGAGAGATTACAGACAAAATCGGAAACTGAATCTAAAACTAGAATAATACGAACCCTGCCCCGTCCTCACACGCATAAGTTATCTCCAATTCTAATTCACCCCAGGCTTGAATAAAGGTAATGCGGAATGGACAGACAAAAGAAAAACATACTTATTTCAGGACTCCCGGGGATAGGCAAGACAACTCTGATTAAAAACCTCATTCAAAAGATACCGCTGTCCCGGCCTATAGGCTTTTATACCGAAGAGATAAGGTATGAGGGCGAAAGGAAGGGATTTCAGGCTGTAAGTCTGGATGGGGAGAAGCTGATTTTGGCACATGAGCTCCTTCAGAGCGGATACCACGTAGGGAAATACAAAGTCGACGTAAAAGGTTTTGAAGCGTTTCTGGACAATATAGATTTTTTTAGAGAGCATGAAAGACCTGTAATTATTGACGAAATTGGAAAGATGGAATGTCTTTCCGGTAAATTCGTAAGAATAATTTCTGAGTTGCTGGATTCCCCTGCTACTTTCGTCGCCTCTATTGCCCATACAGACGGCGGTATAAAGGGCAGAATAAAAAAGAGAGACGATGTGCTGTTATATAAAATGAATCTCGACAACAGAGAGACGTTGCTTGAGGATATTATGAATAACCTGAGCCATCCGGGCTAGTGCAGCTTGCATACCTACTCCAGGCGAGATTTTCAGCTCACACCCTACTTCAACTTATACGGCTTTAATATATCTAGGGCAACTTCCATAGATGTTATACATCTAATACCAAAATAAGTCAGTTCGACAAATGCTTTGATATTTCCTGAAGGATGTATTATAAATCAAGCATGAGTCATTAATGTGATGGAGGGAAATTACCAATGGCTGAAGCTGCGAAAAGAGCTAAAAAACACAAAAGCTGGTACAAGGTGCTCGAGCACGGTGAGCTTCCGGAAGGGAGAGTAACTACCAGAACTTGCAGAAATTTAACCTTATGTCTCAGTAGACACGGGGGCAAGTATGGAGCGCTCGACAACAAATGTCCTCACCAGGGAGGTCCGCTCGGAGAGGGCTCTATAGAAAACGGATCGCTCCGCTGCCCCTGGCACGGATGGGATTTCGACCCTATAACCGGGAAGTCGCCCGGAGGGTTTGATGACGGCGTGCCCGTATTTGAGATCGAAGAGAGGGACGACGGCATCTATGTTGCGCTTGAAGATTTAGGAGAGCATCAGAGGACAGTTACCGATCTTATGGCGGAGACAATGGTCAATTGGGGAATAAAGCATGTGTTCGGTATGGTAGGGCATTCGAACCTCGGGCTTGCTGACGCGCTGAGAGTTCAGGAAGAGAAAGGGAATATTTCTTACATAGGAATACGACACGAAGGGGCTGCCGCATTTGCCTGCTCTGCTTACGGCAAACTCACCGGGAGACCCGCGGCATGTCTTGGAATCGCGGGACCCGGATCAACAAATCTATTAACCGGCCTTTGGGACGCGAATGTGGACAGGAGCCCCGTACTCGCCCTGAGCGGTCAAGTGGATACGCAGGTGCTGGGTCCGGGAGCTTTTCAGGAAGTGGACCTGCAGGCCGCGTTCGGCAAAGTAGCTCAATGGTCTCAGACCGTACTCTCAACCAGTAAGCACGCTGAGCTTGTAAACCTGGCATTAAAGAGCGCAATTTTAAACAGGGGAGTATCACACCTAATATTCCCTGACGAAGTACAGACACAACCAGCAAAAGACGGAGAGAAAGCAGGAAGCCCGGTGGGCAGAGTAACCCCGCTCACCATAACCCCGCCAAAGGAGACATTAAACGAGGCAATAAAACTTATTAAGAAAGCAGAGCGGCCTTCTATCATTGTGGGGCACGGCGCCAGGTTTAATATGGATTCGATTACCGAGCTTGCCAAGGCTCTTAAGTGTCCCGTGTTTACAACATTTAAAGGTAAGGGGCTTATATCTGACGACCATCCATTGGGGTGCGGAGTGCTCGGGAGGAGCGGGACGCCGATTGCGAGCTGGTTTATGAACGAGTCGGATTTGCTGGTAGTATTCGGCGCGAGCTTCAGTAACCACACCGGCATTTCGTCCAAAAAACCGATAATACACGTGGACTTTGACAACATGGCGCTTGCAAAGTTCCATCCGGTCACAGTGCCGGTTTGGGGCGAGATCGGAATTACGGCTGAGCTCATAAAAAAAGCCGTAAAAGGAAAAGCGAAATCCAAGGACAGAAGACGAGAG
>Ga0209633_10001312_pt1 | contig 25816 bp, 23 predicted proteins | sample Cruoilmetagenom1_FD_187290 | JGI IMG/M metagenome (GOLD analysis project Ga0209633, IMG submission 187290) | Oil polluted marine microbial communities from Coal Oil Point, Santa Barbara, California, USA - Sample 1 (SPAdes) (version 2) | ecosystem: Environmental > Aquatic > Marine > Oil seeps ...
CCCTTATGGGCCTGCAGAAGGCGGCCGGGGGTACGGGTTTTCAGAGCAACAGATCGAAGATGGCCGTTATCGGATTACCTTTCGCGGCAATTCCTCAACCGCGCGCGAGACGGTGGAAAACTCGCTCCTCTTCAGGGCGGCGGAACTGACCGTTCAGGGCGGTTACGATTATTTCGTCGTCGTTGAGAACGAAACCGAAGCGAAGACAAGTTACTCCGGCTCTGCCTATCCGGCCTTTTACGGGCGTTATGGCTATGGCCACCCGTTTCATCGTGCGCGATATGCGTTTCCTTACTATGCTTACGGTTTTGGCTGGGGCTATCCCTATGACAGCTATGCGCGCGAAATCACGCGTTACTCGGCGGTGGCGTTTGTGACGATGCATCGCGGTGAAAAACCGGCGGATAATTCGCAGGCGTTTTCTGCGCGTGAGGTCATGAAAAATCTTGGGCCCGTGGTCCTGGGCGATCAGCCGGCCGGGCCGGGCTACTAATCCGGCTTAAACCGCGCGCAACACCGGGTGCGGGCGGTCCGATTTGTTCTCGTAAACAACGACAAACCCGCGCGGCGTGTGACGGACAATCACGCCGCGTTGACGACCGATATGAATTTCCGAGCCGATCGGCGGGCGCCGCGGCGCGTCAACAGATACGCCGTCTACGGATACATCGATTATTCTGACATAAAGCGATGTACCATCAGCAAGACGGCTGCTTGTTCGCGCGCCCGACTGGTGGTGTCTGGGCGTTGCGCGCCGGTCGCCAAGGCCTTCAGCAAAGGACTGGTTGGATAAAAGCATGAGCTGCTCGGTAAGCTGCACGCGTCGCCGTTTCGGCAATATAAAAGATATAGCGAACCCATCAGGGAAAATCCGCGCAACGGTGCCTTCAATCACATCAAGGTCTTTGACCCGGACAATGGCGGCGTCGCCGGGAACGGCCTTGGTCTCGGCCACCAGCGCCAAATCCCCCGGCGAGATGTTCAGGAGGCGCCCCTCATATTCGTCAACAGTGTTAATGACGATATGCGCCGGCATGTTAAGACTGACGCGCTTGTAGCGACGAGCGTCTGATTTCGCCATTGATCGTTTTCCCAATATGGACATAGCTTTGCCAGCAGCTGCAAGCTATCGGCCAGCGCTCAAACCTTCTCTAAAACGTAAGATACATTTTTATCCTTCTGCGCGGATTTTTTACGGCGCAACAGGCGGGGTTTGCGAGGGCGGGCAAGCTTTTGTATGGTTAATCAACAGGCGGGTCGGGCAATCTATTTCGGGCAATTTCGGGAGTTTTCGCAAAATGAATAAAACAATGGCCGCGGCCATGATCGCCGCGATTGCGGCTATGGCGACCGCAAACGCAGAAGACCCCTATTTGTGGCTTGAAGAAGTGGAAAATGAGCAAGCGCTCGACTGGGTGCGCGCGCAGAACAAGCGATCCCTGGACGAGCTGGAGAGCGATCCGCGTTTTGAGGGGCTCTATAAGGATGCGCTTTCGGTGCTGACCTCCGATGCGCGTCTCGCTTATGGCGACATCCATAATGGCGCCGTTTACAATTTCTGGCAGGACGAGACCCATGTGCGCGGGTTATGGCGGCGGGCGAGCGTCGAAAGCTACCGCGGCGGCGAGCCCGACTGGGAAACACTGATTGATTTTGACGCGCTTGCAAAAGCCGAGGGCCAGAACTGGATCCATGGCGACATTGTTTGTCTGTCTCCTGAATATCGCCACTGCATGGTCGAGCTTTCCGATGGCGGCAAGGACGCGGGCTATTGGCGTGAGTTTGACATTGAAACGAAGTCATTCGTCGAGGGCGGGTTTTATCTGCCGGAAGCAAAATCCTACCTCGCCTGGGTCGATGTAGATTCGCTCCTTGTGGGGACGGATTGGGGCGAAGGGGCGCTAACAACGTCCGGATATCCCCGGGAAGCCAGGCGGTGGACGCGGGGCTCGCCAATGGTGGATGCAAAGTCGATCATCACGGTCGGCGTTGACGATGTTTGGGTGTTCCCGATCGTCGAGCATGACGGCGACAAAACGCATGAATTTATATTGCGCGGGCCATCTTTCTTTGAGCGCGACTACCGCTATGTCGGCGCTGACGGCGCGCTTGCGAAACTCCCCCTGCCGCTTAACGCCGATATGCAAGGGGTTCTTGACGGAAAGGCGATCTTCCTCCTGCGGGAGGCCTGGTCCCGCGACGAGATCGATTATGCGCAGGGGTCACTCGTAGCGTATGATCTTGAGAGCGGTGATGTAGAGCTTGTCTTCGCCGCCAACGACCGGCAATCCATTGAAGGCGTCGGCATAGGCAAGTCGAGTATTATTGTTCAATATCTTGATGACGTCTCGGGAGAGGCCGCGCGCTTTACACGCAAAAAATCCGGCGATTGGAAGGCGAAGAACCTGAAGCTGCCGGCAAACGGCGTTGTGGAGATCGTCTCGGCAGGCGGCGGCACGGACGACGCCATGCTGTCTTTCGAAAGCATGACGACGCCGGATTCGCTTTTTTACGTCACGGCGAAAAATAAGGTTTCAAAAATTGCTGAGACGCCGCCCTTTTATGATGCGACAGGCATCATGGTCGAGCAGCGTTTTGCAACATCCGCAGACGGAACGAAAGTTCCGTATTTTATCATGGGTCAGGACGCGGTGTTGAAACAGGGCAATGCGCCGACTATTCAATATGGCTATGGCGGGTTTCTCGTCCCGATCCTGCCGTCCTATTATGAAGACCCCGCAAGGCCGCAGCACGGCGCCCTTGGCGGCCTTATGTGGGTGAAGCGCGGCGGCGTCCTAGTTCTTTCAAATATTCGCGGCGGCTCGGAATATGGCCCGCGCTGGCACGAAGCGGCGCTCAAAGAAAATCGCCAGCGCGCTTTTGACGATTTTATCGCGATCTCGGAAGACCTCATTGAGACCGGCGTCACCAGTCCGGAAAAGCTCGGCATTATCGGCCGGTCCAATGGCGGGCTGTTGATGGGCGCGATGATGACCCAGCACCCGGACCTATATGCGGCGATTGATATCGGCGTGCCGCTCTTTGACATGAAGCGCTACAACAAACTACTCGCCGGGGCGTCCTGGATGGGCGAATATGGCGATCCGGATATTCCCGAAGAGTGGGCGTATATTTCCGAATATTCGCCTTATCAGAAATTGGAAGCGGACGCCGGTTATCCGAAAGTCCTGTTCTATACCTCCACGAAGGACGACCGCGTTCATCCGGGCCATGCGCGCAAGGCGGCCGCGAAGCTCGCCGATCTCGGTTATGATTTCTATTATTATGAAAATATCGAAGGCGGCCATGGCGGCACGGCGAACCAGGAACAGCTCGCCCGGCGCACCGCGATAGAATATATCTATTTCGTCCGCCAGCTGATGGGCGAGGCTGAGTAAAAAGGTAATTGCATCGATCGACAAGATCCAAAAATGGCGGCAGGGCTTTCGCGATCGGTGCAATCGCAATAGACCGCAAGATAACAAATAGGGAGCGGCGGCATGGCCTGGTGGTTTGGCATAAAATTATGGAAACGCGTTTTTCTGGGTCTGGTCCTCGGCGTCGCCTTTGGTCTTGCTGTCACGCAAAGCATGGGGCCGGAAGCTGGCGAAGCGCTGCTCGTTAAAGTAAAAGTCATTGGCGACATCTTTATCCGCCTGATACGGATGATTGTCGTGCCGCTGGTGTTTTTCACTCTTGTCGCCGGCATCTATGCTATGGGCGAGCCGAAGAAACTTGGCACCATCGGCCTTAAAGCCTTTGCCCTCTATCTCCTGACGACGTTTTTCGCCAATCTCATCGGTCTCGGCATGGGTACGATCTTTCAGCCCGGAAAGGGCGTTGATCTCGGCGGCGCTGAACCGAAGCAAATGGGCGATGCGCAACCTATCGGCGAGCGCCTGATGGGCATTATTCCTGAAAATCCGTTCCGGGCGCTTGTTGAGGGCGACATCCTTGCGGTGATCTTCTTTGCGCTCCTGCTCGGCGTTGGTCTTTTGATGGCGGGCGAAACCGGCAAAGCGGCGGGCAAATTTTTTGATGCTGTCTCTGAAGGCGTCCTCAAAATGACGCATATCATTATGGAGCTTGCGCCCTTCGGCGTCTTTGCGCTCATCGCCTATGTTGCGGGCACGCAGGGCGTCGCGACATTCACCGCGATCTTCTCGCTGACGATTGCGGTTTATCTCGGCGCTGCGCTCCATATGCTGATCGTTTATGGCGGGCTTGTCCGTATTGTTTTGAATCTTCCCTTCGTGGATTTCTTCCGCGGTATTCTTGACCCGATGATGGTCGCCTACTCAACGTCTTCTTCTTCCGCGACATTGCCGGTCACGATCCGCTCAGCGGAGGAAAATCTAGGCATCCATAAATCGGTGGCAGGTTCGGTCCTGCCGCTCGGCGCCACCATTAATATGGACGGGACGTCGCTTTATCTCGGCATCGTCGCGCTCTTTACCGCGCAAGCCTTCGGCTACACGCTGGAGCCGCAGCATTATATCTTGATTGCGCTCACTTGCGCCCTCGTCTCGATCGGCACGGCGGGCGTTCCGTCCGCGTCGCTCTTTCTCCTCGCGATTGTTCTGGAAGTTTTCGAAGTGACGCCGGAGCACACGGCGCTCGTTGTCGGCTTTATATTCCCGTTTGACCGCCTCCTCGACATGATGCGAACGGTGACCAACGTCACCGGCGACGTCACCGTCGCCACAGCGGTCGCCAAATGGGAAGGCGAGCTCGATGAAGAAGTGTTCAGGGCGCGGCCCCTGTCTTAACAACTTTCGTCGCGCCCCTTTGAGTGTCGCCGACCATTTTGAGAGGCTGCTCACAAGGAAGAAAAAAGGGGGCCGAGTATGAATCTCGTCGAATCCTTGATGCTGCGCAACAGCATCATCAAGCCGCACCGGCGCGGGTTTGAAATTCTGACAAGAATTACGGGTATTTCATCGCCGCATGGCGCCGAACTCGGCGTTTATAAGGGGCTTTTATCGCGCGTTCTCCTGAAGCATAAAACGGACCTAAACCTTCTCATGATCGATAGCTGGGAGGGCGAGGGCGCCGGGTATGCCGGCGAGTCCGGCGACGCGAAAATCGGCATGTGTCAAAACGAAATGAACGCATGTCTTGAGGGCACTGCCAGAAAAACCGATTTCGCCAGCGACCGCCGCAAAATTATGCGGATGCGCACAGATAATGCGGCGCTGGAAATCGAAGACGGCTCGCTCGATTTTTGTTTCATCGACGCGGACCATTCCTATGAGGGCTGCAAATCCGATATTGAGCATTATCGCCCGAAGATAAAAAGCGGCGGCTGGCTTTGCGGCCATGACTACGACCATCCGAAATATCCGATGTTTGGCGTAAAACGCGCCGTCGATGAATTCGCAGATGCAAGCGGCGCGGCTGTTGAGCTCGGACGCAATTACACTTGGTTCATCAAGGTCGCAGCCTGATATAGGCGCGAGCCGGTTTGCGATCTGTGTGCCGGAAATTGCGCGGCGCTTATGGTGCGAGTGACGCCTTTGGTTGGTAGGAGTTCGGTGACGCGATCCAGGCGTCGCAATCAAGATCGTCGTCTTGCCGGCAAAAATCCGGATAGCTCCTTGTCTCGCGCCAATAATCGATAAAGCCGAATTTCTCTGCTTCTGCCCAGAATCTCCGGTCGCCGCGCATGTCTGCAAATTCAGGCAGCATGGCGTAAACCACACCGTTGGGCGCATAATCCCAATAGCCTTGAGCCACCGCGAAGGCGCGATCGGTTTCGCCGAGCGCAGCAAAGATCCGAAACTGATGCCATGGTTCCAATTTGCTGCAGGGCTTTATTGCGGGTTGCGATTCGCTTTCGCGCTTTCTGGCGGCCAAAAACGCGTTAAAGCACGATCTTTGTAAATCGCTCAGTTCCGCCGCCTCGCCGACAGCTCCGTTCACCAATGTTTCGGCAAAACTGGGATCGCCGTAAAACATAGCGCTTTCAAGATAGATCCAGGGAATAAATTTTCGCCCCGGCTGATCGCGCATCGCACGCTCGAAATGATGATACGCCATTTCGTTATTTCCCTGCGCTGCAAGGACCATTGCGAGCTTTGCGCGCAGCGCACCGTCATAGGGATCGGTCGCTGCTATTTTAAAGTATTGTTGGAGGGCGTCATCATGTCGGCCAACCAAATAAAGCAAACGCGCATGGATGTGCGGCAGATAAAAGTCACTCAAACCGTCGCCAAGCGCATTTTCCAATAGTGTCATGGCCTGAGCAAAATCATTGCGTACGGCTCCGGCGTCGATGAGCACCAACGCGCTGCGCGCCAGCCGGTTTTGGGGGTTATTGGAGAGCGCATGGGCGATGATTTCTCTGTCCCGGCTTTGCGCCGCGCCGAGCGCTTCTTTTGAAACCCAGTTTTCCCATGACATGTGCGTGATCGCCAGCGTCCCGGCGAAGATGGCGTTGGCCGAGGGGTTGTCAGGCGCGGACTCGCGTATCCGCTCTGCGAAGGCGACGATGTTGATTCCGGCTTCGTCATCAAGGGTCGCATCACAAAAGCGCGCGATGTGGCGCAGCGTTTCGGCCGAAAACTCCGGGGCGGCTGAGTGGAAATTAAGCAGGCATCGCAGCACCGACGCCGCGTAAGTCGCGCCCGCATGCGCTGTCGCGCCCTCGTCTGCAGCGCCGACCGACTTCGCCCATAACAATCCGCCGGACATTCGATGATTAAGCGATAATGAAATTGTTGATCCGCTGGGCGCGTCGTCCAGCGTGCCCGACAGTTCAAAAGCGGCGGGCGCCGAAGACTCAAAGTTTTCGGAAACAACATCGAGGCCGCTTCCGGCAAGCGTCACCGAGAATTTTGATTTCAGCATTTCGCGCAATGCCGCGGCGTCGTTGCGCGCCGGATCAACAACAAATGCGCCAAGTGCGATGCGGTCCGGGTCAACATTATTTGCTGCCCGGTTTGAGCGTGCGTTGCTCCATGTCGACAGCGCAATGGCGGCGATGAGCGCGGCGGCAACCATCACGCCGAGCCAGACGGCATTTTGGCGCGGCGCAATCTCTGCTTGAGGCGGCGTGGCGCTTTTGTCGGCCGGGCGGGATTTCAACCATGCGTCAAGCTCGCCCTTGAACGCAAAAACCGTTCCCGATGCGCCGCCCGTCGCATTATGAATTGGCAAGCCCTCGGCGTCGCGCCATCGCCGCGCCGTGCGTTCGCTACAGCCAAGATATTTTGCGATCCGCTTCCAGGAAACCAAACGTTCCTGCAGCGCATCGTTCGCCTTCGCCGACATGCGTTCAATTCTCCTTTTCGGGATGGGCTTTTAGCACAGACCAGCGACGGAAATATCCGGTCAATTGCGGACAATGAGACGAGTGACCGGATTTGCGCGTTGAGAAGAGCGGCGCCGGCCCCTTTCTTTGAGGAGCGACAAGAAAAGGAGATACAAATGCGCACCCTCTTAACCATAACACTGGCCGCAACATGTCTATTCGCGGCCCCTGCCGCGTTCGCGGAAAACGACAATGATGAAACCTATTTCTACAAGTTAGATTTAAGCGCCGCGGACACGGCGGCGGGCGCCCGCGAAGCCTATGCGGATATACGAAGGCAAGCGGCGCGCTTTTGCCGGGTTCACAGCGCGCCGCCGCGCAATAACAGCCGCGCCGAAGCGGCGTGCCGTGTAAGGCTGGTGGCTGAGGCGCTGGCGCAGGCGGATCGCGAGGAGATTCACCGGGTTCATGCCGAGCGCCAGAGCCGCCGCGCCCGGCGGTAGAAGGCTGGCGGGCGAACCCTGATGATTTTCACTCATAGGGAAACTCGCCGCCCAGTTTCATCAGCGTCAGGGGGGCGTCGATCGCTCGTCCTGGCGTGCCGTCGGCGCGCTCCCATGGCGCAAAGGGAAGCACAAGGGCCGCCAGCTCTTCGCTTAGAGAAAGAAGGGAGAACTCGTCCAATCGATATTCATCTCCCGGCGCGGCCGCCATGTGAGCTTTTATTCGTGCGGCCAAGGCTTCTTTTCGGATGCAACTCTCGGCGCTAAAAAAGCGCAGGCAAACGCCATAGGCGCCGCGGACCCACGCATCCCATTCTGACGCCGAGGTCTCCTCAACTGCGGCCATATCAATCTCGCCGGCTTTAAAACAATCGGGATAAGCAAAATTCGCAAAGGCGGTTTTCGCAATATGTTGCTCGAACCCAGTTTTGAAGAATGCGCCGCTCGCTGTGGCTGCCTCGAGAGCGGACTTGCCGTCTCGTCTGTTGAGGATGGCGCGGCGCAGCCACCAGACGGCGCCTGACGAGTACCACAGGCGCGCCTCCGCCGGTGGATCGGACGGCGCCCGGCCCGTATAGGCGGCAAGGGCGCTCCACCAGCCGGTATTTTGCGAAAAGCCGTATATCGGCCCGGGGGCGCAGCCTGCGGCGGTCAGCTCAAGCGCTTCAGATGTGGTCAGACCGACCGCGCGGGCGACCATGTCGATCGAGAGAAACCACCGCTCGACATATCGCTGTTCAACATCAGAAATTGGCAAGGGGAGGGCTCCGGGATTTTAGGCGCAGCTGCCTGGCTACCCGTTTTACCCGGGCTTGTCCGCCCGTTTCTTGCGGTCCACATCAGCGCCAGGCGCGGCTTGCGCACTTGCGCCGCACGATACGAGCCTCTATAGAGCTCACGGTTTTCGGGAAATTTCGAGTTTTTCCCGCGTTTGCCGGCACGACCCCCTATATGACAAGGGATGGGGCCGGGGATGCACCGCCGCCGGGGTAACGCCCTCGCGGCGGCGAAATTGGTTTGGCGCATACGTTTGCCGGGTGTGAGACCGGGTGTGAGAAATGGCGGGCGTTACGCCGCGAGGTTTTTTATTTGCGCGCCTTTGCGCGTGTTGTTGGTTAGCGCGCCTTCGCGCGCGGGTGCGATTGACGTTGGTTTTGTGTCGAAAGGACATCGATGTTTGAAAGTTTAAGCGATCGATTAGGCTCCGTCTTTGAGAAGCTCCGGGGTAAGGGCGCGCTCGAAGAAAAGGACGTCAACGACGCCCTGCGCGAGGTGCGCATCGCCTTGCTCGAGGCGGATGTGGCGCTGCCGGTCGCGAAAGATTTTATCGCCAAGGTGAAGGAGCGCGCTGTCGGCGCGGAAGTCCTGCGCTCGGTGACGCCCGGCCAGCAGGTCGTGAAGATCGTCCATGACGCCCTTGTCGATATGCTCGGCGGCGAGGAAGACGCATCGCTAAGCTTTCAAACGGAGCCCCCGGCGGCGATCATGATGGTCGGCCTGCAAGGCTCGGGTAAAACCACGTCAACGGCGAAGGTCGCCCTCAGGCTGACCAAGCGAGAGAAAAAGCGCGTCCTGATGGCGTCGCTCGATACGCGGCGACCGGCGGCGCAGGAGCAATTGAAGATTCTAGGGCAGCAAGCCGACGTCAAAACGCTCCCGATCATCGCCGGGCAATCCCCGCGCGATATTGCAAAACGCGCGATGGAGGCCGGCCGGCTTGGCGGCTTTGACGTTGTCATGCTCGATACAGCGGGGCGCCTCTCCATCGATGAGCAATTGATGGCGGAGATCGCCGATATCAATCGCGAAACCAGCCCGATCGAGACGCTGCTCGTTGTCGATGCGCTCACCGGTCAGGACGCGGTGCAGACAGCGGAGAAGTTTAAGGCGCGCGTTCCCGTCACCGGGGTCGTCATGACACGGATCGATGGCGATGCGCGCGGCGGGGCCGCGCTCTCCATGCGCGCGGTCACCGGATCGCCAATCAAGTTTGTCGGCGTCGGTGAAAAACTCGACGCCCTCGACACGTTCGAGCCGAAGCGCATGGCCGGCCGCATTCTCGGCATGGGCGACATTGTCTCGCTGGTGGAAAAAGCCAGTGAGGAAATGGATGTCGAAAAAGCCAAGAAGGCCGCCAAGAAAATGGCCAAGGGCGAGTTCGACATGAACGATCTCGCCGATCAGTTCCGCCAGATGCGCAAGATGGGCGGCATGGGCGCCATTCTCGGCATGATGCCGGGAATGGGCAAGATGAAAAAGATGGTCGATCAGGCCGGCGGTCTCGACGACAAGGAGATCATCCATCAGGAAGCGATCATCTCTTCCATGACGAAAGCCGAGCGCAAGACGCCGAAGCTCCTAAACGCGTCTCGCAAAAAGCGCATCGCCGCCGGTTCGGGCACATCCGTTCAGGAAATCAACAAGCTGATCAAAGCCCACCGTCAGATGGCGGACATGATGAAGAAAATGGGCAAGGGCGGCATGAAAGGCATGGCCAAACAGCTCGCAGGGATGGGCGGCCCTCTTGGCGGAATGGGCGGCGGTATGCCGGGGATGGCCGGAATGCCCGGTGGCGCAATGCCGGACGCGGACGCGTTATTGGGCGACGCCAAAGGCAAAAAAGGCGCGGGTGCGGAAGATATTGATTTCGACGCCATCGAAAAAGCCCTCGCCGGCCAGGCGCCGATGCCGCCAGGCATGGGCGGATTGCCGGGGCTGGGGAAGAAGAAGTGATGCCATGAAGAGAGACATCGAACTTATTCGGACGCTTCTTCTTGCAATTGAGCAGGGCGATGATGGTTCAGGTGAAGGGGTTGATCTCACAGCGCTGTTAGCAGACTCAGATAGTCAAGGATTCGACAAAGATCTTCTATTTGAAAGGGTTACGGCCGACGACGACAATACCGTTTACGGTCATCTCCTGCTGTTGGATGAGGCTGGCTTTGTCGAAGGGATGGAGTCCGGTTCTCTAAATGCTTCATATCGCAATTATGAGCCGCGTCGTCTTACTTGGGCTGGCCAAGATTTTCTCGATTCAATTCGGGACGAGAAGGTGTGGACGAAGACGCTACAAAAGTTAGCTACTGTTTCGGGATCGGCGTCGTTTGAAGTGGTTAAGGCACTCGCTATTAGCTTTATGCAAAAAGAGCTTGGGCTTTCCTCGTGACCATCTCTACACAAACAATCCTCAAACGCTTCGAGGCGCCGGACGAGATTCGCGAATTTCCGAAAGGCAAGTTCGAGATCGTGCGTGTCGGCGGCATGACGATCGGGCGCGCCATCTATCAGCCGGGTTGGAAATGGTCCGAAGACGTCGGCAAGGCTATGGGCGATGCGTTCTGCACGGTCGAGCATGTCGGCATGGTCGTTTCCGGCTGCGCCACTGCCGCGATGAAGGACGGTGACGTTCATGAGATGCGCGCCGGCGATGTTTTTTACGTGCCTTCCCACCCTCACGACAGCTGGGTGGTCGGCGATGAACCTTATGTCTCGCTCCATTTTCTCGGTGCGGACAAATACACCACTGAAAAATCTGAATAGAAAGAAGGAAGACCAACATGTCATTGAAAATCAGACTCGCCCGGGGCGGCGCGAAGAAACGCCCTTACTACAATATCGTTGTTGCGGATTCGCGGATGCCCCGCGACGGCCGCTTCATCGAGAAGATCGGACATTATAATCCGTTGCTTGCGAAGACCGATGAAAACCGCGTCCAGTATAATGAAGAACGCGTCAAGCATTGGATCGGCGTCGGCGCCAAACCGACCGACCGCGTCGCGCGCTTTCTCGCCGCGAACGATCTCGTAAAATGGGAGCACGGCGAGAACCCGAATAAGGGCAAGCCGGGCGAAAAAGCCCAGGAGCGCGAGCAGGAGAAGAAAGACAAGGAAGAAGCGGCGAAAGCGGCTGCGGAAGAAGCGAAAAACGCCCCGGCCGAAGCGCCTGCTGAAGAAGAAAAAGCCGAATAGGTTTTTAGCCCGCTTATTCGCTCGCCGGAACGATGACGGAAAACCCGTCAAACTGATATTCAAAAGCGCCGTCTGTTTCCACATAGGCGGCGCTTTTTGTCGCTATCGCCTCGAACGCGTCCTTGACGCGGCTGAGATAAGCGGCCTCCGCGACGGGCGCGTTATGCGATGTCATGAGATGGTCGATCTCAGGCTCGAGCGCGACGAGGCGATCGATCGACGCTTTGTATTCGCCGACGTTTGACCCTTCGAGATGGGCGTAGAGCGGCGCCAGATAAAATGTGTCGCCGGTAAAGAGCCGCCGCCCCTTGCGGTCGAGAAGGCAGATCGAATCCGGCGAATGGCCCGGCGTCAAAAGGACTTCAAGACGGCGCCCGCCAAGGTCGATCAGGTCGCCGTCCTCAAAATAAGTCTTCACCGCATAGGGTTTGATTTCATAGGTTTGCGGATCAAAATCGGCCGGCGTTTCCTTCCACAGCCAGTCGCCCGTTACATAGTCGGCGACTTTTTCGTGTTCGGCGCCCTTCGCACTTTCGTGGGCATAGGGAATATCGACGCCGCCAATCTCGGAAAACTCATGATTGCCGCCAATATGGTCGTAATGGCCGTGGGAATTCAAAACCATAATGTCGAGATCGGTAAGCCGGGCGACAACCGGACGGAGCCTGGCGACGCCAAGACCGGTGTCGAATAAAAGCGCGCGCCGCTCGCCGACAATCAGGAAGGATATGACTTCCTCAAATTGCCCCGGTTCATAGATCGCATAGACATCGTCGAAGACGCGATAGACCTCAAACCATTCAAGCTCTTCGGCGACGCGCTCATAGGCGGCCCATTGCGCCCGCGGAAGCTTCTCCCACCATTTTGCTGTGTCCGCGCCGCGCCCCTCAACTTCAGGCGCGCCTGTCTTCGCTGGCTCGCCTTCGCCGGCGCAGCCAAACGCCAGCGCGGCCATGGCGAATAAAATCGCAGCCGCTCCCGGATTTGTGTATTTTCTCGCCATATCAATAGTTTATTGCACGCATCGGCATAGGGGCAAACACGAAAAGCCTTGCTCGAAAGGGGCGGGCCCGCCTAATGTCACCGGCAATTTTTCTGAACAAGCGCCGGGTACAGGCGCCATAAGGGGTAAGAAGCGTCATGGAAGAATTCTACACCGGCGTCGATAACGTCAGCGGTTTTATCTGGGGCGGCAGCTGGGGCGATGCGCAAATCCTGCCATTGGCGCCGATGGTCGTCGTTTTGTTGGGCGCGGGCCTCTTCTTCATGATCCGGCTCAAGGGCTTGCCGATAAGGCGGCTTATTCCCGCCTTCGTCACTCTGTTCACGGGAAGCCGGAAGGCGAGCACCGATCCTGACGCCGGCGGTGAAATCACGCCGTGGAACGCGCTCTCGACGGCGCTGTCCGGCCAGGTCGGCACCGGCAACCTCGCGGGCGTCGCAACGGCGATCACGCTTGGCGGGCCGGGCGCGATTTTCTGGATGTGGGTGACGGCGTTTTTCGGCATGGCCGCGTCCTTCGCAGAATCGAGCCTTGCGGTGAAATATCGCGAGCAGCATCCCGATGGGCATATCCATGGCGGGCCGATGTTCTACATCAAAAACGGCCTTGGCAAAAAGTGGGGATGGCTGGCGGCCTTCTTTGCGCTAGGAACGATTTTTTCCGCCATCGTCACCGGCAATATGACGCAAGCCAATTCCATCGCAACGGCGGCTGAGGCGGCCGCGGGTGTCCCGACCTGGATTTCCGGTGCTGTCATTGCCGTCCTGGCTTTCATCGTCATCATTGGCGGCATCAAATCCATCGGCTCGGTTGCCGGTAAGGTCGTCCCGGCGATGGCGCTCGGCTATATTCTTGTTGGCGTCATTATGCTGATCATTAACGCTGAGCATGTGCCGGCGGCATTTATGCAGATATTCACTTACGCGTTCGGTCTGGAACAAGCCGGCGGCGGCGTTGCCGGTTTTGCGGTGTTGCAGGCGGTGCGGTTTGGCGTTGCGCGCGGGCTGTTTTCAAATGAAGCCGGACAGGGCTCGACAGCGATCGCTCATGCGGCGGCGAAAACCGACGACCCGGTCAAGCAGGGCGAGATTGCCATGCTTGGCTCATTCATCGACACGATTGTGATCTGCACCATGACGGCGCTGGTCATTTTGTCGGTGCAAGGGCAGTTCCCCGGGGCTGATGGCGGCACAGTTCAGTATGCCTGGCAATCCACCCTGCAAGGGGCGCAGGTGACGACGGCGGTGTTTAGTCAGGGCATGCCGTTTGGCGGCATTTTTATTGCGGTCGCGCTCGCGCTGTTCGCATTCACGACCATCCTCGGCTGGTCCTATTATATGGAGCAGGCGGCGACCTATCTGTTCGGCGACTGGATCGCCAGGCCCATGCGCTTCATCTGGGTCGGCATGGTGTTTATCGGCGCGCTGCAGCAAATCGATTTTATCTGGCGCTTTGGCGATATCGCCAATGCCTCAATGGCGTTCCCCAACCTCATTGCGATCCTGCTCTTGAGCCCCGTGGTGGTGGCGATGGCGCGCGAAAAGGGCCGTTTGAAATAGCGCCCATATACCGGCGAGTTGATTGCGCGGCTTCTTGCCCCGCGATCAGCGCCTCGTTAATCTGCCGGCAAACGGTATAGGAGTTAGTCCCGTGAAACGAACGGTTGCGTATTTAGGCGTCATATTGGTTTGCGCATCCAGCGCATATGCGCAGGGCGAAGCAGCGTCGGATGGCGTTTATGTCCGCGTTGGCGGCGGGGCGACGTTCGTTTCCAATCAGGAGCAGGACTACACGTTCAATCCTGATGTGGTGTTCGCCGGCGGTCCGCCGAGCGGGCAAATGGTTGACAATGGCGAGGGTTATTTCCTCAGTGGCGCCCTCGGCTTTGATTATGCCGACGGCATTCGCACCGAGCTTGAATATCGTTACGCCTCTACGAGTATTGCCGGCGTGACGGTGAATCACCCCACTTTTGGCCCATCGCCGATGACGCCGATCAATGACGATATCAAAGCGCATTTTATCCTGTCGAATTTCTATTTTGACTGGACCAATGACAGCCGCCTTACACCGTTTATCGGCGGCGGCGTCGGCGGCGCCTTTGTTGAAAACGAAAATGGCGACCGCGACGCGGCGCTCGCCTATCAGGGCCGCGCCGGCGTTGCGTTCGATATGGGCGGCGGTTTTTCCCTCGATACGGAATATGTCTATCTTCGTACGAATAAATTGTCCTACGGTCCGGAAGACGAAGATTTTGCGCCGGGCGGCCCGGCGGGCCCGCGCATCGACGGCGACCGGTACGAAGCGTCAAACGTGATGGTCTCGGTCCGCAAGCAATTTTGATGCGCCATGCCTCTTGAACTTTATCTCGCCTTCGTCGCTGCTTCGGCGCTGTTAATTCTGACGCCGGGGCCGATGGTTGCCTATGTGGTCGGCACGACCCTGTCGTGCGGCCTTCGCCATGGTCTTGTCGCTGTCGCCGGGTCGATGGTCGCGTCGGCGATCCAGCTCGGCGTCGTCGCCATTGGTCTCGCCGCCCTCCTGAATACCGCCGGCGAGGCGTTTTTCTGGCTTAAATGGATTGGCGCCGCCTATCTTGTCTATCTCGGCGTGCGCGCCCTGCGCCAGCCGCCTGAGGATCTGGAGGCTGACGCCAGCGCCGCCGGCCATTCGGACCGGCGGACATTCGTCGAGGCGTTTTTTGTCAACCTGACCAACCCCAAGGGCCTGTTGTTTCACGGCGCTTTCTTGCCGCTGTTCATTTCGCCCGCGGCGCCCATTGGCCCGCAATTGGCGCTGTTATCGGTAACCTTCCTGGTGATCGGGGCCGCGCTCGACAGCCTGTGGGCGTTGACCGCGTCGCGTACACGCCCGCTTCTGGCGCGCGCCGGGCGATGGCGCAATCGCGTCACCGGCGGCGTCCTGCTCACGGCGGCGGCCGGGCTGGCGCTGGTCCGGAAATAAGCTGCGGAAATATACCGCAGCATTGATGGCCCGCCCGCCTTCAAAATGCGACTTCCTTGGGCTAGACCGGCGGCGAAGAATTCGCGCGGCGCCCCGCCGCAACCCCAAGGAGATATTCAGATGGCTCGCAGAAAACTCGCAATGATCGGTTCCGGCATGATCGGCGGTACGCTCGCCCATATCGCCGCCCAGAAAGAGCTTGGCGACGTTGTCCTGTTCGACATTGTCGAAGGCATCCCGGAGGGCAAGGGCCTTGATATCGCCGAGTCCTCGCCGGTGGACGGTTACGACTCGCGGCTCAAAGGCACGCAGGATTACGCCGATATCGCCGGCGCCGATGTCTGCATCGTGACGGCGGGCATTGCGCGCAAACCCGGCATGAGCCGTGATGATCTTGTCGGCATCAACCTCAAAGTTATGAAAGCGGTCGGCGAAGGGATAGCCAAACATGCGCCGAACGCGCTTGTTATCTGCATCACGAACCCGCTCGATGCGATGGTCTGGGCGCTGCAGAAATTTTCAGGCTTGCCGCACAATAAAGTTGTCGGCATGGCGGGCATTCTCGATAGCGCGCGCTTCCGCTATTTTCTGGCGGAAGAGTTCGACGTTTCTGTGGAGAGCGTCACCGCCTTTGTGCTCGGTGGTCACGGCGACACCATGGCGCCGCTGATCCGTTATTCGACGGTCGCAGGTATTCCGCTCCCTGATCTTATTGACATGGGCTGGACCACCCAGGAAAAGATCGACGCTATCGTTGACCGCACCCGCAAGGGCGGCGGCGAAATCGTTGCGCTCCTTAAAACCGGCTCGGCCTATTACGCCCCGGCGGCGTCGGCGATTCAGATGGCGGAAAGCTATTTGAAGGACAAAAAGCTCGTCGTTCCTTGCGCCGCATACCTGACCGGCCAATATGGTCTCAGCGACATGTATCTGGGCGTGCCGGTCGTTCTTGGCGATGAAGGCGCGGAAAGGGTTGTCGAGGTCAAATTCAATGACGATGAAAAAGCGATGTTCGACAACTCGGTCGATGCGGTCAAAGAGCTGATGGAAGCCTGCATCAAGCTCGACCCGAGCCTCGGCTAATCCGCTTTACGCAATTGTGAACGCCGCCTCGGGCCGAAAGTACTGCGCGGGGCGGCGCTTCCGTGGTATTTCGCAAAGGACTACGGGAGCGCAAAAATGAAATATTACCTTACAGCCCTTGCGGCTGGCCTTTTCGCTGTTTTGTCGCCTGCACAGGCAGGCGAAATGAAAAACCCGGCGACGGGCGATGCCGATCAATCAATGGAGCTTGGCCCGCCGGTCGGGGCGGTCATTCCTCATGACCTTGCAACGATGGACGCTGACGGCGCGGCGCGAGATTTTGACGGGCTCACAGGCGAGAAAGGCATGGTGCTTGTCTTTATTCGCTCGCTTGACTGGTGTCCTTATTGCCAGTTGCAGACGCTCGACATTGCAAATCGCAGCGAAGAATTTGAAGCTAAGGGACTTAACGTCGTTTTCTTGAGTTACGACACGCAGGAAATTCAAACCCGCTTCAAAAAGAAATGGCGTATTGACCCAACGATCCTGTCTGATACGGACTCGGAGGTCATCAACGCTTTCGGGTTGCTGAATGAATCTTACGATCCGAAGGGCCGCTATTACGGCGTGCCGCATCCGGTGATGTTTATTGTCGACAACGATAAAACCATCGCCGCTAAACTCTATGAGAAAGATTATCTTTCCAACGAAAAAAGCTACCGCAATCGCCCGGCGGTCGGTGTGATTCTTGATGCGGTAGATTCTGCCGCGGCAGAAGGCGATCTCTAGAGCGCATTCACAAAAAGTGTGTGCGGTTTTTGGATTCGAGTGAGGCGAGATAGCGCCGAACGCGACCACTAAACAATCTAGACCACGTTCTTCAATTCGATATTTTGTGAACGTGGTCTAGGCGAGCGCCTTACCGGCCGGAGTAAAATCCCTGCCGGTATCGCCGCGACGGATAAGGATCGCCGGAATAAAACCCTTGCGTGCGCAAGCCGCGAAACGAACGCCAGACATAAACCGGCGTGGCAATTTCAATACGAATCTCGCGCCGAACCATGGCGCCGGTCAATGCGGCCTCACGGCCCGCTTGCGCCTTGCGCCCGCGAAAGACATGAACGCCGCTCAAATCTTCATAGGACATGCCCGCGGTCATCGCGGATCGTTCGTCGCTTCCCCCAGCGGTTAAAATCTTTGACCCCGGATGCGCCGTCGCCGCGCCGGTCATCACGGCCGCGCAGGCGGTGGCGATGATGATGGATTTTATGCGCATATTCAAGCCTCCCACTAACACCGCCTCCAGCCTGCGCTGCTTGTGCGGTTTTCGCAACTGCGCGCCGCTAAATTCACGACGCTCTGCGCCGTCATTTGGCGGCGTTGACGCCTTTCCGGCGAAGTCGCGGGATTACTTCGCCTATTTGGCGTATTTGTAAGCCATGCGCATCACGATATGACGGGTGTCATGAAGTTTCTTTATTCTCACCGCACGCGTTCCGCCGACGGGCAATATGTACATATCCGTGAACTGACGGATGCGCTAAAGGCGCGCGATCATGACATCGTTATGGCCGGGCCGGGCGGCGATGCAGAAAACCGGGAGAAGCACCTTGACGCCGGCGGCGGCAGGCGGTTCAGGGCGCCGGGCGCGCTCTATGAACTTGGCGAGCTTGCCTATTCGGCGCCGAGCTATTGGCAACTGCGAACCTTATATTCCAAGTCTCGGCCCGACATTTTCTACCAACGCTATAATCTTTTTTTCTATCCCGGCGCCTGGCTGAGGCGGGCAAAAAAGATTCCGTTCATCCTCGAGGTTAACGCGCCGCTAGCCGAAGAGCGTGCAAAACATGGCGGGCTTGCGCTCAAAGGGCTGGCTCGTAGTAGCGAATGCGAAATCTGGCGCGCGGCGGACATAGTGGCGCCGGTAACGAACGTATTGGCGAACAGGGTCCGCGCCGCCGGCGTACCAGAAGAGAAAATCACCGTCATCCAGAATGGCGTGGGCGAAGCATTTTTGAGCGCGCGCGACGGGCGAGACATTCGAGCCCGCTACAAGCTGGATGGAAAACTCGTCCTCGGTTTTGCCGGTTTCGTGCGTGATTGGCATGGTGTTGATAGGGCTATCAGGTTTATCGCCAGCCGGAACCGTCCCGATCTGCATCTGTTTCTTGTCGGCGACGGGCCCGCACGGGCTGGGCTGGAAGCGCTGGCGCAAGATCTTGGCGTCGCCTCGCAGCTTACCGTCGGCGGAGTCGTTCAGCGCGATCAGATGCCGGACTATATTGCCGCTTTTGATGTCGCGCTGCAGCCGGCGGTGACGGATTATGCGTCACCGCTGAAAATTTTCGAATATATGGCGCTTGGCAAACCGATCCTGGCGCCTGACGCGGCTAATATTCGCGAAGTACTGAAAGATGGGGCTGACGCGGCGCTGTTCGCTGAAGACGAAGACGCCGGTTTTGACAAAACCCTCGCCGCGCTCATAGAAGATGGCGAATTGCGCGCCCGGCTTGGCGCTGCGGCCCGCGACAGTCTTAAGCGACAGGACTTAACGTGGTCGGGCAACGCCCGGCGTGTTGAGGCCATCTCAGAGAAACTTCTCGCGGCCAAGTTTGCAGGAGAAAGGCCGTGACCATCCGTATCGAGACTGATCGTTTGATTTTGCGCCCGTTAGAGCCCGCTGACGCCGACGCGCATATTGAGATGATGGGCGATAAGGATGTTGCTTCTTTCCTTACGGCGGACAAAACGCCAGCCTCGCGAGAGGGGCGTTGGCGGCAATTTGCGAGCTATCTTGGCCATTGGCAAATTCGAGGTTTCGGCTGGTTCTCCGCTATCGAAAAAGACAGCGGCGACTGGGTTGGCCGCGTCGGCCCGTGGATGCCTGAAGGCTGGCCAGGCCTTGAATGTGGCTGGTCGATAAAGCGCGCGCATTGGGGCAAAGGCTATGCGCCGGAAGCGGCGATCGCGTCGATCAAATGGACATTTGATCAATTCCCGGATCTTCACCGGATTATATCGGTCATCGATCCCGAGAACCAAAATAGCCAGGCGGTGGCGCGAAAGATCGGCGAGGAGAAATCCGACGAGATTTTTGATTACTGGGGCTTCAAACTCGATGTCTGGGCGGCGGACCGGGATGCGTGGCTCGCTCGTTTCGGTTGAGTTTGGGCGATCGTTGCTTCTTTCACTTGTTTTTGCGGGGTGTTGAGATCGTCCTTATTGACGGCGGCGGCAATCTGGGGAGGATGGCCGCAACCAGACACAGACGGGAATATTATCAATGTTGAACATGAATTCTGGCGCGGGTCTCGCGCTAGTCGCCGGCCTCTGCGCGGCGTGCTCGGTTGGCTCTGCGCTGGCGGAAACGGCGACAGAACCTCTAATCACGCCAGCTGAAGAGAAAAACGCCAAGAAACTCATCGATAAGGGGCTGAAAGACGATACGGCCTGGGCAATTCTCGAAAGCCTGACGACTGAAATCGGTCCGCGCCTGCCGGGATCGGAAGCCGAAGCGCGTGCCCGCGACTGGGGCGTTCGAAAACTGAAAGATCTTGGGTTTAAGAATGTCCGTATAGAGTCTTTTGAAATGCCCTATTGGACGCGGCTTTCTGAGCGCGCCGAGATTGTCTCGCCTTTCCCTCAGCCGCTTACTGTCACGGCGCTGGGGCAATCGCCGTCAACGCCGGAGGGCGGGGTTGCCGGCGAGGTTGTCCGATTCGAAACGCTTCTCGATCTTGAAGCGACGGATATGGACCTCACCGGCAAGATCATCTTTGTTGATGAGCCGATGACGCGCACGCAGGATGGGTCAGGCTATGGCGTGGCGGTGCAGAAACGCTCTCGCGCGGCGGTTGCGGCCGCTGAGAAAAATGCGCTCGCCGCGTTGATCCGGTCGGTTGGCACGGACAGCCATCGCAATCCGCATACGGGCGGCTCGGTGCGCGGCGGCGCATCGCTGGCGCCAGCGCCTGCCGCGGCCCTATCCAATCCCGATGCGGATCAATTGGCGCGCGCGATAAGTCACAGCAAAGAGCCTGTGCGCGTTCATCTGGATATTCAAACCGAATTCAAACCGTCGGTCGCATCCGGCAATGTCGTTGGAGAAATTCCGGGCAAGAGCGACGAGCTTATTGTTATTGGCGGCCACCTCGATAGCTGGGATCTCGGCACCGGCGCGATTGACGACGGGGCGGGCGTTGCGATCACCACGGCGGCGGCGAAGCTGGTCGGCGATCTCAGAGGCAAACCTTCGCGCACTATTCGCGTTGTCATGTGGGGCGCGGAAGAGACCGGCCTTTGGGGCGCAAGAGCCTACGCCGAGGCGCATAAAGATGAGCTGGAGCGCCATGTCCTCGCTGCGGAATCCGATTTTGGCGCCGCGCGCATCTGGCGGTTCGATTCTCTGTTCGGTGAGACCGCCCTTGCGAAGGCGGTGGTGTTCCAAGAAATTCTGCGTCCGCTTGGCGTTGGCCCTGGTACGAATACGGCCTTTGGAGGGCCGGACGTCATTCCGTTGAAGGCGGCGGGCGTTCCTGTGGTTACGCTCTATCAGGACGGGACCGACTATTTCGACCTTCATCACACACAGGACGACACGCTCGATAAGGTTGACCCGGAAGCGGTTCAGCAAAATGTCGCCGCATGGGCGGCGACGATCTATCTTGCTTCGGAAATGGCTGGTGGGTTTCGCGATGAACAAGTCACGGAGGACGAATAGACGCCGGGTGTGACGTGGTAGTCACGCGCTCGTTGATGTCGGTCCTGATGATCGAGAGGGTTGAGATGACAAGGCTGGCGGTTTTTCTCGTTGCAGCAGCAATGCTTGGCGGCTGCTCGAGCACTCAAAACGCCGAGCGCAATGTTGCGCCCGCGCCCGGCGGACTGGCGGCTCCGGAGGCCCCCGACGGCGCCATTCGAGCGGTTCCAATGCCATCGGCGCCGTTGGACACAGATAACACACTGACGCGCATCATCTTCGCTTCCTGCGCGCAGCAAAATGAAGATCAGTCGATCTGGGATCAGATTGTTTCCGAGAGCCCGGACCTCACGCTTTATATCGGCGACAATGTCTATGGCGATGTCCGCTCGTGGGACGCCGCGCTGCCGGAGTTGAAAACCGCCTATATGCGTCTTTCACAGTCCGAGCCGTTTTCGCGCGCCCGCGCTGCTGCGCCCATGCTGACAGTATGGGACGATCACGATTACGGCATGAACGATGCGGGCGGCGACTACCGGCACAAGCAGGCAGCCGAAGCGCTATTTGACTATGTTTGGGCCGTTCCCGCGGGCGACCCGCGCCGCGCCCGCCCGGGTGTTTACGGCTCATGGATCATTGGCGGCGAGGATGGCCGGCAAGTTCAGATCATTATGCTCGACACGCGTTACTTTCGCTCGCCGCTAAAGGCGACGGATGAGCAAGGCGTAAAAGGCAAAGAGCGCTATATCCCTGACCCGGACCCATCAAAAACCATGCTTGGCGACAAGCAATGGACGTGGCTGGAAGCGGAGTTGAGGAAGCCGGCGGATCTGCGCCTTCTCGTCTCATCGGTGCAACTTATTGCCGACGGTCATGGTTGGGAGGGGTGGAAAATGCTTCCCGCCGAGCGCGCGCGGCTTTACGCACTGATCGATGAGACGGATACGGATAATCTAATTACCCTTTCCGGTGATCGCCACTCGGGGGCGTTCTATCGCAAGGACGACGGCGCTGACTTTTCTTTGTTTGAGGCGACATCATCGTCGTTGAACTTACCGGCCTCGCGTTGGCGCGCGGAAAGCGGCGAAACATGGGTCGAGCCGGGGCCAAACCGCATCTCGGAAATGTATTACGATGTGAATTACGGCGTGATCGATATTGATTGGGATGCGGGCGCCGTGAAAGTAACAATCCGTAATGGGCAAGGCGAGACTGTTCTGGGAGAGGTTGTGGAGTTGAAATCCCTGCGCTAACCCTGATCGAAATCAGGGAGCCTAGGATGGACGGCGAAACCAGAATTGAAACTGCGGCGCGATGGACGCATGAAGATGTCAATGCGTTGATGGCGGCGCCTTTTGCGGAGCTGGTTTTTCGCGCGGCTGAAGTTCACCGCGAGCAGTTTAACCCGAATGAAGTTCAGGCCTCTCGGCTCCTATCTATCAAAACAGGCGGTTGTCCTGAAGATTGCGGTTATTGCAGCCAGTCCGCGAAATTCGATACCGGGCTCAAAGCGTCAAAGCTGATGGAAAGCGAAACGGTTCTCGCCGAAGCCAGGCGCGCGAAAGTCGAAGGCGCCTCGCGTTTTTGCATGGGGGCCGCCTGGCGATCGCCGAAAGACCGCGACATGGCCGAGCTCTGCGAGATGGTGGGAGAAGTCAAGGCGCTTGGCCTTGAAACCTGCATGACGCTGGGCATGTTGAGCGATAGCCAGGCCGAGCAACTGAGCCAAGCCGGACTTGATTATTATAATCACAATATCGACACGTCGCCCGAATATTACGGTCGCATGGTCTCGACACGGACGTTTCAGGATCGCATTGATACGCTGGAGCGGGTGCGCCAATCCGGCATGAAAGTATGTTGCGGCGGGATCGTCGGCATGGGCGAGGAGCCGGAGGATCGCGCCGGGTTCCTCCTTGCGCTCGCGAACATGACGCCGCCGCCGGAATCGGTTCCAATCAATTCCTTGATGCCCATTGAGGGAACGCCGCTTGGCGAGTCTGAGCCCATTCCGGCGATCGAATTTGCCCGGCTGATTGCGGTTGCGCGCATCCTGATGCCATCATCTTATGTCCGCCTCTCCGCCGGCCGGGAAAATATGAGCGCCGAGGCGCAGGCGCTTTGTTTCCTCGCGGGCGCCAATTCTATTTTTGTTGGCGATGAGCTGCTGACGACGAATAATCCGGGTCAGGATAAAGATACGGCGCTGTTTGAACAGTTGGGTGTGCGGTTGGTTTGATTGCGCGTTAAGGATTGCTCAAGATTCAACACATCATCGACCGCCGCGTCGTCAGGCTGTTTCAATGTTTCCGCATCGACGCGCCAGACGCGATCGGGATAAAGGCAAGCGTTTATTGAAGCTGCCTCAGCGCATTGTTTTTGCTCGGCATTCAACGTTAATGCTCCTGTTACCCCATAATAGCGCCTTAACCAATCGCTCATATACTGGAGGGCTAGAGAAGGGGCTGGCAAATGGCGCACAAGGCTGCTCGCGCGCAGGTCAAACATACGGCGCATGACATAGGTGACCAGGAATCGAGCGGTGCCACGCATGCGATAGTAACGCGCATGCGTCATTTCAATAAAGAACTTGACCGTTTGATGCGGCTGCAATTCTCATCAAATGCGCCCCTTGTTGACTTTATCAAGGAAATCAATCGCGCCGCCAGTCGCATGCTTGGTGTGGCGCGCTCAAGCGTATGGATCTACACTGAAGATCGCAGTGCAATACTTTGTCATGACCTTTATAACGCCGATGAGGCCGCCCATAGCGACGGCGCTCTTTTGCAGGAAGACGAGCACCCCGTCTATTTTAAGGCGCTTGCTGCGCGCCGCGTTATAGATGCTCCCGATGCACAATCAGATCCATGCACGCGAGAATTCGCGGACTCATATTTGCGTCCGCTGAATATCGTATCAATGATAGATGCGCAAATTCCTTCGGCGAGCTGCGTGCGCGGCGTGATTTGCTGCGAGACTGTCGGGGGGCGACGGGAATGGACCCCCGACGAGGCGTCATTCATCGCTTCGCTTGCGGGGCTTTTGGGCAATGCATTTGAGTATGACGAGCGAGCGAAAATTTTGACGGAGCTGGAGCGGCGCAGCCAGCAGGTTGAAGAGCAATCCGCAGAGCTCTCAAAGCTGGCTCTAGTCGCGCAGCATACTGAAGACATAGTTGTCATTTGCGATAACCAACGTTTTATTGAATGGGTTAATCCCGCCTTCACACGGCTTACCGGCTATAGTCTGGACGAGGTGCGCGGAACAATACCCGGCAAGTTCGTACAAGGACCGCAAACCGACCCCGTTACAACCAAGAATATTGCCATCGCGCTTGCCGAGAGTAAGCCCATACGCACTGAAATACTGAATTACGCAAAGTCAGGACGCGCTTATTGGCTGGAGCTGCAGATCAATCCGATTGTCAATAATGCCGGCGAAATTGAGCGATACATTGCTGTTGAGCGCGACGTGACGGCGCGCAAGGAAAACGACGAAAAGCTAGCCGCTGCCTTGCGCGCCGCCGAGCAGGCAAGCGCTGCGAAGTCGGCATTTCTTGCGACGATGAGTCATGAAATCCGTACACCAATGAATGGTGTTTTGGGCATGGCGGCGGCGCTTGAAAAAACAGATCTTTCTTCGTCGCAAGGGCGAATGGTTGGCGTCATTCGCGACGCTGGCGATATGCTGCTGAATGTGTTGAATGACGTGCTGGACTTTTCTCGTATTGAGGCGGGAGAAATTTCGATTGAGAAGGCTCCATTTCATATTGACGAGATTTTGCGCAAAATTGAATCGCTGCACGCGCTTAAGGCGCGTGAGCGGGGTGTTGAGTTTACAACGCGCGGGCGCGAGGAACTCTATGCGCCCCGTATTGGGGATCAGACCCGGCTCCTGCAAATCCTGCACAATCTCGTCGGCAATGCGATCAAGTTTACCGAGCAGGGCGAAATCATTGTGGCGTGCTCGGAGCGCGAAGCGGCAAACGGGGAAAGTGAAGTCGTCTTCGAAGTGAAAGACTCCGGTATTGGGATGACGCCGGAACAGCTTTCGCGTGTTTTTGACCGTTTTCAGCAGGCGGACGATTCGACGACCCGCCGATATGGCGGCACCGGGCTCGGCCTCTCAATTGTTAAGGGGCTGGTCGATGCGCTGGGCGGCTGCATTGAGGTAGAAAGCAAGGAGCATGTCGGGTCGGTTTTTCGCGTGATTTTGCCGTTGCCGCTTGCTGAGACTAGCGCCGCTACAAATGATGAGCCACGCCAGGATATATCTGCCGCTGCTGAGGCTTGTGCAAATCTTTCTATTCTCGCCGCCGAAGATAACGCGATAAACCGGCTGGTTCTTCAAACTATTCTCGAACCGATTGGGATCAAGATCTCTTTCGCGACCAATGGGCGCGAA
>Ga0209633_10001313_pt1 | contig 25807 bp, 18 predicted proteins | sample Cruoilmetagenom1_FD_187290 | JGI IMG/M metagenome (GOLD analysis project Ga0209633, IMG submission 187290) | Oil polluted marine microbial communities from Coal Oil Point, Santa Barbara, California, USA - Sample 1 (SPAdes) (version 2) | ecosystem: Environmental > Aquatic > Marine > Oil seeps ...
AAAAAATCTATAATGACTTGGAAATGAAAGATAAATTCAAACAAGTAAAAGATAAATTAGCCGAGTTAAAACAAAAATAATACCTTTATAAATTATTAAAAAAGCCACCAATTTTGGTGGCTTTTTTGTATTTATTAGGGTATATAAGTGTACTTTTTTTGTTTTAGAGCTAAGTCGTTCAAAATTAAATTATATGTTATAGACAAGTATTATTTATAAGTGTAATTCGATAGTTTTTTAGAATTATTATTTTTTAATAGTTATTGATAATAGTACTCAAATAACTTCAGTTTAAAAATATAATTATATTTTGATTTAATTAATTCAGATTGTGTATATAATAATTTTGATTTACTCTCTAAATATTCATAACTTGTGATAATGCCTTTTTTGTATTTTTTTTGCATTATATTAAAGTTTTCTCTTTGTAATTTTAATGCTTTAGTTGAGGCGTCAAGTGTTGTTTTTGCGGTAAGGATGTCATTATTAATTAGTATTAATTTATTTTTAAGTTGAAATTTTATTTTGTCAATTTCTATACTTGCCAATTCATATTCGTTTTTTTCTTTTTTTATATTAGATTGGGTTTTAAATCTATTGAATATTGGAACTGTAAGGGATAAACCTAAGTAATTAATACTATTGTTTTTGAGTTGTGTAAAAAAACTATTGGCATCATATCGGTTTGTGTTTTGATTAAAAATAAGATCTTTTTTACCTAAAATATGGTAATAGTTACTGCCAAATGAATAATCAAAACTTAATCTTGGATAATAATTAGATTTGGAAATTAATAGATTTTTTTTAGATAAATCTTGTGAATATTGAGCTATTTTCAGTAGCGGATTTGTGGCAATTATAGCATTGTATTTCTCTTCGGTATTTGGTAATATTTTTGTTGGTCTTATTATGTTAATTTCTATAAGGTTAATATCAAAATTAGGAATATCATTTATTGTTATCAGTTCTTTTAAAAGTATCAAACTGTTACTTAAATTATTTTTGGCAAGAAATACCTCCTTTTTATCTAATTCGTATGTAGTTTGAATTTGTAATAATTCATTTTTGGGTTTATAACCTGTTTGATAGAGTTTAGACAGTCTTTTTACTTCTTGATCGCTTATATTTTTTTGTTCTTTGGCTATTGATAATATTTCTTTATTTACGAGTACTTGTAAGTATTTATAGGTAATAGCAAGACTCAAGTCCAATACGATGCTTTCTATAGCTATTTCACCTTTTTTAGCTTTTATTTTTTCAGCTTGTAGTTTATATTTGTTATTAAAACCATTAAAGAGTATAACTGATGAAGATAAGCTAAAAAGATTAAAACTACTTTCACTTTGACCTACACCCGTAGAAATATTAAATGAATTTCCTAAGCTAAAACCCTGCGAGGCTGAAAAACTTAAATTAGGCAAAAAATTACCTTTAGCTATACGGATATTTTCTGTGTTTTTTTTGTTGTTTATAAGTTGTTTTAGTATTTCAATATTATTTTTTTTTGCGTGCGTTATACACTCTTCTAAGGTCCATTTGTGTTGTGCTAATGTTACAAAAGGAAGTAATATTGCAATAAATAGAAGTGTTTTCATTAGTTGTCTTTTTTGCTGAAAGTGTAATATAATAAGGGAATTAAATATAAACTGATAAGTGTTCCAATAAACATACCACCAATAATAGTTAAGGCTAGTGGTTTTTGTAGAGTAGCGCCTAGACTATTCATAAATAGGAAAGGGGTTAGGGCTAAAATAGTTGTAATCGAAGTCATTATTATAGGTTTTAATCGTAATTTTCCTCCTAATTTAATGGCTTCTAATATAGTGTAACCTTTATTTCTTAATAAATTTATGGTGTGTATTTTTAAAATGCTATCATTGATTATAATGCCACTCATTACAATAATACCGATAGTTGCCATTACATTTATTGTTCCTCCAAATAGCCATAATAGTAAGAGTGCACCTCCTATATCTATGGGTATTTCTAATAAGATAATAATAGGTTGCCATAAAGATTCGAATTGTGCTGCCATAATAAAATACAAAAGTAATATAGCCAATATACCTACAAATATTAATTCTTTTTTTAAAGTGATCATATCTTGAAAATTGCCGTCAAATCTTACATTGTATTCAGGTTGATTGACAAAAGTATTCTTTATTGCTTTTATTTGTTCTGTTTCATTATTTTTTGTAGCTATATTATAAGTTAAAAACGTTCCTTTTCTGTTTGCATTTATTGTTTTGTATTGTTGTACTGTATTTATTGTTATTAGTTGTCGTATAGGAATGAGTTTATTGTTTTTATTTCTGACAAAAAGTTGATTTATTTCTTTTTGTAATGAGATAAGGTTGTAATTTAATTTAATAGGAATAAAATTTTGTGCTGTTTTAAGATTATCAATAAAATTTTGATTGAAACTAGTTTTTAGTTCATTTATAAGGTTGGTATAACTAACATCGTAAAGCAGTACATTTTCATGTAAAATCTGTATAAAAGCAGTTTGTTTTAAAGGAATTTTTGTGTTTGTTTTGGTAGCTAATAAAACGTTAATTTTATCCAAATCATCTACTGAAGGCACTTCTAAAGTGTTTCTTGAAAAAACCTGAGCACTTAGATTGTTTTTAGTATTGCCAAATAAGTATTGAAATATATTTTTAGGTTGTTCTATTCTAAATACTGCTTTTGGATAATGTGTTTTTAGATTATTTGAAATTTGTTTTTTAATTGCTGTTAAATGTAATATAGAATTTGCTTTTAAATAGATATCTGCTTCTGATAAACTTTTAAGATTTTTTCTTTGTAATAAGAATTGTTGTTCGCCTATTTGTGAAAAAGAGGTTTCAATATTGGAGATGTTGTCTAGTAACGACGATATTCTTTTTTGATTTTCATGTACGTTTATATTTTCATTCCAGTCAATAAGTAATATTGCTTCATCTTGTTTAAAATGTGGTAGTTTTGTGTAAGACATTGTTTTAAAAAGTAATGCTCCAATAGCTATACTTATTATTGCGATACTATAAATAATCCATTTTTTTTGGAAGAAAAAATGAAAGCCTTTTTCATATAGTGAGTCAATTTTTTTGGATTTATTTTTTAGTTTTAACCATTGTTCTATTTTAAATGTTTTGCTTTTTATTTGTTTAAATAACACAGGTATTAGAATTATAGAAACTACTAATGATGCGCCTAATCCAATAGATACAGTAACAGCTTGATCATAAAATAAAGCCCCTGTCATTCCACTTAGAAATAAAAGTGGTACAAATACTGAAATTGTAGTTAATACGGAACTAATTAAAGGGGTTATTATTTCATTTGTACCTTTTATACAGGCTTGATTCAAGGTTTCTCCTGCTGTTATTTTTTGTGTAATATTATCAATAACGATTATGGCATTGTCTATCATCATACCGACACCCAAAATGAGACCGGATAAGGATATGATATTAATAGATAATCCAAATAAATACATAAATAACATACTTAATAATAAAGAAGTAGGAATACTTACGGCAATAATAAGGGGTGATTTTAGGTCTCTTAAAAAGAAAAACATGATTAAAATTGCCAATAAACTTCCTATCCATAGACTTGATTTTAGGTTATCTATAGATAATTTTAGTAATTTTGTTTGATCTTGATTACTTGTGAATTCTAGGTTAGGATAATCTTTGATAAATGATGCAGTCAATTTGTCTAAGGTTTCTTTAAGTTCATATACACGTGCGTCTGCTTGTTTAATTATCGATAGTACTAAGGCTCTTTTTCCATTATTATATACGAGACCTTTATCTTGTTGAGGACTGACATTTACTTTAGCTAAATCTTTGATTTTAAAGAGTTTATTATGGATGTTTAAGTAAATATCTTCGATGTCCTCTTTGCTGTGTAAAGGATTGGCAAATTTAAAATTGTATTGATAAATGCCGTTTTGAATCATTAGGTTTCCTAATTCAAAATTATTTTGTTTTATAGCATTGGTCAGTTCATTTGTGTCAATCCCCAAACTCTTTAATTTTTCTTTATAAGGAGTAACGAGTATTTCTGCTTGGGTTTGACCACTTAAATCTGCAAGGGCAATTTCAGGAAGTTGTTCTATGCGTTTTTTGAGTACGGTTTCGGTAAACCGGCTTAATTCTAAAAAAGATTCATCGCTGTAATCTCCTTTTAAAGAAACGCATATATTTAGAATAGGAATGTCCGTAGCGGTTGCTTTTATAACTTTTGGGCGATCAATATCACGGGGTAAATAATTGAGTGATACATCTACTTTTTCATTGGTTTCTATAAAAGCAAAATCAGTATTAGTGCCATGATTAAAGAGTAGTTTTAAAGTGGCGTAACCATCTCTTGTTTCTGAAACGACATCTTTAAGGTTGCTTACTTGTAACAATTGATTTCTCAAGGGGCGCACTACATTGGTTTCTAGTTCTTTTGCGGTATTATTGGGGTAACTTACTTGTACGGTAATTTCGGGTATAGCAATATTTGGCATTAAAGAAATAGGAATGCGTTGTGTAGCTACTAATCCGAGTAATAGGAGTGCCAGACTTGCCATAAAAACGGCAATTGGTCGCTGTATAAGGAATTTTACCATTTTTAGAACGATTCTTTATTGTTGGATAATATTAACGATGGCGTCATGAGATAGGTTTAGGTTTCCTGAAACTATGATGGTGTCGGATAATTGTATTCCTTCTTTTATGGCATAACTCGTACTGTTTTCTTCTAATATTTTTACATAATTCCATTTTGCTAAACCTTTTTTTACGGTAAATACAACCTCTCGGTTTGAGCGCATTACTAAGGCTTTTTTTGGTATAACAATGAGGTTTTTTAAAGTTTTATTTATTATTACTTTTACGTGCATACCATGAAGAAGTTCATGATTGTTTTTTTTGATTTTAGCTTTTATTTGTATCAGTCCATTGGTATCTACCATGGGATTTATTTCTGTAACAATGCCTTTGTAGTCTTGTTCGTTGTTAGAAAAATGTTGTGCACTTACTTCTTGTCCAATTTGTATTTGGAGTAGTTCACTTTCTAAAATTGAGAATACAACTTCTAGTTTGTTTTGATTTATGATAGTGCAAAAAACTTCATTGGTAGTTGTAAAATTGCCGACTTTTGCTTGAAGATTTGCTACAATTCCGCTAAATGGGGCTTTTAGGATGCTTTGATTGTATAGAATTTGTGCATTTTCAAGATTGTTTTGTGCCTCAAAAATACCGCTTTTTATTTGTAAATTTTGTAAAACGCTTGTGTCTATTTGGGCAGTTACTTTTATATTATAGTTTATTTTTTCTTCTAAGAGTTTATTTTTGGCTTTGTCAAGTGCTAATTTTGCTTTAGTAAGTTGGTTAGATAAGATTTTATGATTTAATGTGGCTAGTATTTGTCCTTTGCTTACTTTTTGTCCATTTTTCACATGTACTGTTGCAATACGTTCTGCTGTTTTAAAACGCATTTCTGCTTTTTCAGCAGCTGTTATTGTGCCATTGCTTATAATTTGTTTGTTAAAGCTTTGTGGTTTTAGGCTAATGACGTTTACATTGATTCCTTTTGAGGTGGATTTTGTAATGTTTTCTGGTTCTGTATATAGCTGTTTGTCTTTGTTGTTACAGCTTAGAATTAGAGATAATAATAGAAGTAAAATTATTTTTTGCATTGTTTGTTAGATTTAGTAGCAAGGTAATAAAAATTTATCAAATAAAGTTGAAGAATTTAATTAAAAAGAACCTTTATTTATTAAATTTATAATAGTTCTATTTTGTTGAGAAATTATAAATGAGTTTGGTAATCTATAGTTATAAGAAAAAGCTTTTAATTCTCGTATGTGCTTTAAATTTGTAATAATCATAAAATGAGTGTTATTATAGAGTATTTTAAAGTTATTATTTTAACTTAAACATTTGTATAGTTTTGCTGGGGTATTATAAAATAAAACAAAATAATGTGTCATAAAAATTGTTACCATAGTTTAAATAACATTTTACCAACTATTGATTTTCTTGAAATAGGACCAAAACTTCTAGAATCATTTGAATTGGCATAGTTGTCACCTATTGCAAAGTAATAATCGTCTGAGAATTTATATTCTTTAATATTATTGTTATTTAAAAATAAATCTGTTTTATTTCTTGTTAATGTTTTCTTTTCTGTGCGTTCAATTATGGGTTTATATAGCCATATTAAATCAGAACTAATGGTTAAATTTTTAAATGGAATTACAATTTTCGTTGCTTTTTTTCTTTTTTCTTTTGATAATCTCAAGTAGTAATTAGCATTAAAGTAAAATATACTGTCTTTAGGCAAAGCTACACAACGTTTTATAAAAGTGTTTTTATCTTTTTTAAATAATATTATATCATCTTTATCTATGTGGAATGAGACATTACTTATGGTAACAATTTTATTTCCTTTTTTTAGTGTAGGAAACATTGAAAGTGAATCAATATTAGCAACGAAAATGGAGTTAATAAGCCAATAAAAAAGACATAGAACTAGGATAATAAAGATGTATGTATTATTTTTTGAGAAATTCATTTATTTTTTTAGTTATTTTGTAAGCGTTATTTTCGGGGTATTTTGTTAAAAATATTTTATTGTCTGTTTTTTCTACAATTGCTATATTTGATTTGTTAATAAATATATTTTGATTACTAAACTTTGCAAAAAAAGCAATTTCTTTATTAGTAATCTTTCTTGTTTTAATTAAATAATCTTTTTTTGTTTTTCCAACAAAAACGACGAATATTTTGTTGGATTCTATAGTGTTTATAAATTCAATAAAATTAGTGAAGCAGGTGCTACACATATCAAGCGGAACAAAAATAAATAATTTGTTATTCTCATTTGTGTTTATTGTATTAATGTAATTGTTATAACGTTGAATTTCTTTAGATTTTTGTGGAGAATGGCAATTAGTAAAAAAAGTAAGAATAATAAAAGTAAATAAATATAAATTTTTCATTATTTTTTTTCTAGTTTAAACAATGAAAATGATAACTCATCTTCATTAAAATTAGGATTTTTTGGGTTGTTGTTAGATATCCACAAACCCTCTTCTGTAACAAAATAGTCCATAATTTGGAATGTTTTTGGGTTGAATTTTTGTTCTGTTAATTTTTGGTAGTTTTTATCTAATACTATTATAGAAAAAGGCATTACTTCTGCAAAATTGGGGTTGCCGTCTTGTATTTTCTCTTTTTTTAAAGGTAACATAACAAAAATGTAGTATGCATCCTTATATTTATCATAAACAATGTTTTTATATATTGCTGTATTTTTTAGATATCTATTAAATTTATCATTATTGCCATAGTCACATTTAGACATTGGTTTTATTTCATTAACGTATTTACTTTTAAAAGTAATTTTATTTATTACAGAATCTTTTTTTATATTATATATATATAATTTATTTAAAACAGAAAATAAAGCAATTAGTTCCTTTTTATTATTTTTTGTAAAACTCATTCCTCCTTGTGTGGGATCCCAACAAGGTTTATCATATACCTTTGGTACAGATATGGAACACCTGTGTATTTTTTTTGTATTTAAATCAAATGAGGCAATCAAAGGTCTTTTTAGATATAATTTATCTTGTGATATTAAATAATCGGCAGGAATGTAAAAGAAAATTTTATTGTTGGATAATACAGGACTATGTGCGTTTAAACCGTATGATCTTATAAATTCCTTACTTTTTTCTAATTGGGGTTTTGTTTGATAAACAACGGATGTTTCCTTGGTGATATATAATCTTCCGTTAATTGTTAAAATAAAAAACGAATTTAAAGAAATAGGATAAATGGCAGCGCCACCAAAACTTTTTATGCCATTAGGGCCTTCATATTTATATGTGTAATTTTTAGTTTTTTGTTTTGTATTCCAATTATATATGTCAATAGAGTTGTTGAAGTAGTTGTCTCTTATAAGATATGTGGAGTCTTTGATTTTTGTTACATGTGTAAAGTAACTAAAATAATAATCTTTATTATTAATAGGCATAGCCAAAGAGTCTTTTATTATAAGATTATAATTTGATGCTTTTTTACTAGACTTGTGGTTTGTTTTTGTATCTGATTCACAAGCTGTGCAAAAAAGGAATCCTATTATTATTACTAAAAATTTATTCATAGGTTTGGTAATTTAATATGTATAAAGGCTACTTATATTTTTAACATACAAGTAGCCTATAATTAATTATTTAATAACTACTGGATCAAGATGGAAGCAACCTGCGCCTAAATCAGGGCAGAAACCTTCAGCTTTGTATTGTGTAGCTGGAACTGGACCTGCTTTTACATCTTTTGAATCGATGATTTTCATAAAGCCAAATAGGCTAAAAAGCATAATAAATAATTTTGTGTCACGTAAAACGCGACGGGTTAAAAAAATGATTAAAATACTCAGTGTTTTGTCATTTTTAACACCAAGTGACTCTTTTACTATTTAATTTCAAAATAAGAACCAATTACAAATTTATTTTTAAGGGATCAATTTAATAATAAAAGCATTTATATTAAGTGGGCTTCTAAAAATTACTTTTTTTCAAGAAACAAATATAGTTAATAAGATACAAGGCGTCAATTTTTATTAATAGCCGTAGCTATATAGAAAATTTTTAACGCAGTAGGTTGTTTGCTATATTTGTTCCCGTAGGACTTTCATAAATATTTCGTATGCTGCACAAAATCTATTTCAACGTATTTCAATATGTCTCATAAATTTTATTTGACTACAAAATTTTATGAAAGTCTTGATCTGAACTAATTATTAGAAGTCCGCTAGGTTCTTTTTTCATGCATGAACATTATACATTTGATTACATTTTTTATTGCAATTCTATACTAGAAAAAAATGAAAAACAATGTGTAATTAACGAAGTTCTACACAAATATAAGAAATAAATATGAGATAATTTTTTTTTTAATTATTTTTTTGAAAAAAATATTGAAGAGCTTAAGTAAAATAATTATAAAAAAGTCGTTTTGTTTTATAAAAACATTATATTTGACGATAAAAAAATATTGTTATTGCCATAAATAACCCATTTTAATCAAGTAATAAAAACTATAAGATGTACGCTAATAATTGTTTTTATAGAAGATGATAAATTTGAAAATATTTATCTATTATTAAGTATAAATTTATAAATTTCTATCGAAGGTTTGATGATTAATTAATAGAGTGCAATGAATTGTTTAATCAAATGTCAATATGTTTTTTGCTTTGCAATTAAAATGTAACCAATAAGAGGAAGAAGATGAAAAATGAAAAAAGTATATTTTTTATTCTTAGATGTTTTGTGAATTATTATTAAAAAATATAATATATTTGATTTTAGAACAGACAATCCTATTTGAATTTATATTTTTGTGTTTTTATAATTGTTGAAATTATAATTTAATAGAAATAATTATATATATATTGAAAGTTTTAAAAAAGGTGAAAATAAGAAAATCATGAATTGTAAATTTATGTTTATAGAAATGTATCATGTTATAATTCATAAATTCTTATTTATTTGAGAAATACAATATTTTCAAAAAAATGAAAAATAAATTAAAAGAAAAATCTATTGTTTTTAAAGTACTTATATTTTTTGTGGTATTTACTATATTAGGTTTTTTTATTATTCCTAAATTATCGGTACGTTTAAATCCTAGTGCAACATTTCCTTCTATAAACGTAGATTATACTTGGGCTAATGCTTCGCCTTATACTTTAGAAAAAGAGGTTACGGCAATATTAGAAGCAGGTTTTAGTACTTTGAAAGGCGTGTCGTCAATACAATCTAAATCATTTAAAGAAGGTGGTTTTATTACACTAAGTTTTGATAAATATACTAATATTGCCCAATCACGCTTTGAGGTAGCTACTATAATCAGGCAATTGTATAAAAAATTGCCCGATGATGTAAGCTATCCTATTGTAAGTATTAACAAACCAGATGATGATACTATGACCGCATTTTTATCTTATAGTATTAATGCGTCGCAAACTTCTTTTAAAATACAAGAAGTGGTGAAAAATTATATAGAACCCTATATCGGTGCTATACAGCATATTGATAAAATAGAAGTGTTTGGTGCACAACCTAAAGAGTTTGTGGTCAATTATAATATGCTTTTGTTAAAGCAACTTAAAATTAGTAAGCGAGATATTGTATCTGTTTTATTGCAAAACTTTGAGAAATTATCCTTAGGAGAAGTATTATATCACGAGCAAAGTATTGGTTTGGTTATTTATTCTTCAGATGAAATAAACTGGCATATTCCTGTAAAAAAAATAGGTGAACGTATTATTTATCTTGATGCTATTGCACGTGTAAGTGAATTAGAACAAGAAGCCAAAAGTTACTATAGAATAAATGGAAAGAATGCTATTAACATGTCTGTTTATGCTACCAAAAATGCAAATATTATTGTTTTGGCAAAAAAAGTATCAGAAAAACTTAAAGAACTAAAAAGTTTTTTACCAGAGAATTATAGTATTATTCAAACGTATAATGCTACAGAGTATCTTAATGATGAACTTGATAAAATATATAAACGTACGGGTTACACAGTAGCTATATTATTATTATTTGTTTTGATAGTGAGCGGTAGTTTTAGGTATTTGTGGATAAGTGTTATCAGCCTCATTGCTAATATTAGCATTGCTTTTTTATTGTATTATGTCTTTAAAGTTGAGATTCAATTGTATTCCTTAGCAGGAATTACTATTTCTTTAGGGCTTATTATTGATAATAGTATTGTAATGATAGATCACATTAGGCATGAAAATAATAAAAAAGTTTTTATCTCTATTTTAGCCTCGACACTTACCACCATAGGAGCTTTATCTATTATTTATTTTTTAGATGATAAATTAAAAGTTAATTTAGTTGATTTTGCTTTAGTGATTATTATTAACCTTAGTGTTTCGTTAGTTGTTGCTCTTTTATTAATTCCTGCGCTTCTTGATAAGTTTAAAATACCTTTAAAAAAGGAAAAAAAATGGAATTTATTGCTGAAAAAAAGTTTTTATAGACTTTACAAAAATACTATAATACATTTATTGCGTTATAGGAAGTTAGCTATTATTTTTATTATTTTACTTTTTGGAATTCCATTTTTTATGCTTCCTCAAAAATTAGAAAAAAATATAACGTGGTACGAAAAAACTTATAATAACACCTTTGGAAATGAATGGTTTATAGAAAATGCAAGACCTTATATGGATAAATATCTTGGGGGTGTTTCTCGTTTGTTTTCTTATTATGTTTTTGAAAATGCTTCGTATGGTAGAAATGAAGAAACAAAACTCTATGTAGTGGCTTCTATGGAAAAAGGTGCTACTGTGCATCAGATGAATGAAGCTTTTTTAGAAATAGAAAATTATCTTCATTCTTTTACAGAAATAAAGCAATACATTACAAGGGTACATAGTGGTAATTATGCTAGAATTGAAATTACATTTAGAGATCAATTTGCGACTAATTCATTTCCTTATGTTCTTAAATCAAGACTTATCCGAAAAGCTTTAGATTTGGCTGGTATGGATTGGGATATTTATGGAGTTGGTAGTGGCTTTACTAGTGGGATTGGAAGTACTGCCCCTATTAGTTTTACTGTAAAAGCGCTAGGCTATAATTATGATGATTTAAATAAATGGGCTGATACATTAAAAGTAGCTTTAAAAAAACATCCAAGAATACAAAAGGTTATTATTAAAGAAAATTCTTACCGATTAAGAAAGCCTTCCTTTGAGTATAGATTTAGTTTAGATAAAGAAAAATTAGCTTTAGCTAAAAGTAGTCCCTCTAAAATATTTAACGAACTTAAAAGTTTGACCCTTTCAAAACAACACGATTTATACTTAAATATACAAGGAAAATATACACCTATTCGTTTAGAATCTGACGATTCTAAAAGTTTTGATCTTTGGAGTGTAAAACATGCGCCTTTATATAGCTTGCAAAAACCTATTATTTTACAAGATATTGCAAGTGTTACCAAAGAGCGCGAAGAAGAAAATATTTATAAAGAAAATCAAGAATATATACGTTTGGTACAATTTCAATATATGGGTTCGGCAAAATTTGGTGGTAAATATCTTAATCAGAAATTAGAAGAACTTAAGCAAAAACTACCTTTGGGTTATAAATTTGAAACACTTGATAAAAAGTGGTTTTTTATGAGTGATAAGGATAACAATTACTTTTTATTGCTGTTTTTAATTTTAGGAATTATTTATTTTGTAACAGCTATATTATTTGAGAGTTTAAAGCAACCTTTTATCATTCTTAGTGTTATTCCAATTTCGTTTATTGGTGTGTTTCTTAGTTTTTATCTATTTGATTTTAATTTTGACCAAGGTGGATTGGCTAGTTTTGTTTTGCTTAGTGGTATTACGGTAAATGCCTCTATCTATATCGTAAATGCTTATAATGGGTTAAAAAAACAGCATTTAGATAGTGACGTTATATCTTTGTATATGCTTGCTTTTAAACAAAAGATTTTTCCAATTGTACTTACTATATTTTCTACGATAATAGGTTTTATCCCTTTTGTCATTGGTGGTCAAAATGAGGTTTTTTGGTTTGCTCTTGGGGTAGGGACTATTGGTGGTTTGTTATTCTCTTTAGTGGGAATTTTATTTTATTTGCCGTTGTTTACTATTTCTTTACTGAAAAAACCATATTGAATAATTTAATTTATAGCAATATTTTTAACAGATCTTATTGCAGAAAGTCTTTTCCTTTAAATTGTAAAAATCAATTACACATTATAAAGTAATTTAATGCGCTAAATTTATGAATATTTTCTTTTACGATTGATTAAATAAATGACTAAAGGCGCGCCTAATATGGCGGTAATTGCATTTATGGGTAAGACCAATACACTTCCAGGAAGTTGTGCAATGCTGTCGCAAAGCAACATTAATATACTACCGATTAATAGCGAAGCCGGCAATAATATTTGAATCATTTGAGATTTAAAAATAAGTCGTGCAATATGTGGCACCGCCAATCCAACAAAAGCAATAGGACCAACAAAAGCAGTAATGCTTCCAACCATTAATCCTGATAGAATAATGACGATAAGATGTGTGCTTTTGATATTGATACCCATTGACAAAGCGTAGTGTTCGCCTAATAATAGCGCATTGATAGGTTTTAATATAAATACGATAATAATAAGTGAAAAACTTATGATTACGCCCAATATTAAGATGTTGTTCCAACTAATATTTCCTAAATTTCCCATCGACCAAAAAACATATTTTTGTAAGCGATTTGCTTGTGTAAAATAACTTAAGATGCTAATAATGGCACCGGAAAAAATACCAATCATTAAGCCGATAATCAATAAATTAACAGCATTTTTTGTACGCGAATAAAAACTGATGATGAGTAACAAAGTAAGAATACTACCCAGTGCAGCGGCAATGCTGATAGAGATACTTGCTATATGTTGTATCCCCAAAAAAGAACCGCCTAATAACAGCAATGCAACGCCAAGTCCGCCACCGGAACTAATACCAAGTACGTAAGGACCTACGATAGGATTTCTAAAAATGCTCTGCATGAGCAATCCACTGACAGATAGTCCAACACCAGTAAGAATAGCAACGATAGCTTTGGGAATGCGGTAATCAAAAATAATCTGGAAATATGGTGATTGCGTATTTAAACGATGTGTAAAGGCATTATATATAATGCCTTTTGGAATGATGACAGAACCAAAAACAATATTGAGTATCAAACTCAAAAACAATAATAAAATTAGGAATATTATTTTCTTTTTAAAATTCATATAATGGTAGCTGTAATATTTTTGTAAAGTTAATATAAATATAAGAAGCTCGTTTTCTTTTTTTAATGTCTTGTAATATGGGTTAATTTAAGGCTTTTGTAAAAGGTGATTATTTTGTTTAAATTTTTTTATAACGAAAAAGTTGGGCAAAGAATTGCCTTTTTTTATTATATAGTTTTGCAAGGGTTTTAATTTGCGACATAAAAAAACCCCGCCAAAGGTGGGGCTTAAATATATAAATAATCTATTAATTATTTTTTAACAACTTTAAAGGCAGTTACTTGTCCGTTGATTTGTGCTTTTACAAAATAGATGCCATTTCGCAATTGACTCATATCAACTTGTGCTTGAACCTTGTTGGGTTGTATATTTATAACTTCTTGACCGGTAACATTATAAATGTTTACATTTTCAATTTGGTCTTGAGCAGATAAATTTAAAGTGTTATTTACAGGATTTGGATAGAATTCAAATCCGGCAATTTGGTTGTTAGCTACACTACTGGCATTAGGATCAAAGGCACAAATGTTGAACGTATCATTTTGACTAGCACTGTATCCTGTAACTCTAACATAAAGTGTTTCGCCCGGTGTTTGACCGGTTAATAATAATTCAGAGAAAAAGTCAGAAGCACTACTATCATCATTACAATCAACTTCAGTTAAACCAGTACATGTTCCAGAATATACTGCCATAACACTATCGTCAAAATTACTTCCTGTTACAGCAGAAGTGTTAATAGTAACTGCACCAGAAGTAGGAACTGTTAAAGTGTACCATAAATCAGGTACATTATCATTGGCAGCACAAGAAGGTGTAGCTTCACCGGAGTCTGTTGCAAAAGAATTATCTACAAGCGTAGCCCTTACACAAGCATTAGCATCTACAGGTAAGTTAATGGCACCGGCACACGTATCATTTGCTGGTGGTGCAGGAAAAGCACCAGTTGTAAAACTCCATTCTGTACAGCTACTTGCACTTACATCACCATTATTAGGCGTGACCCTCCAGTAATATGTGGTGTTTTCGCTAACACCGCTAAATGGAATACTTGTGCCTAGAATTGTAGCGGGTCCTATAGTGTACGTGCCCGATACAGTACCCAATTCAATGGTATAAGAGGTAGGTGTAGGACCTGTTGAAGGGGCGTCCCAAGATAATACCACAGTTCGACCACTTTCTATGGCAACAGCCGTAGCAGCATCAGCAGGTACGGGATTTTCTGCACAATTAGGTACAGCATAAGCTTCTGTGGTAAAGCTTTGCTCTACACAACCTGCGGCACTTCCTACGGTATTAAAAGGTTCAACTTTCCAGAAATAGGTAGTTCCAATAGTAAGACCAGTAGTAGTATATTCTGTGTCAGTTACATCAACTGTGGTGGTGTATGTTCCAGAAGTAGTTCCTAAATATACGTGGTAACCGTCAGTAATTGTAGTAGCATCCCAAGACAAAACACCTTCGCCAGCCGCTGTTACACTTAGTGTTCCAGCGTCTGCAGGAACTAAATTGCTGGCACAACCAGGCGCAGCGGTAGGTCTATCTTGAATAGAAATATCATCGAGAATGGCTTGCGCGCCGTCAGTACCTTCGTATCTAAAAATGAGTTGAAAGTTTGCTGTACTAGCATATGCAGCCAAGTTTAATTTTACTTCATACCAAGTCCAACTGTTAAAAACACCATAATCGGCTTCTGACCATAAGTCGGTTGTAGTGGTACCGCCATCTGTGGTTGCTTGCACTTTTATGTCATAATTGTTGTTGGGATCTATCGCCCAGTAATAACTCATGTTAAACCAAAAAGACAATTCGGGAACAGTTAAGGAAGATAAATCGATAACAGGGGTCATCAATACTTCGTCTTGTGCTTGAACATTATCGTCATACTCACAACTTGCAGCTTGAGCGCCACTATGAGTGTCAAGAGTATATGTTGTCCACGTTTCAGTAGCATTTGTTTGTACATGTGTCCATCCGGTAGGCGGAAATGTGGCTTCTTCAAATCCTTCATTCCAAGGAAATGTGGTAATTTGTGCTTGTCCTAGCCATGTAAAGGCAAGAAACATTAAAGTAAATAGGGTAATTTTTTTCATAATAAATAGTTTTTTTTGTTAAAAAATTAATACTACAAATGTATATTTTTTTTGATAATAACAAAGTAATTTTTTTGTAAATATTTAAGTATAAAAAAATAATAATTGTATTTTTATTTGATAATCAGTAAGTTACAGCCTCTTAGGTCTGAATGGTCAAAACGGCCCAGTATTTCAAAACCATTTGTGTTTTTTTTTCCTAAATCTTGGGTCGTGATAAAAGAACAAGAATAAATATTTGCCAAATCTATAATATTAATACCACCTGTTTTGCCATTTTCTAAATAGGTAAAAGGGTCTTCGGTATCTCTAATTAGGATTTTTTGCCAAGGTGGTGACTGAAAAATGCCATTTCCCTTGGAATAAGATTGGCTCAGTAATTCGGTCATCCCATATTCTGAATGAATGCTTTTTACACCAAAACTTTTTTGTAATACCTGATGTAGTTCTTCGCGGAGTAGTTCTTTGCGGCGTCCTTTCATACCACCGGTTTCCATTATTATGCTGTTTTGCAAATTGAAGTTATATTTTTCTGTTAGATCCAATAAAGCATAAGAAACACCTATCAATAATGTTTTTTTGCCTTCATTGTTAAGTTTTTGTAAGGTTTTTGCGAGTTTTTCATCTTCGTTTAAGTAAAAACCACTATATTTATTTTGTGATTGTTCAATAAGGTTTTGTACCATATACACCAAAGATGAATCGCCTTGTGCAACATAAGAAGGTAAGAGTGCCAAAATGCTGTATTCATTTATCGAACCATAAAAATATTCAAATCCTTTTGTAAATGATTCTTTATATAATGCAAGGTCTTTTATATAGTGTGTACTGCGTTGCATACCCGTAGTACCACTACTTTTGAAGATGGTTTCATAGTCTTTTTCTGTAGTAACTTGATAATCTTTAAAAAATTGAATAGGCAAAAAGGGAATATCAGTTATTTTTTTAACATCATCAATGCAAATACCTAACAGCGTAATGAATTTATGGTAAATAAGATTATTTGTCGCTTGATATTTAAAAATTTTTAAAGCGAGTTGGTCAAAAGCTTGAGGCGTTTGAATGTCAAAAATGGATAAGTTATTCCACGGTATCATGTGCTTGGCTAATATCAAATATTTTTTGAACCATCGCGTCGTTTTGCATCAATATTTTGTAGTAAGCATTGGTGCCATATAAATCTCTTGCTAAAAGGGCTTTTAATAGATTTTCAAGTTTTTTCTTACCCCTTTTCCTCACAAATGATTTATGTGGATTATTGCCGCTTTTATGACTGTTTTTAAAGGCGATGTATATTTTTTTTCCAATATTTTCGTCTTCTATAAATTCTTTTTCAGAAATTTGAGAGAGTGTTTTGATATTTTTATCTAAGTAGTCGGTGATGCTATTTGACAAAAATCCTGCAAAGAATTTTGATTGATACATTTGCTCATTGGTATTTAAAGGAATAAATATATCGGGAATAATACCGCCACCGCCATATACAATTTTGCCTTTTGGGGTGGTAAATTTTAAAGAATCAATAATTGGAATACTATCTTTGTAGTACAATTCGCCATTGGTGGTTCTGTTTTGAAAATTTTGTTCGTATTCTTTGGCGTGTCCTTTTTTGTAGGCTTTTTGGATACACCGACCAGTTGGGGTGAAATATTTTGCGGTTACCAATCGTATTTTAGATCCGTCGCCCAATTGCATTTCGCGTTGTACAAGCCCTTTTCCAAAAGATCTTCTTCCTACAATAGTGGCTTTGTCATTGTCTTGTAAGGCGCCGGCAACTACTTCACTGGCAGAGGCAGCGTTTTCATTAATCAGTACAAAGACTTTTCCTTTTTCAAATTCTCCTCGTGATGTGGCAAATATTTTGTTGACTTTTTCTTTTTTGTCTTTGGTAAAAAAGATGAGTTTACCGTTGGGCAAGAATTCATCGGAAATAAGATTGGCTTGTTTGAGCAAACCACCTGAATTGTCGCGTAAGTCAAGAATCATTGCCGTCATACCTTGCGCCGTTAAATCTTTTGTAGCTTGGTCAAATTCATCATAGGTATTATCGGCAAAAGAAGTTATTTTAATCAATCCTAAGCTATCGTTTAACATAAAATGTGCTGGTACGCTTACCAAAGGTATTTTTTGGCGTTTTACATCAACTGTAAAAAGGCTGTCATTGCTTTTTCTATATATTTTTAACTTGATTTTGGTGTCTATTTTTCCTTTTATTTTTTGAGATACTTTATGGATATCAACATGATGACCAAACAGGCTATCTTTGCCCACCATCAATATTCTATCCATAGATTTAATGCCAGATTTTTTGGCTGGCCCGTTGTCAAGTGGCCGAATCACCGTAAAAGTATCTTTATATTGTTGAAACAAGACGCCAATGCCAGTAAATTCACCTTCCAATGCTTCGTTTGCATTTGCGACATCTTTTTTGGGAATATAAACAGAATGTGGGTCAAGGTTTTTTATAATGTCTTTTGCCACTTCATCCACAATACTGTCAGTATTAACGTTTTCTACATAATCATCTTTGATATATTGCAGTAAATTATCAATCTTGTCTTTGCCGGAGTTTTGTAAACTTAGTTTTGGTTCTTGATCAAAGCTCAACAATTGTCCGATAACAATACCCAAGACGATAGCTATTCCCAATAATATACTGATTAATGCTTTTTTTTGGTGACTCATTATATATATGTTAATCTATTTTTTTGATGTGTTCTATTTCAATGCCTGAATTTCTTAAAAATTCAATGCCTGTTGTGTCGCTGTAGGCTTCGTAAAATACAACTCTTTTAATGCCAGATTGGAAGATTAGTTTGCTACACTCTTTACAAGGCGACAGTGTTACATATAAGGTGGCACCTTCACTGTTTTGAGTAGAAGCAGCAACTTTGGTAATGGCATTTGCTTCAGCATGTAATACTTGCCATTTGGTATGATTTTCTTTATCTTCGCATACATTTTCACATCCACTTGGTGTGCCGTTGTATCCATCTGAAATAATACGGTTATTTTTAACGATTAATGCGCCTACTTTTTTGCGTTTGCAATAGGATAATTTGCCCCATTCCATCGCCATTTTTAGATAGGCTAAATCGTGTTTTTTTGATTTATGATGCTTCACTTTCTATCTACTTAAATTGAACATCAAAATTACAATTTTTTTATAAAACTTTAATTTATTTATGTATAAATTATGATTATCTTATTATAAAAGGATTATTGGATTGTAATATGTATCTTTTTTTGGCATTTGCGTGAAAAAATTGACAGAATATGGAATTATGATAAAAGTCATATTTAATAAACATAAAAGCAAAAAAATTAATAATAATTCAAAAAAAAATAAAAATACATATGTTTTATTGAGAAAAATCTATATTTTTGGGCAATTATAATTAATAATTCATTTAATCAAATTTTACCATAATGAAAAACAAATATCAAGAACAAATTGATAGTTTTATGGAATACGCTAAAATGCGTAATCCTAACGAACCGGAATTTTTACAAGCTGTAAAAGAAGTAGCCGAGGCGGTTATTCCTTACATTGGTGAAAATCCTAAGTACCAAGGAAAAAAATTGTTAGAAAGAATGATTGAACCTGAAAGAGGTATTGCTTTTAGAGTTCCTTGGGTAGATGACAAAGGAGAAATTCAAGTCAACCGTGGTTACAGAATTCAGTTTAATTCTGCCATTGGACCATTTAAAGGTGGTTTGCGTTTTCACCCTACTGTAAATCAAAGTATTTTGAAATTTTTAGGATTTGAACAAATTTTTAAAAATGCTTTAACAACATTGCCTATGGGTGGTGGTAAAGGCGGTTCTGATTTTAATCCAAAAGGTAAATCAGACGCTGAAGTAATGCGTTTTGCACAAGCTTTTATGAGTGAATTATTCCGTCATATTGGTCCAAATATCGATGTGCCTGCCGGTGATATAGGTGTAGGTGGTCGTGAAATAGGCTATTTGTTTGGACAATATAAAAAATTAACCAAAGACTTTTCTGGTGTATTAACCGGAAAAGGTATGGCTTTTGGAGGTTCGTTAATTCGTCCTGAAGCTACCGGTTTTGGTGTGGTTTATTTTGCAAAAGAAATGTTGAAAACATTAGGAAAAGACTTAAAAGGAAAAACAGTAGCTGTTTCAGGTTTCGGTAACGTTTCTTGGGGTGTTATTAGTAAAGCCAATGAGTTAGGTGCAAAAGTAGTTACTATTTCTGGTCCTGATGGATATATCTATGATCCCGAAGGTATTTCAGGTAAAAAAATTGAATATATTTTGCGTTTAAGAGCAACCAATAACGATATTGTTGCGCCTTATGCAGAACAATTCCCTGAAGCTACTTTCTTTGCTGGTAAAAAACCTTGGGAACAAAAAGTTGATGTTGCTTTCCCTTGTGCTACACAAAATGAGTTGCAAGTAGAAGATGCTGAAAAACTTATTGCTAATGGTGTTACAGCTGTTGTTGAAGGTGCAAATATGCCTTCTACACCTGACGCTATTAAAGTATATAAAGAAGCTAAAATTTTATATTCACCAGGTAAAGCTTCCAATGCAGGTGGTGTTGCTGTTTCCGGTTTGGAAATGAGTCAAAACTCTATGCGTTATAATTGGTCGGCTGTTGAAGTAGATACCAAATTGCACGAAATCATGAAAAGTATTCATGAAAATGCTGTTAAATATGGTAAAACTGCAGACGGTTGGGTTGATTATGAAAAAGGTGCAAACATTGCCGGATTTGTCAAAGTAGCAGATGCTATGTTGGCGCAAGGTGTTGTATAAATCTTATTAATAAATATAAAAAAAACGGTTTTGAATTTTTCAAAACCGTTTTTTTTTGTCATTTTTTTTACAATGTTAATTTTTAAGTGCATTCCAACCTTGCGCTGTAATAGCTACCTTTTCATTGTTTTGGGTAACGATAAAAGCGCCTTTTTCTTCGGTAATATGTCCGATAACAGCAAATTCTTTCCTGTGTTTTATCTTGTCGTAATCATCTTGTTTTATGGTGAATAACAATTCGTAGTCTTCGCCGCCATTTAATGCAGCAGTGAGTTCGCTGATGTTGAACGCTTCTGCCGTCATAATGGTTTGTGGGTCAATCGGTATTTTGTTGGCATAGATTTGTGCGCCGACGTTTGATTCTTGCGTAATATGTAATATTTCTGATGATAAACCATCGGAAATATCGATCATTGCAGTAGGTTTAATGCCTATTTCTCTTAAAATTTTGGGGACATCTTTTCGTGCTTCAGGTTTTAGTTGTCGTTCTACTACGTAAGTATAAGAACTTAAATCCGGTTGGTGTTGCGGATTTGCCTTGAAAGTTTCATTTTCACGCTGTAACACCAATAAGCCCATATAGGCAGCGCCCAAATCACCTGATACAACAATCAAATCGTTTTTTTGTGCACCATTTCTATAGACTACTTCGTCGGGTGAAACTTCACCGATAATAGTTGGATTGAGGACCATTCCCAATTTTGAGGATGTGGTGTCACCACCGACTAAATCAACATCATAAATACGGCAAGCCAAGCGGATACCTTTGTAAATTTCTTCTAAAGCCTCTAATGGAAAACGATTGCTAACAGCGAGACTTACAACCAATTGTGAAGCAAAACCATTCATAGCATAAATGTCTGAAAAATTGACGATAGCTGCTTTGTATCCCAAATGTTTTAAAGGAAAATAAGCCAAGTCAAAATGAACACCTTCTACTAATAAATCGGTAGAAACCAATACGTTTTTATCTGCAAAATTAAGTACAGCAGCATCGTCTCCAACTGCTTTTATGGTTGAGGTATTTTTTATGGGAAAATCTTTGGTTAGGGTTTTGATCAACCCAAATTCTCCTAAATTATGAAGTGATGTTTTGGATGTATTTTTATCTTGTAACATAATGTGTTGAATAAAATTTATGGTATTATTTCAAATATAATAATTCCTTGTCATACTGGATAATGCCTTTGCCTGCTTGTAAAATATCTGCACCTATAATACCATCAATTTTTGTGTCAAAGATGGTAAGTGCTTGGTTGATATGGCTTAAATCCATTACAACGACATCTAATTTTTTGACTTTCCAATCTTGTATGTGCATCTTATTTTTATGGGCTGTTTGTATATCTATTTCAAGACTTCCAGCACCGGTTGCTTTGTGTTCAGTTTCTTTGAGCTTTAGTTTGAATTTTTTGGCTTTTGAAACATCAATACAAGTGTTTGAAGCACCTGTGTCTAAGATAAAAACACCTTTCTTTTTATTAAAAACGGTATGCAAAACATGATGTCCTGATGGCAACGTTTTTAAGGGAATAGCTTGATATCCTTTATTTTTTAAGAATTTTTTTATGGTCATTATTTTTAAAATAAATTTATTTAAGTTCCTCTTCTGTAATTTGTGTGGTTTTAATAGGATTGACTACAGCTTTTTTAAAACCTGACTGTAATTCGTTCATTTCAGGAATAACGCCATATGGGTCTTTTAAGAAAAACATATTTTTTAGGTAATCCATATTTTTATACATTACCCATGTGTTTTTTTCTTCATCTTGATAAATAAGTGCTTTTAAAGGTAATTCGATACCCACTTCAGGGTTTTCTTGCATGAGTAATGAGCCTGTTTTAGGGTTTCCAAACACAATCAAGTAAATAGGTTTTAATTTGATATTAAAATTAGATGCTGCTGTAGAATGATCTACAATTTTAGGAAAAAACATGCCTTTGCTTTCTAGATAATTCTTTATTTGTCTATAAGTCATTTTTGGATCGTAATCACTTTTAAACAATTCAAAACTAAGATGATCATCTTTTATTGTTTTTGTTTTAGCTTCTTGTTTGATTTCCGGTTTTACTGTTTTTTTGGTTTCTTTGGTTTCTTTTGTGTTTTGACATGAACTGATAACCAGTAAAATACTAAGTAGTGAGATGATTTTTTTCATAAGTTTATTATTTTATTTCTTTATATTTTATTTATTCTTTTTTCGTGTGAGCATTCGTTTTATATCATTGAGTTTCATTAAAGCTTCAATAGGTGTTAGATTGTCGATGTCTGCATCTAATATCTCTTCTTTGATTTCTTCTAAGAGTGGGTCATCTAATTGAAAAAAACTCAATTGCATTCCTTCAGTTGTTTGTTTTAGTTGTTCTTTTACAGCTTCTGTTTTATGTGTGGCTTCCAGTTGTTTTAATATTTTATTGGCTTTATTTATTACCCTTAAAGGCATTCCGGCAATTTTAGCTACATGAATACCAAAACTGTGTTCACTACCACCGGGAACTAATTTGCGTACAAAGATAATGTTATTGTCGATTTCTTTGATAGAAACATTATAATTTTTAATGCGCTCAAAACTTTCGGTCATATCATTGAGCTCGTGGTAATGTGTTGCAAATAGTGTTTTGGCTTTGGTTGGGTGTTCGTGAATATATTCGGCAATTGCCCAAGCGATAGAAATTCCGTCATACGTACTGGTACCTCTGCCTATTTCGTCTAATAAAATCAAACTGCGTTCGGATAAATTGTTTAAGATACTTGCCGTTTCGTTCATTTCAACCATAAAAGTCGATTCGCCCATTGAAATATTATCGCTGGCGCCTACACGGGTAAAAATTTTATCAACAATGCCTATTTTGGCATTTTTTGCAGGTACAAAACTACCTATTTGTGCTAATAAAACGATGAGTGCTGTTTGTCTGAGTAGTGCAGATTTTCCGGACATATTGGGTCCGGTAATCATGATGATTTGTTGTTTTTTTCTGTCTAGAAATACATCATTTGGAATATAGCTTTCGCCATCAGGTAGTTGTTTTTCAATCACGGGATGTCTTCCTGCTTTGATATTGATGTCAAAGGATAAATCTATTTCAGGTTTGGTGTAATTATATGCAATAGCTATTTTGGCATAAGATAAAAATGTGTCTATCTGTCCAATAATTTGTGCGTTGTGCTGAATGGGCTGAATATAACTTTGTAACCAAGTCGTGAGCTGTAAAAATAAATCTTGTTCAAGTTTTAAGATGCGTTCTTCGGCACCTAAAATTTTTCCTTCGAGCTCTTTAAGTTCTTCTGTAATATATCTTTCTGCAGCGGTCAGCGTTTGTTTGCGTATCCATTCTTTAGGCGCTTTGTCCTTGTGGGTATTGCGCACTTCGAGATAATAACCGAATACGTTGTTAAATCCAATTTTTAAAGAACTGATGCCAGTAGCAATTTTTTCGCGTTCTAATATGTTGTTTAGAACATCTTTGGATGAAGATTTAAGCATTCGTAATTCATCCAATTCTGTGGAGACTTTGTGGTTAATTGCATTGCCTTTTTGAATATTTACCGGTGCATCTTCAAAGAGTGTTTCTTTGATTTTGGTGCGAAGCAAATCAAGTTTGTTAATTTGTTCGGCAATTTTTTGTAAACTTTCGTTATCTGTGTTTTGCAACAATTCTTTTATAGGTGCAACAGCATCTAAAGAGTGACGCAATTGTACGATTTCACGAGGATTTACCTTTCCGGTAGCAATTTTTGAAACCAGTCGTTCCAAATCACCAATTTGTTTAAGTTGCGTTTCTACTTGCGATATAAAATCAGTATTTTGTGTGAAATATGTTACGATATTGAGTCGTTCGTCAATTTTATTTTTGTCTTTTAATGGCAATGCCAGCCAGCGTTTAATGGTTCTGCCACCCATAGCAGTTGTGGTGTGGTCAATGATGTCCAAGAGGTTTACCGCATTGGGGTTTTGGCTACCGTATAATTCCAAATTTCGAATGGTAAATTTATCCATCCAAACATAGGCATCTTGCTCGATGCGTCTAATATTGTTGACGTGTTTTAATTCGCTTTGTTTGACATCCGAAAGGTAATGTAAAATAGCACCTGCGGCAATTTGTGCTTCTTTGAGTTGGTCTATTCCAAAACCTTTTAGGTTGATTGTTTTAAAATGATTGCGCAACAATTCGATAGCGTAATCTTCTTGATAAATCCATTCATCTTGTTTAAAAGTATAGAAGTCATTTCCAAAATTTTCTTCAAATTTTTGTTTATGTGCGTAGGAAAAAAGTATTTCGCTAGGTTTAAAATTTTGTAATAATTTATCGAGGTATTCTCTGTTGCCTTGGCTGACTAAAAATTCTCCGGTTGAAATGTCGATAAAGGAAATACCCATATTTTTTTTGCCGAAGAAAATAGAAGCTAAAAAGTTATTTGATTTGGCTTCGAGCACATCGTCATTTAAGGCGACACCGGGTGTAACCACTTCTGTAACACCGCGTTTAACTATTTTTTTTGTTAGTTTTGGATCTTCCAATTGATCACAAATAGCGACCCGCAATCCGGCTTTAACCAATTTGGGTAAATAGGTATTTAACGAGTGGTGCGGAAAACCTGCCAAAGCGGTTTCAGCTTCTGTGCCATTGCCTCGTTTGGTTTGAACAATTCCTAAAATTTTGGCGGCTCTAACAGCATCTGTGCCAAATGTTTCGTAAAAATCACCTACGCGAAACAGTAACAATGCATCGGGATATTTTACCTTGATGGCATTGTATTGTTTCATTAAAGGGGTTACTTTTTTTGCCAATTTTTTTAGTTTGGATGAAGTGCTAAATTACGATTTTTTTATTTGGGTTTTTTATTAAAAATAAAAAACATGACGAGGTAATTTTTTATTAAATATTTGTTTCTTCCCGCGAAATTTTAATTTCGCGGGATTTTTTAAATTTTTTTTCACGTTGCACCCGTAGAGACGCCCAATTTGGGCGTCTCTACAACCAATTTGGCGTTTAATATTCCATCACAACCACAAATCATCGCCATTATTCCGATCCCGTTCCCACATTTCAGGATTTTTCATAATATATTCGCGAATGCGGTTCAATTCATTTTCATTGCGAATAATACGG
>Ga0209633_10001315_pt1 | contig 25789 bp, 21 predicted proteins | sample Cruoilmetagenom1_FD_187290 | JGI IMG/M metagenome (GOLD analysis project Ga0209633, IMG submission 187290) | Oil polluted marine microbial communities from Coal Oil Point, Santa Barbara, California, USA - Sample 1 (SPAdes) (version 2) | ecosystem: Environmental > Aquatic > Marine > Oil seeps ...
AAAGATGATTAAAGATGAAATGCCTGTTTCTCAAATATCTGCCAAAACAGGCCAGGGTTTTCAGCCGTGGATAAACTGGTTAAAAAAAATGGTAAATACCATCTAGGGCGGAATCTTGTATTCGCCCATAATTGGACGATCACAAGGATCACCCCTGCGGGATATTGCCAAATAGCCAAATTAAATTGATTACGTTTTAGTTTTTTTATTAAAATGGAGAAATCGTTTATGAAAAAATTGACAAGAAGGGATTTTATAGGATTTGCTTTAAAAATAGCCGCGATGACGGGAATTTCGCCGTCTTTCCTTCCAAAGATTGTGAACGCTCTGGAGCAGCTTTCCGGAGGGAATGCTCCGGTTTTATGGCTTCAGGGACAGAGCTGTTCAGGATGCTCGGTCTCCTTACTCAACTCTGCTGCTCCCGGTGCCGCGGAAATACTGACAAGTTACATCTCTTTGCGTTTTCACTCAACCCTTTCAACTGCAACAGGCGCAACCAGTATGAATATAATTGATGAGACAATAAAGGCCGGAGATTTTCTGCTGGTCGTGGAAGGAAGTATCCCGGCCGGGATGCCGGAGGCCTGTATCGTCGGAGGAGAGAAGATAACCAGCCAGGTTAAAAGGGCTGCAATCAGGGCCAAAGCCGTGATTGCAAACGGTGTTTGTGCCGCATTCGGCGGAATCCCTGCAGCAGAAAATAATCCCACCGGCGCTGTTTGCGTTTCGGAATTTCTTAAAAATGAAGGGGTTTCCACACCTGTTATAAATCTGCCAGGCTGCCCCAGTCATCCTGACTGGCTTGTGGGAACACTTGTCCATGTTTTAAAATTCGGATTTCCTCCTATGGACAACCTGGGAAGACCGAAAATGTTTTATTCCAAACTCGTCCATGATCAATGTCCCCGTTATCCTGATTATGAAAGGGAAAATTTTGCAAAAACTTTTTCCGATTCAGGATGTCTTTTCAAACTCGGATGCCTGGGTCCGGTTACCCATGCCGACTGTACAACCCGCCATTGGAATTCAGGAACCTCATCCTGTATAAAATCAGGAGGAGGATGTATTGGATGTGCTTCTGAAAATTTTGCAAAAGATTCAGCCTTCCCTTTTTACACAAAAAGCCGCAAACAAGATAAAAAGGAGGATTTATAAATGAAACTTAATTTCAAATTAACACTGTCACTCCTTATCGGGCTTATTGTGGTACTTTCTATTGGTCAGATAATTCAGCATAAAAATATGTCAGGAATAATTTCTGAGCTTTCCGTTTCAAACATGCAACTTTTAAAGGAACGAGAGGTTGAAAACGCCCTTAATATTTTCAATTCTGTTGACCGGGCTGTTGCCGGTTCTCTGGAAAGGGGCGAGATGGAAAAGTTTGCAAAACTGATCAAAGCCCAAAACAAAGTAAAGGGGCTCCGTGAATTCTCTCTTTTTGATATAAACGGAACTATTACACATTCTTCAAATTCTTCTTTTATCGGGAATAAGTTGACTGGTGATATAAAAAAGAAACTTTTTTCAAGTAATGAAATAATTTTAGAGCATACTGATGATACGATAAATATATACAAGCCTCAGCCTATAACCGGTGATTGCATCAGATGTCATGTAAAATGGGAGAATGGAGGCACCGGGGGTGTGACATATTTCAGGTTTTCAAACGATGCCCTGAAAACAGCCGGCTTAAACTCTCAAAATGTTATGGCCAAGCTGAAAACAGCCTCTTTAAGTAATTCATTTATTTCACTTTTTGTAATAATAGTATTATGTGTCAGTGCGATGACTTATTTCGTGAGAAAATTCGTGGGTGTTCCCCTGGGGCAGTTTATCGGGTTTCTCAGACTTTTTGAAAAGGATGAAGGTGATCTTACCAGACGTATACCTGTAAAAACCGAAGATGAAATCGGAGAACTGGCAAAAACGTTCAACCTTTTTGTGGGAAAAATTCAAAAAATGGTCAAAAACGTTGCCGTCAATATTAAAACGCTTGGTAATTCCGCCTCGTCTCTTTCCTCAATTTCCGGGCAGATGACTTTATCCGCGGAACAGACTTCAAGCAAGGCGAATGCCGTGGCTTCCGCAGCGGAAGAGATGAACTCCAATATAAATTCTGTGGTATCGGCCGCAGAGCAGGCATCCACCAATGTCAGCACTGTAGCCGCCTCTACTGAACAAATGGCTGCTGTTATTGGTGAGATTGCGCAAAATACTGAAAAAGCAAGCGCTGTAACTGAGGAGGCTGTTTCCAAGGCAAAGAGCGCGTCCGGCAGGGTGGGTGAACTCGGTAAATCCGCGCTTGAGATTGGAAAAGTTACTGAAACCATTATTGAGATCTCGGAACAGATTAAACTTTTGGCCTTAAACGCAACTATTGAAGCGGCAAGAGCGGGAGAGGCAGGTAAAGGATTCGCAGTGGTGGCAAATGAGATCAAGGAACTGGCCAGACAGACCGCGGATGCCACCGAACAAATCAAGACAAAAATCGATGACGTTCAGAACTCAACAAAAGGAACAGTAACGGAAATAGGAGACATTTCAAAGGTAATAAATGATATAAACGAGATCGTATCCATTATAGCTGCGGCAATGGATGATCAATTATTGACCACCGGAGAAATTGCGAAAAATGTGTCCCATGCCACGGACGGCATCAGGGATGTTACCGAAAACATAACGGAGAGTTCCAGATTAGCGGGTGAGGTTGCAAGGGACATCTCAGAGGTAAACAGGGCAGCAGGTGAAATGTCAAACAGTTCCTCCCAGGTGGATATAAACGCCGGAGAATTAACGAATCTGGCTGAACAGATTAACGAGATGCTGGCAAAGTTTAAGGTGTAGCCTGCAATCTATAATAATACCCTTAAAACCGATAATAATGATAAAATGAGGCATCTTTATGACTAAAACAATAAATATCGACCCCATAACAAGGATAGAAGGCCATCTTGCAATCCGCGTAGAAGTTGAATCAAATTCAATTGTAAAGGCATACAGCTCAGGTGAAATGTTTAGAGGATTTGAAATAATTCTAAAAGGAAGAGACCCCCTGGATGCTCAACAGATTACCCAGAGGATTTGCGGAGTATGCCCTGTTTCACACGGGATAGCCTCGATTCTGGCTCAGGATCAGGCATATGGAATCAGGCCTCCGAAAAATGGACGGATTTTGAGAAATTTGATTATGGGGGCTAATTATCTTCAATCCCATATTCTCCATTTTTACCATCTCGCGGCTTTGGATTTTGTTGATATAGCAGTTATCTTAAACTACACAGGTAAAGATCCTGTTTTAAATAATCTCAAAGGATGGGTAAAATCTGAAGTCTCTTCAAAGTCGGTCTTTCCGGCGGCCCCTTTCCTTCCAAGGTATAAAGGTGAATATCTGGCAGATGACGAACTTAATTTTACTGCCATCAGAAATTATCTTGAAGCCCTTGAAATGCGCGCTGTTGCTCATAAGGCCGGGGCGATATTTGCAGGAAAACTGCCCCATGCCGCATCACTGATTCCGGGCGGGGTAACGGAAAAAGTAAGTGCGGATAAAATAGCGGCATATAAATCCCTTATGAATAAGTTAAGGTCATTTATCGATAATGGATACATTAATGATGTGGCCGGGGTTGCAAAAGAGTTTCCCGATTATTTTAAACTTGGAAAAGGATGCGGCAATTTTCTTGCCTATGGTGCGTTCAGGGAGTCAGATGGCGGATCACAACTTTTATTTCCCCCAGGAGTGATCATAGACGGCAGGTTGAGCGATTTTTATCCTTCAAAAATTACGGAAGATGTAAGCCATTCTCTTTACTCGTCAGGCTCGGGAATCCATCCGTCGAGGAGTGAAACCACTCCATCACCACATAAAAACGGAGCGTATTCATGGATCAAAGCTCCAAGATATAATGGTCTGGCCATGGAAGTAGGGCCATTGGCAAGAGTAATGGTAGCATATTTTAAGGGTAAAAATTTAAAATTGAAAAAACTGGTTGATGATCTTTTGTCGAATCTCGACAAAAAACCCGGAGATCTTGTATCTGTCATGGGAAGACATGCCGCCAGGGCGATAGAGGCCAAAATTGTTGCAGACAGATGCGCTCAATGGGTGGATGAGCTTGTGCCCGGCGAACCATCTTTTAAAGATTTCAAAATACCTGAAACAGGAACAGGAGTGGGGTTAACTGAAGCCCCAAGAGGAGCTTTAGGACACTGGCTTACCATAAAAAATCATAAAATAGAAAGATACCAGTGCGTGGTGCCCACAACCTGGAACTGCTCTCCGAGAGATGATTCAAAGAATCCCGGACCAGTGGAACAGGCCCTGGAGGGAACCCCGGTCATGGATGATAAAAATCCTCTGGAGGCCGCGAGAATTGTCAGATCTTTTGATCCATGTATAGCATGTGCTGTACATTAAGGGTTGGGTATAAATATGTGCATAGCTGTTCCTTCAAAAATAATTGAAATAATTGATGCTGATACCGGAATTGTAGATGCCGGAGGGGTAAAAAAAAAGATAAGCCTTACTCTTCTTGAAAACCCTTCCATGGGAGAATACGTTATTATTCACGCAGGTTTTGCCATAGCACGGATAGATCTAAAGGAAGCAGAAGAATCGCTGAAATTAATCCGTGAAACAGTCGCAATAATCGGATAAAAAAAGATCGCTCTCTATTATGAAGAGATTCCAGTCAAAGCGGCTTACCATAAGAGGCATGGTTCAGGGGGTCGGTTTCCGGCCCTTTATTTTTAACCTTGCGAACCGGTTTTTTCTAAAAGGCGATGTTTCAAATACTTCTTTCGGAGTATCGATTAATGTTGAAGGAAGAGCCGGAGATATAGAATCTTTTTATGATTTAATTTCCTCGAAATGCCCTCCCCTTGCCCTGATAACAGATATTTCCATTCAGGATATTCCATTCAAAAAATTCAATGATTTTTCCATATCCCCCAGCAGTACGGATAATGATAAAACAGGAATGGTTCTGCCTGATATTTCTGTCTGCGATAAATGTGTTTCAGAAATGTTCGATCCTTTAGACAGGCGTTTTCAATACCCTTTTATAAATTGTACTGAATGCGGCCCGCGATACTCTATTATTCAGGATATTCCATATGACAGGCATAAAACTTCAATGAAACAGTTTAACATGTGTAAGTCCTGTCTGACCGAGTACACAGATTATAAGAACCGACGTTTCCATGCCCAGCCCAATGCCTGTGAAAAGTGCGGCCCGGAGTTTTTTCTCTATGACAGGTATGAAAATCTGATTAATACAAAAAATCCTGTAAAAGAGACGGCAACTCTGTTGAAAAACGGATATATTGTTGCCATCAAAGGCATCGGCGGTTTTCATCTGGCTGTTGATGCCGAAAATGAACAGGCAGTTAAACTTTTAAGGCAAAGAAAGATACGCCCTGAAAAACCTTTCGCACTAATGTCATTTTCCATTGAGGATATTAAAGAATACGCTCTGATTGACAAAAAAGAAGAAAAGTCCTTACACTCCTTACAACGGCCAGTGGTATTACTAAAAAAAAGATCCCCATCCTTTCTGCCGGAAGTAATAGCGCCTAGAAACAATTCTATAGGGGTTATGCTTCCTTATGCACCTTTGCATTATCTTCTCTTGCAAGAAAATTTCTCAGCCCTTGTAATGACAAGCGGCAATATCAACGGTGAACCGGTTGTGGCAAAAAATAAAGCAGCCTTTAAAGAGTTGCATGGTATTGCGGATTATTTTTTGATCAACAACAGGGAGATTCTCCATCGCTCAGATGATTCTGTCATAAGACACATTTCAGGGGTCCCTGCATTTATCAGGCGTTCAAGGGGATATGTTCCCGCTCCTTTGCTTTTGAAAAAAAATATTCCTGAAATACTCGCGTGCGGAGGGGATTTAAAAAACGTGATCTGCCTTACAAAAAATAATAAGGCCTTTTTAAGCCGGCATATCGGGAATATTGAAAACCCGGAAGCGTTCAGGCTTTACATTGAAACGATAAAACATATGCAGGGCGTCTTTAATATTGAACCTGAAATTATTGCCCATGATCTTCATCCGAATTATCTAAGCTCAAAATTTGCCAAAAAATATGCGAGTGAAAACCCCGATATATTAAGGGTGCCTGTTCAGCATCATCATGCTCATATTGCAGCCTGCATGGCCGAAAACATGATTGACGGTCCTGTTATCGGACTTGCACTGGACGGAACAGGCTATGGAACAGATGGCCGGATTTGGGGCGGAGAAGTTCTTATTGTTGAAGCAGATCACTTCCAACGTGCAGCGCATCTGGAATATATATCGATGCCTGGAGCCGCCGCAGCTGTCAGAGAGCCCTGGCGGATGGGTATAGGGTATTTATATCATACATTCGGCAATGATTTTCTTGATCTTGGCATACCATTTTTAAAAAAAATTGATAAAAAAAGAATAAAGACTCTTGTTCAGATGATATCCGCAAAAATAAATTCTCCACTAACATCAAGTATGGGACGGCTTTTTGATGCTGTTGCTGCCATTACCGGAATAAGAAAAAGTATAACATACACAGGCCAGGCAGCAATCGAACTGGAGTCTCTTTCCGGTAACCGGAATAAAAAAAAATATAAATACGTCTGTGATAATAATGAAATAATTTCCATTGATGTACGACCTGTAATACGCGGTATTGTACTTGATTTGGAAAAAGGGATTGATCCCTCAATAATAGGATGCAAATTTCACAATACCTTGATAAAAATGCTGACAGATATTTGCGGTACAATAAAAAAGAGAACAGGTTTAAACAGAGTTGCTCTGTCCGGAGGTGTTTTTTTAAATAAAATTTTATCGGCAGGTCTAATTAATTCCCTGAAAAATAATGGTTTTAAAGTATTTGTTCATCATCTTACTCCTGCCAATGACGGAGGATTGGCGCTGGGTCAGGCCGTTGTTTCGGCTTTTGTCAGATCAAAATAAAAAAACCCTTCAATTTCTGCATTGTTTTGCAGGGACTATCCGATTTAAAAAACGGGGTTACCCACGAAAGAGTTGGTCAAGTAAAAAAACACCTCTCCCTGCAAAATAGGAAAACTTTTTTCGCTTGATCTTTAATTGTTCCATTCGGCTCGGTGTTGCTTCTGCCTGCTATTTGCACCCGGTATTTCTTCTTTGCTGGTTACGGCCAGCCAATAGCTGATCCGCACCGGTCACCCATCTGGATCAAGGCCATAGGGTGTATTGTAAAACCGCTACACGATACACCGGCCCCTGGTCTTTTTCGACCCCAGAAATCTGTTCGGTTCCGTACCGTGTTCAAATAATTGGGTCACAGATCTTATGGTTTTTAAGCAACCCCGTAAAGACTCACGGAACAGGCAAATCAGAGCGCTAAAGCAAAAACCTGCCGATAATGTGTATCGGGTGCGCCGGTTTCCAATCAAATCTGGTGGTTATGCCAACCCCTATAATGGTTCCCCACCGCACCCAAACTGTCAGGCAAAAAGCAGCTGGCTATCAAAGGGCACCTGGTCGCGCATCATGTAGTAAAATGCCCTGGCCAGTTTGTTGCTCAAAGCTTTGATGGCTCAGGGCAATCGCATGTAGAAATCACGCGGCAAGGACTTTTAACATGTAGTTGTGATCCCATGCCGCTTTGAGGCGTTTGGTCTGGATGCCGCCTTTGAAGGATGTTTCGTGTTTAAGCAGGTTGATGGCCATGTGACGGATGATTCCGAAATTTTCTGGAGCATGGTCTTTGCGTACACGGCAGTAATCTTCTCGGAAAGCGCTTCTGCCTCCACGGCGTTTATGAGTATCTTTGTTGTCAAGAATTAATCCCCTAATCCTATTTTCTCTCATGTCGTTTGAAATGCTGTTGCGCCTGATACATAAAAGTCCTGATGGCTGCCTCTCTTCCGGGCTGAATGCTTGAGTCGTAAGGAGTATCCAGATAGGGAGTCCCGAGTTTATTCATTAGAGGTTTGGCTATGGCTGAGGTCGCCGTGCTGGGCATACAGGCAAAAGGATAAATATTTACTACGCCATTATATCCAGCTCTCGCATATTCTATGATTCCAGATATACTTAAGCAGGCCTCAGTGCCTGCATCAAAACTATACAGATCATTTTCCTTAAGTATGCTTTCTAAATGTGCTATCCTGTGATCCTTTTTCAGGTCAATAAGCGACTTCACTCTCTTGTAGACCTGCCTCTGTCTCAATTCCTGATACAAAAGTTCTCCCCCAAAACTGATGATATCTTTTAGATGTTTCTTCAAGCGGTCTATGCGAAGTTGTTTTAGATTCATCATAAATCCTATCCTGGCTTCTCTCAGCTTGTCATAGGTCGTGTAATTCACCCATTCGGCGATGGAGGCATTCACCACCTCAGCACCATATCTTTCAAGGACCCTGATCACATCCTGATTTGCCTGGACGTGTGTCCTTAAATAAATTTCGCCAACAATGCCTATAAGGGGTTTTGGCAGGATGTCAGGATCAATAATTGCCTTTCCCTCCAGGACAATCTCTTCCACCTTATCAAGGATTTTATAAAAATCCTTACCGGGCCCGTGTGTTTCAAAGGCATCTTCCATAGCCTTCATAGATCTATCAATAAAATCATCCGTCATTCCGGGCTCTTTCTCATAGGGTCTTATTCTCCAGAGCAGCCTGTCTAAGATGTCGGCCACCACAACAGAAAAATAGGCTATTTTCCTTAGATCCTTGACCCGTTCTTCCTCGATTATACCGTCCAGGGAGTAGCCATCTTCTGTTGTAAGGGATACTATTTTTAATTTGTCTAATTGGGGCAAAGAATCCAGGACAATTCGCTGGTATTTGTTGTACATGCCGAAACGGCAGGGGCCATCTGCTTCAGGCATGAAGTATATATAATTATCCGGATTGAAGCCCTCACCTAACCTCTTCTTTTCTTTTTCCATAAAATACAGGATATCACCGGTAGTAATCTGGCAAGGGTAACATTCCTTGCCTGAGGTGTATTCCATTCCAAGATCGAGCCCCTTATAAGTATCCATGACCTTCGCATGTATGCCGAACCCCCTGAATGTCGCCGCGAGAAGATGCCCGCCTATCCTGTTCATCTGGGGAATAAGAAAGGTCTTATTCGTGAGATTAAAACGACCCACGTTATCAGTAAGAGATTTAAAACTTACTACTTTGTTTGATTCGGGTTCCATTTAATTAGACAGTTTCCGGTCAATCCCCTGGTTTGACCTAAATTTCTGCATCATATTCTCTATGACATTTTTATAGGCCTCAAGCCTTGTCATTACGCCAGCCACAGCACTGTGCTCGTCTAACTCCAGGATCAGATAGGGTTTTTCACCCATTATATGTTTGTAAAAATGCTCTAAAAAAGAGTCAGCGCCACAGCTAAAATTGGTCAGGTGTAGCCCAAAATAGTTATGATGTCTTTCTATAAATTTTGCAGTCCTTAATACCTGGGCACCAAGGCCCCAGTACATAGACGGAAAATCTGACAGGCCCACAGAGGATACGTCAATAAAATCCATTGGTAATGCACTAACCCCAATTTTGGATAAGTTCTGCCCCAGTCTCAAATTCAACCTTTCATCATAGAGATTATATGGGCGACCTGTCACCACCACAATCGGTTCATCAGGGCTTTGATCCTCAAGTATCTCCTGGCCTTGACGCCAAAGCTCCATATTAAACTGATTATTCACGTCAAGGGCATAATAAATGGCCCTTTTTATCTCAGATTTGCTCACACGCAACTTTTTCTGGACCTGTTCTGAAATCTCCAGGGCAAGGGTATCCGGGTCGTATTTCATGTGGATAACCGGGCTCAAAATAGACGTTTGATCTATACCAAGAGCCACACGCACCATATAAGAATTGCTCTGAATCATGGGGCAGTAAAACCCGGTTTCCGATGGCTCAGGCGTGGGCATATTGATCATGGTGGGCATAAAAAGGTAGCTTGTATTGCCTATCAATTCCGCGATGTGACCATGAGAAACCTTCACAGGATAGCAAGTTTCAGCAACCATTTTTTCAATACCCACTTTGGATATTTTCGAGTTGGTTGGCGGGGTCAGGACAAGCCGGAACCCGAGTTGATCAAAAAAATGGGCCCACAAAATTTCTGTCTGAAGACCGTAGAGTGCCCTCTGCATCCCAATTGTTGGCCGCTTGGCCACCTCCATCAGGGGTTCGCCCCGTAATTCTTCATAAACCCCTTCCATATATGGCTGCCATATTTTTTGCCGTAATGCGAAAAAGTTTTCCTTTTTTGTACCACTTATTTTTACCACCTCATAACGACCGCACTCTCCGCCCCAGATACTACGACGGCCATCAAAATCATATATCTTTAGTTTGCACTGGTTGTGGCATTGAGGGTCTGCATGGCATATCTTTTCTTTGTAGTTCATCCGGTCATTTATAGCACTATACAGTCCCCTGAAGGTACTTTCGTTTTTATTCTCCAGAAGCAATTTCGCCTGGACACTTATAGCTGCGCCATAGGCCCCTAAGACCTCTCTGTGCCGGGGGACCACGAGACCCCTTCCGAGGACATCCTCAAAGGCAGCAACTACACCTTTGTTCAAGGAGGGCCCCCCTAAAAACATGACCCTTTCCCCTATCTTTCTTTTTCCCACCACACGATTCAGATAATTGTGTACGATTGCATAACACAATCCCGCAATGAGGTCTTTCTGAGAGACTCCTTTCTGGAGATAGGAAACCAGGTCCGATTCCATAAAAACGGTACATCTTTCAGCGAGTTTAACTGGCTTCTCCGATGAAAGTGCGATTTCCTGGAACTCATCCACGATATTGATCCCGTATTTGTTGGCCAGCTCGTGCAGGAAACTCCCTGTACCCGCAGCACACACCTTATTCATATCAAAATCGAGTGGATAGGTATTGGCAATGGAAATGTATTTAGAGTCCTGACCACCGATCTCAAAGATAGTATCTACCGCCGGATCTATCTCCACCGCACCTCTTGCATGGGCTGTGATTTCATCAATGATCAGGTCCACATTGAGGAAGTCCCCCACCACGTTCCTGCCTGAACCTGTGGTGGCCGTGCCCGAAATTTGGTTCTTCCCCAGCTCATCACGAATGGTCTTCAAAAGCTTTTGAGTGACCTCTATGGGCTTACCCTGGGTGGGCACATAGCTCTTATGGATAATCTCGCGGTCTTTGTTGATTACGGCATACTTGGTGGTCGTTGAGCCTATGTCAATACCCAGATAAACATGGTTCTCCCTATGAAAGGTCTTCAGGTAAATTTTGTTGTCCTCGGGAAATGCAGTTTGTTTTAATAACAGCCTGGATGCAACTGGCACCGAAATATTATGCTCAGTTTCCGTGATTTTTCGTACCTTGGGTTTCGCCGGATCTTCTATAGCTGAATCAAGGGCCTGCAATGCAACTCCAATAGCGCCTACCGAGGTGTTATGGGGAGGGACGACCAATTCAGGAAAATAGCTTCTAAATGCCCTTACCTGTTGTTCATTCAGTGACAGCCCACCGATGAAAATAATCGGTTCTTTAAGTATCCGGTTGGAGACTATAGTGCTCATGTAGTTTCTTGCGTTTCCCACATGCAGACCGTGAATAATATCCTCGAGCTTCTCTCCCTTGTTCTGAAGATGAATCATGTCAGATTTCGTGAATACGGTGCAGCGACATGCTACATTAGCGGGCTTCTCGCTCTTCAGGCCAAGTTCGATAAAATCGGACAATATTTTGTCTGTCTGATCCTGGGATATATCTGTCTTTCCGCCGTATATTGAAGTGGCTAATCTCTGTGCCTGCTGATCAATGAAAGACCCGGTACCTGAGGCACATGGGCCGTTCGTATTGAAGTACTCCAGTTCCCAGTCGCCCTGAACATGATTGATCTGCAGCAGAGCAGTATCCTGGCCGCCCATACTGATAATTGTCTTTACTTCCGGCATTATGAAAATAGCGCCAAGGACCTGACTGATTGTCTCAAATTCATATAATGCCCCAAAATCCTCACTGAGCTTTTTCCCATGGTTTCCGGTAAAGGAAATAGACTGGATTTTTTCTTCACCAAATTCTTTATTCAGGTTCTCAATAAGTGTTGACACCTGTTCTTCTACTTTGCCAAAATGGCGGTCATATGGGGATTCGTAAACGATCTCCTTCTTATCGTTGATCACGATACAATTAACGCTGATAGAACCGGCATCAATGCCTACATATAATTGGTCCGAATTTATAGATGATTTATTTCTTTTAATTGCTATCTTTTTCATTGTTCAAATAGTAGGTTTTCCTGAATTTTAGACCACGTTATTTCCACCCATTTTGAGGGCCAAAAAATGGACATTTTGCCGTATCAAAATAGTGCTCAATTGAACGGGCGGTAGATAACTATCTGATATTACAATCTGACCGGAAATCGTGAGTGTCTAATTTTTATCTGAGAACGTGTTTTTTTGTCTGAAACAACTGTATCCCCAGGGTATTTTGGACATGGATAATTTTTGATGTAACGAGGTCTGAATTTATTTAGAAGTTCTCTTTACCCACTTCAATGCGCTTCATACCAATTTCTGCCTTTATTGATATCCACCTTCAGCGGCACCCTCAGGAGATAAATCCCTTCCATCTCTTCCCTGACCATGGGTATTACAGCATCCAGTTCTTTCTTCGGCACCTCAAAAACAAGCTCATCATGAACCTGAAGGAGCATCCATGTCCTGAGACCATTCTGGCTTAACCGCCGGTGGATAAAAATCATAGCTTTTTTGATAAGATCCGCTGTCGTACCCCGAATGGGCATGTTTATAGCCATTTGTTCTGCCTCAGAACGAATCCTGTTGTTACCGTGCTCAATATCGGGCAGATCCCGTATCCGGTTGAAAAGAGTCGAAACATACCCTTTTTTTTGCGAACTATCAATCATTTTCTCCTTGTACCTAACGACGTCCTGGTACCTCGCATAATAAGCACTGATATTATCCCAGGCTGCCTTGAGCTCAATGCTCAATTTTTCACTGAGCTTCATGGGTCCAATACCATAGATGATACCAAAATTTATGGCTTTGAGATCCGCCTCATTTCAGGAGCGACAGTCCCATTATCCTTGGGCAAAATCTCAGACGCAGTACGGGTATGAATATCCTCATCACGCTTGAAGGTATCTATAAATGCCTGGTCTTTAGAATAGTGGGCAAACACCCTTAATTATACCTGGCTGTAGTCTGCCGATACAAGGTAATAAATAGGTATAGCGTACCCTGATTTACAATTGTATCTCAAGTCCCGGAAAAAGATTCTTGTTGGATTCCGGGGATATCCATGGTAAGTATTAGCAAGAAAAAATATAGAAATCCATTAACCTCCAAAACAGGCCTTCCGGCAATAAATCACAATCTGAATTGTTTCTGACTTTGCAATTGCCTCGTATAGTGATCTCTGTTTTTTTAGTGGCAAAAAGAATTGAATCTTTTGACCAGACATCCATTTGCATTGTCAGATCATCTTATAAAAAAAGATAGCCGTCATGGGAGTCTCCGGAACTCGCAACTATTTATTAAAAAATAAAACTGCATATAAAATATAAATGGTGTTTGTAATGACTGAAAATTTAAACTGGTTTCCAAAACATATGAAAGATTCTGAGGATCTTTTGAAAAAGAACTTGAAAGCAGTAAATATTGTTTTCGAGGTTTTGGATGCAAGGGCTCCCTTATCCAGTAAAGATGTGAATATTGATAAAATAATAGGGCAAAAAGCAAAAATTATAATTTTGAATAAATGCGACCTTAGCAGTAATGATGGCAACAAAAAGTGGGTCTCCTGTTTTAACAATGGTTATACCGAGGTAGCACTGGTAAGTGCTGTTAAAGGTGATGGTTTAAAAAATATTACAAATTTAGCCCGTAAGGTAATTAATAAGGCTGGAATCAAAAATAAAATCATAAGAGCCATGGTGGTAGGTATACCCAATGTGGGTAAATCCACTTTGATAAATTACATAGCCGGTGGGAAAAAGGCCAAGGCTGCTAATAAGCCTGGAGTTACACGGGCTAAAGCGTGGATAAATGCAAAGCCACAATTTGAACTCTTAGATACCCCTGGAATTTTGCGCCCCAGAGAAGATAAAGAAACTTTTTTAAATCTCGCTTTTATCGGAACCATAAATGATGATGTTTTGGATGTGGAGACTCTTGCATCTAATCTTATAGAAAAACTGGTTAAAATTGTCCCGGAAGAATTATGTGCCAGATTCAAAATTGATATTAAAGACAAAACGCCACTTGAAATTCTGGAAAATATTGCAGCCAAAAGAGGCTGCCTTTTGAAGGCTGGTGTTGTCGATTACATGCGCGTATCCAATATTGTTTTGAGTGAATTCAGGAAAGGGAAACTGGGTAAAATTACTTTGGAATATCCAGATATCCAGGCTGTTAATGGAAACGAAGAAAGCGATGATCCTGCAACGGGGATCGGTTGAGCTCACCGGCAGCTATAAAGAGCAAAATAGGATAGATCAGTAAAGAAGAGATAACGATAGATCCCCAGAAAATATAAAAACAACATTTTAAATTGAATACGGATGGTCAAACCAAAAGATGATCGAACAATCAAATGATAACAAAGGAAATAAGACGGCGGTCTTGTTTTCAGTTCAAACGCATGGCGTTTCCGATGAGGAGAACGCTTCGTCTCTCCTCGAACTCAGGCGTCTGGTTAAAACCATGGGCCTCAACGTCGTCGCAACGCTAACCCAACGCCGCTCAAAACCTGAGACGGGAACCTTATTGGGCGCAGGCAAATTAAAAGAACTTGCCTGCTATACCGGCGGCATGGGGATCATTGAAGGATTTAGCCGGAAATCACCTGATAAAATCTACAACGACGAAACCTGCGACGACATGGACGAAAATTATCCCGTCGGCAGTCTCGCCGGCTCAGATGAAGAGAGTTCAAGCGATGACCCAATAGCAAAAAACAGCGTGCATGCCAATGTTGTCGTCTATGATGGTGAAATTTCCACTAAGCAATTGAAAAACCTTGAACAAGCCACCGGCGCCGAAGTTTTGGACCGAACCGGTGTGATCCTCGAGATATTCAGCCGTCATGCCAAAAGCCGAGAGGCCCTCATTCAGGTTGAGATCGCCAAGTTGACTTATTTGGCGCCAAGGCTGAGGGCATCTCATATCGGAGGTGATCGTCAAGCCGGCGGTATTGGATCTAAAGGCGCAGGAGAGACTTCTCACGAACTCGACAAACGTCGTATTAGAGACCGCATATCCGAACTAAAGTCACAACTTGTTGGAATTCGCACCGAGCAAAACAGACGGCGCAGCCGCAGGAAAGAAACTTTGCAGGTCTCTCTGGTCGGTTATACCAATGCCGGCAAGTCGTCGCTGATGCGAAAACTGACCGGTAGCGATGTATTGGTAAAAGATAAATTATTTGCAACGCTTGATACCCGTGTGAAATCTCTGCAGCCAGAGGTTTTTCCTCCGGTACTCGTTTCCGATACCGTTGGATTTATAAAGAAATTACCTCACGATTTGGTTGCATCTTTCCAATCTACCCTTGATGAGGCGCTTGCCGCTTCGCTGCTTTTGTTTACGGTCGATGTCTCTGATCCGGCTTTTCGATCTCAATTGGCTGTGACGCAATCAGTCCTGAAAGAGATCGGTGGTGAAAAAATTCCAAGCCGGCTAATCCTGAACAAAATTGATAAACTCACAACTGAGGAACTGGAAGCGCTGCATCGTGAATTTCCCGATGGGATCTTCATCTCCGCGCATAACCCCGAGGATGTCGCATTTCTGCGAAAGAAAATTCTTCAGTATTTCGAATCAAATATGATCGAAACTACGATGGTAATCCCGTACGACAAAGGACACCTTTTAGGACAGTTAAGAACCAAAGCTGGCATCATAAATGAATCCTACGATGAAACAGGAACGGAAGTGACATTCAAGACTTTCCCGGAAACATTAAGCTGGTTACAAAAAAAGATGGATTAAACAGATGGGAACTTGCTTTTTTCGGCGCAATCCATGGTAGAGATCCGTCGTCGAACGCAGCCTTTTTTTGACAATACTTACCATGGATATCTCCGAAACTTGTCCAACATAGAGAATACCCTATTTCAATCAGTTGAGAACAGGATTTCTAAAATGGAGCTTTTGAAGTGAACAAGCTAATTATTACACATCCGGGCACAGCACATTTTGATGATTTTTTTGCTATATCCCTTGTATTAGCCATCAATAATGACGTCATTTCTACGATAGAACGCCGAGACCCCACAGAAGAGGAACTGGCAAATCCCGAAATATGGGTGATTGATGTGGGCAATAAGCTTGAACCCGACTTGAAAAATTTTGATCATCATCAAAGTACTGACACCCCCGCAAGCTTTATGCTGGTTGCTGACCATTTAGGCCTTACGGTCACACTCAGAATTACACCCTGGTGGGAATTCAAGGATAAATTTGATCGTTTCGGACCCTTTAAAATTGCTGATGAGCTGGGTATTGAAAACCTCTTGCCCTTTATCAACCCGATTGAAGTCTGGTTTCTTGAACAGTTTGAACAAAATCCCAGTGAGATTTACCCCCTGATGCGCTCATTCGGACAAAACGTAATTAAGGGTGCCAGGTCCCTCTCTTCACAGTTTGAATTCTGGAAAAATTCCGAAAAATGTATCGTAAAAAACAAAATCGTACTGATTGGTCTGACAAATGATTCAACCGGTTTACAACGGTACCTCAACCGGATGGATCCACCTGCTGAAATTGCGGTTACCTATGACGGTCGTGGTGAAGGCTGGCGACTGGCAAGGCTAAATGAGGCTGTGGGCGTGGATTTTTCTAAACTGGAAGGCGATGAGAAAATAAAATTTGCTCACAAAACAGGATTTATTGCCAAGACAAAACGAAGAATACCCGTAAACGAGCTTATGAAACTGGTTGAAAAGGCTATCGCAGATTAATATACATTACGAAAAAAAAGGAGTCACCCACTCTTGATATTTTTCGAATTTGGGTCGGACCAAGCAAATCATTTTAACTAACTTCAGACCTCGTTACATCAAAAATTATCCATGTCCAAAATACCCGGGGAATACAGTTGTTTCAGACAAAAAAACACGCTCTCAGATAAAAATTGGACACTCTCGATTTCGGGGCAGATAGTAATATCAGATAGTTATCTACCGCCCGTTCAATTGAGCACTATTTTGATACGGCGAAATGTCCATTTTTTGGCCCTAAAAATGGGTGGAAATAACGAGGTCTGAACTTATTATAAATGGATATTTGTTGAGATATGTCATTTTTATGGCAAAATTGGCCATTTGGGTTGTCGAGGGTCGGGCCAAGCTAACATTCCAATATTACATTCTATTCATTCCAAAGCTACAGGTTCTTTCCTTCTATTGCGACCGTTTCGGTATCAAAAAGAGCCTATAGGTGAAGAAGGTGAAAACGAAAAAAGGGGAAAAATGGGCTAAAAAGTGAAATATGCCAAAATGTTTATTTCCAGAAATCGTTTTTAGTCATCCTGTACTCATTATCTGTTTCAACTGTTTTCTAAATTTTAACTTCGCTAATTTGAATCACAGGCTGAGTATTGGTGTAATTAGGGATATCAGTCATGACTACATCGGCATGAGGAGTAAATGAATTTTGAAATGCCTCTACCGAGTCAAAATATAAATGGCTCATAGCGAGGTAAATAGCCTGTGAGCCAGGTTCGGCTCCGCTAAGTCCTTGATCGACATCGGCCTTCTTGCATGCATCCCCTAATTTTCCCTGAACCATCGGTACATGCTTATTAATGTAATAGTCCATGTCAAATGTTTTGCCTTCGCCGTTCGGATACAACAAAGTGACTTTAATCATTTTTCTCTCCTCGTGATTTCTTTGGATTGGTTCTTGGGAAAGCCAAGGCTGTTCTGGATCTGTTCAACGATGTCGTGTTTCGTAAGTGCCATAAAGGAACTCCGTAAATATGATGGTGGAAATGCTGGATGGAACAGATACACGTTCGCAAAGATTTCAATTAGTGTCAAGGGGGTGGTGTTGCGTAACAGACGTAACATCTCAAAAAGTTCGGGCACGGAGGGGATAGGAGAGGGGTATCCTATCAAAATCTTATATTTCCAAAAGGTTTTTTATGAGCTGGAGAATACGACAATCATTAAGGAGTGTTTGCATACTGAGCAATGAGTTCCTGAAGCGGATGAATTTTATTTTTTCCGGAGATACGATCGACAAGGTAATCCCAAAAGGAGACGCCCAGTTTCCTGCATCTGTTCTTTAAACTTGTGAAAGTATCCCTGCAGCGTCGTTTCGTTTCACTGCGGGCGCTGCCGCTGACCTTGTGTCTTTTGACCCGTGGGGATGAACCGATTTTTTTTCAAGCGCATCGATGACCGTATCGATTTGAAAAGCAGTTTCATTCGCCGGCGATGGCGATACAGTGGGAAGGATCATTGATCGGGCTGTTCGGCTTTCAGTTGTTTCAATTTGCGCCACAGCGCCGCGCGACTGATGCCCAGGATTTCCGCTGTTTTGGATTTGTTCCCATGGGTGGCTTCAAGAACTTCAACGATATAACGCTTTTCCAGTTCCGCCAGCGTTGAAAACCGCCTGGCTTCCAATGACCCGGCCGGCTTCTGATCTTCGAGAAATCGTGCCGGCAAGTGCCTGCGCTCAATGGTGTTGCCGTCGGCAAGGATCACCGCCCGTTCAACGATGTGTTCCAGTTCATGGACATTGCCGGGGAAATCGTAATCAACTAAAATTTTTACGACCTCCGGCGCAATCGAATCCACGGGTTTACCCAGTTCTCGTCGGTATTTGTCGAAGAAATACCGGCCCAAGGGATGGATGTCATCTTTTCGCTTTCGAAGCGGTGGAATGATTAACTCGAACAATTTTAGCCGATCGTAAAGGTCTTTTATAAAGGAACCCATTCTCGCCCGTTCCGCCAGATCCGTATCGGTGGCAACAAGGATACGAATATCGATGCCGGTCTCCTTTAAACTGCCGGACCGTTGACTGTCGCCCATGTCAAGGATGCTTAGCAGCTGATCCTGCATATTTAGAGGCATCTCTTCAACCTGGTCGAAAAGGAGCGTTCCCACCTTGTCGGTACTGAAAATACCGCTGCGGGTCTGGATGGCCTCGGACAGATTCCCGTTTTTATAGCCGAGCAGTTGCCCGGCGAGTTGCTCACTGCCGAAGTTTGCGCAATTGATGGCCAGAAAACGTTGCGTTCGGCGCATGCTCCCAGCGTGAATGGCTCTGGCTGCCAGCTCCTTACCGGTGCCCGGTTCTCCGTAAAGGATCACCGTACAGTCTAAAGGCGCCGCGCACTCAATGTTTTTACGTAGCTCCTGCATGGCCGGTGTTTCACCGACAATCCTCAGCTGGTCCATATCGCTCGGTCGGTTCAGACCTCTTGAAAAACCATCAGCCCGCCCACCGGTGGTGACAAAATCATGATGAGAGTGAATCTCAATTTCATTGACCGGATATGGGCCGGGCGGATTCTCGCCGCCGGCCGGGGCGTGAGGCGAAGTCGCGGCGGAACGGATGACGACGACGTTGCCATCGGTGTTCAGTTTTTTGATAAAACTCCAGAAATCCCCCATCTCCTCTTTTTCAAAATAGAGTGTGTTGAGTGATTCTGTGGCCTGTCGAACCTTGTCGTTGCCATGCCCGGTGAGCAGGATGGTTTTCAGGCCGGGCTTGATCTCCTTGAGTTTGGTAATCGTAACCAGTCCATCCATATCGGGCATTTGAAGATCGACGATAGCCAGGTCGATTGAATTTTTCATGGCAATATCAATTGCCGCCATGCCGTTAATTGCCGTGAACGGGACAAATCCGAGTACTTTCAGACGTTGAGAAATGGCTTTGAGAAATTTTTTTTCATCGTCGACCAGAAGAACTTGTTTTGCCTGTGATGTCATATTTTTTTGTTCACTTTCCCGACCCCTTAGCGTTTTTTCTTACGGGGAGATTCGATGTCAAGTGCATCCTCGATATCACCGCCGGTGGCCATCCCCGCCGCTGCCATGTGATTTTCCAGCCGCTGCAGGTTCCTGCGGATGAAGCTCCAGAATTTGTTCATCTCCTCTTTTTCGAAATAATGGGAATTGAGTGCCTGGGTCGCCTCCCTGAGTTTTTCATCCCCGTGTCCCGTGAGGAGCAGCGTGCGGATAGCAGGGTCGATCTCTTTGAGCTTGGTGATGACCACCAGCCCGTCCATGTCGGGCATGTCATGGTCCACGACGGCCATTTGAATCTTGTTGCTTCTGGTTATCTCCAGCGCCTCCCGACCGTTGAAAGCAACGAGTGGATCATACCCCTTCAGGCGAATCCGTTCGGCTAGCGTGTTGACAAAGTTTTCGTTGTCGTCAACCAGAAGGATGTTGATGCTTCCCAGTGGCAGGTTTGACAGAAACTCCCAGAAATGGCCCATCTCCCCCTTATCGAAATAGGTCGAATTAAGTGCCTGGGTGGCCTCTTTCAGTTTTTCGTCACCATGGCCGGTCAATAGGATGGTTCTGATGTCGGGCATCATCCCTTTGAGTTTGGTAATAACCACCAGGCCGTTCATATCCGGCATCTGATGATCGACGACGGCCACATGGATGAGGGTGTCCTTTGCGATTTCAAGGGCTGCCTTGCCGTTTTCTGCCGTGAACACGTTAAACCCTTTAATCTTGGCGCGTTCGGCGGAGGCCGCCAGAAATTTTCGATTGTCGTCTACCAGCAGGATATTTATTTTTTTATTTTTCATTTTTACCTACCTTCTATGTGTAATGGCGGAATTCATATTTCAGGCTGATACAGGCCACCGCTTAATGCCCGCCGCTGCCAAAAATTCCTGATGCCGCCAGGGAGAGAACGACAATTTCCAGAACACTGATGATCATAAAAATCCAGTTTTTCTTCCGGTAGTATCCTCTCACCAGTACCAGATAGCATACGATAGTCATAATACCAAGCAAGGTAAATCCGATAAAATTTAGAAAATCTCCTTTGCCCAGCAGGGCGAGCCACCCCCATCCATGCGGCGAATGCGTAATATCGAGGTATTCTTGAACCCCCTTTCCCCAGTTGGCGGAGATGAGTTGCATATCGACATGGGCCGGCAGGAGGCCGGTCAAGTAAATCGTGTATGTAATGGATAGTGTAACGATGCCGGCAAGCATCCCGATGAGCAGCAAATTGGCGTAGATGATCTGCTCCCTGGAAGGTTTGGTCGATTGATTATCCATGGTCGGCATATTCGTTTTCTCCTTTTTCTGTTGATCGTTTCGGAAACGGTTCTATGTTAACCTAAAAGACCTATCCCCAATCCCTTGTCCATGGCCTTCAACCCGGCAAAGAGCAGTACCGTGATAACCATGTATCGGATGAATTTGGGCTTCGCCACGGCCAGTATCCTGACCCCAAGAATGGATCCGAGCATCAAGCCGACGATGGACGGCACGGCAATTAACGGGATCACGCAACCTCGGTTAAGATAGATCCAGGCGGCAGAGGTGTCGGTGATGGAGAGCAGGAACTTGCTGGTTGCCACGGATACCTTGAGCGGAACCCCCATCATCAGATTCAGCACCGGAACATTTGCCCAGCCGGCTCCGAGTCCGAACATGCCGGCCAGAAGGCCGATCAGAATAAACATGAACAGGCCAAGCAAGGTCCGGTGTGTTTTCCATTCCACACTTTCCCGAGAGCCGTCATCCCAGTAGACACCCTGGAGTCCCAGGGCCAGGCCGATTGCGTCCTGTTTGGTGACCACCGGCTTTTCGGTGTTTTTTGAAAATAAGAGCAAAAAGGCGATACCGATAATCGTACCGCCCAGACAGGTTTGAATCAGATCGGGATTGAGCCGGGAAAGGTACAATCCAAGCATTGCACCGACAATTGAACAGGCGGATGCGATCAGGGCAACCGGCAGCGCCAGACGCAGGTTGGCCAGATTGCGACGCAACAGACCCGGTCCGGCTGCAAGTGCACCTGCCAGGGCCACCATCAGGCCGATACCCCTTACAAAATCGATATGAAACGGAAAGAAGCCGCTGACCAGGGGGACATACAATACGCCACCGCCAACGCCGGCCATGACGGCCAGAATGCCCAGAATAAGGCAAAAGAAAAAGAGAACCACGGGCCAGAACCACCAGGGCTTTGACGGGGCACCACCAACCATGGTTTCCATGGCGGAGGCAATGGCGGGACAGCTCATGACGAAAAACATCAGCAATAAAAACCAGCGGCCGAGTGGGAACGTTCGAATATTCAACATTTACTCAATTTCCTCCATCAAAGTGTTTACAATTTAAACTTTTTGATTTATATGTTTCATATAAAGTATGTTTTACGTGCAGTCAACCAAAAAAGAAGTTGCAATATGAAACATTTTGATATACTGATTGTCGACGATGAACGGCGTTACGCAGATATGCTGGCCAGGCGGTTGGCGCTGCGCGGATTAATCGGTAAGGTCTGTTACGACGGCCAGACAGCCATCGACATCGTTGCCCAGGAACATTTCCCGATGGTCATACTGGACCTGCGGTTACCGGACATGTATGGTACAGAAGTGCTGGCAAAGATAAAGACGTGCCGACCAGAAACCGCGGTCATCATCCTGACCGGTCACGGCACGGAGAAGGATCGGGAGACTTGCATGGCCGGTGGCGCCCATTCGTTTATGAACAAACCGTTGAACATCGATCGGCTGATGGCCATGATGGCCCGAATAAAAGAGAGATCGTCATGATGAAATCGCCGAACCGGTTTCTGGGTTCCATATGGCCGCGGTTTTACCTGAACAACGACGAGCATCTGAATCCGTACTATACCTTTCAGGATTATCGACAGACCTGGGGCATGGCTATTTTTATCCTGATGACGACAGCCCTTTTGCCCCTGATCGTCATGACGCTTATCTACTATCAGCTCATTGAGACATCTATTGATACCGAATCACTCCTGCGCACCGAACGGGCGACCTCAAACGCCAGACGCGCAGTGACGTTTTTTCTTGAGGAGCGGTTGGCGGCCCTGACGTTCACAGCCAATGAAATGGGCTACGACCAGTTGACCAATCCCGGTCATCTTACGGAGGTGTTGCGTAACTTGAAGCTCGGTTTCGGCGGGTTGACCGACCTGAGTGTGATTGCGGATTCCGGAACACAGGTGACCTATGCCGGTCCCTTCAACCTGGAAGGGAAAGACTATAGCAATCAGCCTTGGTTTATGGAGTGCCAGCAGCACGATGCTTGTGTCAGCGAAACTTTTTCGGGCTACCGCGACGTTCCCCATATCGTCGTGGCCGTCAAGTCCACGCGCCCGGATGGCCGGCTTTTTGTTTTGCGGGCAACCCTGGAAACGGAACGGTTGATTCAGACCCTCTCCGCTTACAAAACCGGGGAGCATGCGGATATCTTCCTGGTCAATCGTAATGGATTGCTCCAGACCCCATCACAGTTTTACGAAGGGGAATCCCATCATGTAGATATTACCCTGCCGACCTATTCCAATCGGACAAAAGCCGTGATGTCGGCTGATCGAAACGGTCAACCGATCGTCATCGGCTACGCATTTATCGATACCGAGATTGCGCCCACATCATTTATCCTCATGGTGGTTAAGCAAAAAGCCGGAATGATGAAAGTGTGGCTGAACTTGCGATCCGATATCAACTGGTTTTTGGTGGTCAGTGCCGTCATTCTCGCCATCGTGATTACGCTCACATCCACGTTTATGGTCAATAAAATATTTCAGGCGGACCGGCAAAAAGCCGAAACCATGGTCATGGCGGAACAGAACTGTCAACTGGCTTCCATCGGTCAGTTGGCTGCCGGCGTGGCCCACGAAATAAACAATCCGCTGGCATTGATCAATGAAACGGCCGGTTATGTGAAAGACTTGTTCCTGATCAAGGCGCAGTACGAAGACACGGAATTGGTGGAACACATCGATTCGATTATCGAGGCCGTGGATCGCTGTGGCACCATCACAAGGCAACTGCTGGGTTTTGCCCGCCGTTTTGACGTTCATACCCAGCCCATCGATCTGAAAGAGATGGTTGCCGATGTGATTAGTTTTCACAAGAAAGAGGCTGCCTACCGCAACATTACGATTCATATGGATATTCCGGAAACCATTCCGCTCATCGAAACCGATCGGGGAAAACTGCAGCAGATCATCCTCAATCTGGTGAACAATGCGTTTCAGGCCATTGACGATGGATGTTTCCTGGATATTCGTGCGGAGATGGATGGATCGGAACGCGTACGCCTGTTTATCCGGGACAATGGTTGTGGTATTTCGGAAGATCACCTCAACAAAGTGTTCGAACCGTTTTTTACAACTAAAAAAGAGGGCAAGGGAACCGGCCTTGGTTTGTCTATTACTTACGGCCTCGTCAAAAAGCTACACGGAAACATTACGATTCAGAGCAAGCGGGGTGAAGGGACGACCTTTGAAATCACCCTTCCCATTCAATGCCAAAAGGAAGTGTAACCATGAAGGTTCTGTTGGTAGATGATGAGAAAAAATTCGTTCTGATGCTGGCCAGACGGCTCAACTTGAGGGGAATTCAGGCGGAATTCGTCTACACCGGTGCAGAAGCAATCGTGCTGGTTGAAAAGGGCGAACACTTTGACGTGGCCGTTCTCGACGTCAAAATGCCGGGAATCAGCGGCATTGAATTGAGACGAGAATTGGAAGGGTTGGATCCGCGGATGAAGTTTGTTTTCCTTACGGGCCACGGGTCCAGCATCGATTACAGGGTTGGAGCAAGCGAGGCGGCCTTTTATCTTCCCAAGCCCTTAAAAATCGAGGAGCTGATCAAAACCCTGGGCCGATTAACCGGAGGCCCTGTGGAAGATGCCAATCCCCGGCATTGATCGGGACGGGCAGTGCGACGGCGTTATTCAAAAAGACAAACGGTTTCATGGTGAGGGGGACGGATGGTCAACACGAAGGATTTTTTCCAGTATGACAGCCTGGCCTTTTTCGGGAAGGTCAACGCCTCGATTTCCCATGAGCTGAAAAACGTCATGGCCATCATTTCCGAAACGGCGGGGCTGCTGGGTGATCTGTCCGATATGGCATCGATGGGAACACCCATCGAGCCCGGCATGCTCAAGAGTTGTACCGGCAGCATCATGGAGGAAATTCAACGCGGGTTTGCCACCATCCGGCAGATGAATCGTTTTGCCCACAGCATCGATACCCCTGTCCAATCGGTCAACCTGGTGGATTTGCTGGATCTGGTGATCAACCTTTCCGGATATCTCAGCTTTTGTGGGAAGACGTGTCTACAACCTTGCGAAGACGTCACACCGATTGCCTTGACCAGCCCGTTCCTTTTGCAGGCTGTCGTCTATGAGACCCTGATATACTCGTTTAAACATACCGGGCCCGGTGTGGAGATCACCATCTCTTTACAACGGCGGGACGATTCGGCCTGGCGAATCATTTTCCCAGGATTCAATGTCAATAAGCTTCAGGTGTTTCCCGATGTCGTCACCAAGGCCATGGCCGCATCGATCGGTGTCGCCATCCATTGTGACAGCGCCGCCGATCGGCTGGAATTGGATGTTCCTTTAATGATCGAAGGCGTCACGGCGCATCATGTATTACCGGAAATGCCGGATATGGGCAACGCCTCGCGAACCCGTGCCTAACTTGGAGGATAATCTTTTTTAACCCACACAGGTGGAGGATGCCATGGAAACGAACAACATGATTAAAATCCTTTTGG
>Ga0209633_10001317_pt1 | contig 25773 bp, 20 predicted proteins | sample Cruoilmetagenom1_FD_187290 | JGI IMG/M metagenome (GOLD analysis project Ga0209633, IMG submission 187290) | Oil polluted marine microbial communities from Coal Oil Point, Santa Barbara, California, USA - Sample 1 (SPAdes) (version 2) | ecosystem: Environmental > Aquatic > Marine > Oil seeps ...
TTTCCGTTGGAATGAATATTCCCATAACCATCTTCCATCTTCTTGCTGCACAGCTTCGTGATTAAATGATTCTACAAATGCCGCAAATGGAATACTCATTCCAACGGAAACTAGGGTTTTCCAACCAACTCCATGTATCCAAGCCCAGGCCCAATTATCTTGTGTTTCAATATTATTTATGGAATTATTACCTGTAATTTTTGCCAGATTACTATTTTCCGGAAAGCTTGAAAAGTCAATTTGCATTGATGCAATAGGCGGCACCTCTGGATTGGTAGATATAGGATCTGTTAAATCGACTTCTTTACAAGCAAAAAGTAAGAATATGCTTAAAGTGAATAAAATAACATATTTTTGTTTCGTATTGTTTCTCATTTCTCTCTCCTATGTAGATCGCATTCGACATACAATTATTTTGCCAACTTTTTTGAGTTTTATTCTCGAATATTGAAGAGAAAAATTGATTACTTTATAAATATGATAATAATTATCAGCACTTTTCTTATTTGGTTGTATTTGGATTGAAACAAGTTAAGTTGAGACAACATTACTTGTTTTTATTGATCAGAAAAATTCCTAGTATAATAATTCCCATTCCAACAAAATGAAGAGGAAATAGAGCTTCATTGTCAATAATTCCCCAAGCAATTGCAGCTATCGGAATTAAATAAGTAACTGAGGATGCAAAGACTGCATTTGTCATTTTTATTAACTTATTAAAAATTGCTAATGCGAATGCGGTACCAATTGCACCAAGAATAAATATTGAAATTATTGAAAATAGCGCATCAGGATGTGTGGTGGTTTTATCTATAAAATCAGTTGTTAATAGAGCAAATAGCGAAAACGGACCAACGGATAACATTGTGAGGGAAACTAAAACAACGGGATCAATTTTGCCCACATATTTTTTTATTAAATTACCTGCAATACCGTAAAGTATTGTTGCTGCAATTACAAATAGTGCATAAATATTAAATGTTCCAAGTTCTCCGCTGGATCCAACTAAACTTAAAATTACCGATCCGATTAGTCCCAGGCCTAAACCTAGTGCTAAAACTAAATTTATTTTTGTCTGATAGAAAAATACACCAATAATTATTGTAAATATTGGAGTTAATGAGTTAAGCATCCCGGCAAGAGAACTGCTCATATTTGTTTCAGCTACGGCAAATAGTATAGCCGGTGCAAGATTTGCAATAGTACCAAGTACAATTAATTTTTTCCAATTTGCTCTAAATATTGGCCGAAAGTGTTTTATAGCAATAGGTAGTAATACAAAACATGCAAAAACTATCCTTAAAGTCCCAACCTGAACAGGAGAGTAAGCGAGTAGACCTTTCTTTATTAAGATAAAAGAGCTGCCCCAAATTATTGCTAAAAATACAAGTATTAAAACCGGATAAAGATTACTACTTTTTAATTTTGTAATAGTCATATGCAAATATACTCAGTCCATTAATATTCTAACTATTTATCTATCTGAAGGATTAACATTTTTATACTTATCTATTAATTTACCAACCTCAATTAAATTTTTAGGTTCATACTTTCTATTAGTAGATTGTGGAAACTTTTCTAAGCTTTTAGCTGGTCGAATCGGTCTTTTTTCAAAATTTCCTCCACAGTTTGGACATACATTCTGAAATATATTAATTGCGCAATCTTTACAATATGTACACTCAAAGCTGCAGATCATTGCTTCGGTTGATTTATTTGGCAAGTCTTTCCCACAATGTTCACAATTTGGTCGTAATTCTAACATGATGTACTTTCTTATTTTACATAGAATATTATTTATGAAAACTAATATAACATTATTAAATTACTTATAAAATTCATTATTAAAGCAATATCCTCTTTTCAATTAATATTATAAAGAGATTTCATACTTACAGTTTGTTTTATTATCTTGTTAGTTATAAAGAGAAATTATTATTAAGTAGAATAATTAAAATTAATAAGATAATATGATGACATTAGATAAATTAAGTTGGTCAATTCTAAGTGAATTGCAAAAAAATGCAAGGGCACCATTAACAGAAATTTCAAAAAAAGTTGGTATATCATCGCCTGCTGTTTCCGAGAGAATACAGAAAATGGAAGATGCCGGAATTATTAAAGGTTATAAGACCGAATTAGATATGGATAAAATCGGGTATTCGCTTGGTGTATATATCTCCATTAAAATAAGATTTGGTCAGGTGAAAAAATTTCAAGAATTAATTCAATCGAGACCGGAAATTTATGAATGTTATAAACTTACCGGACATGATTGTATGTTAATGAAAGCATTCGTTAAAGATCCGAAACATCTGGAAAAGTTAAATGATAGACTAGCGCAATATGGCGAATTAACAACTTCACTAATACTGGCCCCTATAGTGGAGAGTAGAATTTACGACAATAAATTTTAGAAAAATTTAGAAAATCCGAATCTTACAACGGTATTTCTGAATTTATTGTAAGTAACGTTAATATTAAAAAATCCTAAAATTCCTGAAATACCTCCATATACTTCCCAATAATATTCATCGGAATATTTATCCTGTAGATATTTACTATTATTCCATATTCCAAGTCCGCTAACTCCTGTTGTCAACTCTATATTCCATGCAACAGGAAAGTAAATGCCTAACATATCAAAAAATGTTTTACGCCAATTATGTTCTAAATGAAGTGCAAATGATTTTTCTCCTAGATATTGATAAGGAGTTAATCCTTTAAATGTTCCCAAAGGAGAAAAATATCCCATTGCAGTTTGTGGAGTAGTTAAATGTTGAGGGCCATAATCACCAAATACTGCGTTTGCTTCAAAGAGAATTGCCAAGTAAGGTGAAAAAAATAATTCATTAAAAATAGTTGTAAGATATATTTGACCGGCAACATTAATCTTAAAATAATTAAAATCACTGCCAACTGATTTAGTAGCAAACTCCATCGAAGAAATTAGTCCGTCAACAGTTCTAAAATCATAATCGTAGGGAGAGCTGCCTAAGCTATACTGCAAGCCAAATCTATTATCCATTCCATTATTAATTTTTATGTTTTCTCTAACTGCTCTGTTTTGATAAAATATATTATAACACTTTTTTTCACTAATTGATCTTTGTGACTCAATATTAAAATTCAGTTTTAAACTTGAATTTTCTGAAATATTCTTTGTTGCGTCTATTTTTATACCTCTTGAAAAATAGTAATTAAACTGATCTTCAAATCCTAATGTAACTGAAATGCCGTTAAATAATTCCGAGTATGGTGAAAATCTTCCTACCGGTAAAGTTCCGTAATTTGCGTGAAGATCAATCCCGCTTAAAAAAGAATTATTAACCGGGAAATAGAATTTAAGTGAGGATTCAATATCTTTTCTTCCAAAAGAATATCTATTTGTTGAGCTAATATTAAGTAAGGAATCATTGATCCAATATGAGTATTTTAATCCCGGCGTTAGTCCATCTACCCGATTGTTATGAAAATCAAGATATTGTAGCAGGCTATAAATACCGGAACTGCTATCATTTTCTTCATTGTTAATATTGGATTTTATATACTCGCCCCCAACTCCGCCTAGTTTTAGAGAAGAAACAATATCTTTGGAGCTGTCGATTTCTCCATAAGCTTCTGTTTCTGTTAATACTAGCGGATATAATCTTAAAGAATCCATTTCTAGCTTTGATATAAGCTTGGGTTCTAAATTTAAGGTTGAATCACCAATTTGATTTAGTTTTTCTAATAATGGATCATCTTCATTTACGTTAATACTGATATTATTAAATACTTTTACAAAAGAGGTTATTGCACTATCAAGTTTAATTAAGTGATAATAATTCATATTTGTTTCAACATCTATATTATAATATTTAGGAAACCAGTAGTTTTTATAGAATAGAAGGTTTTGAATTATAGACATTTTAAAATCCGTGAAAGGCATCAAATTTCTGTTTTCAAGAGTAAGATCAAGCCCGGCTAATGCATATGCCGAATCTTCAATAAGAATTTCTCCGGCAAATGTCGGGCGAATTTTAGAATAAGGAATTACTTCTATGTGGTAAAATGTTTTATTGTCACTTTGTTTTACTCCCAATAGCTTATAATCATAATAGTCAAAAGCAAATCTGGAAATAGGAAGATGAAATACAAACTCGCCCATGGTTAATGAGTCATCGGTAAAATCTATTATTTCCTTTTCGAAAAAATTTAAGTCTGAATTTTGAAAAAAATCATCCGAAATATTTTCGGTTTTACTTAATTGTGTTTTTAACTCTTTAACACTATCAGGCAAAATTTTTAATCCTTCTCCTATATCTTCTTCAATAAAAACAATTTCGGTTCCGGATTTTAGTATGTTCTTTGAATAAAAATTATAATGATAATTTAATAATCCTTTTTTATTTTTTTCTTTGTTTGCAATAGCATTTCGTATAATTCTATATGCCGGATTTTCATCGGCATCAACTATTACTTCCGGAAGTTCAATCGAAATGGGCTTAAGTTCTATTGATATCTTATCTTTGTGAGGAATAGTAACATTTAATATTTTTGTTTGGTATCCAACACAACTGATTATTAAGCTGTGAGAACCTCTTTTGAGAACAAGTTTAAAATTTCCATACTCATTTGAACTTGTGCCAAAATATGTTCCTTCTACACCAATATTTACAAAGGGAATAACTTGACCGTTTTTTTGATTTTTAATTTTTCCTGTTAAGCTTGAAGTCTGAGAATATGAGAAAGAAAGCAGAAGAAAATAAAAAAGTAGAAACAACTTCATTTAAAATCCTTATTAATTTATACTATAGACGGAAAGGGCCTGTAAAATGTTACATCAGCTTAAATTTCATTTGATAAAATAATGAACGGAAAAATATTTATTCCTGCTTGTTTCGATTAACTTTTAGAGAGTTTGTTAAGTGATTGAACGAATTTTTAATTCCAGGGGATAAAGACTCAGTATAATGAGAGTCTGTGAGATGATTTATTTCATCAATTAGTTCCGGGTATTTTTTTACGATTTTCACTATCGTTCTAAACGCAACAATCCTTACCGAAGGACTTTTATTAATTTCTTCCCAGATTGTGATACAAATATCGAATAGTCTTCCTTCATTGTCTTCGGTTAATTTCATTTTTTCCAATACTTTTAGCCATTCACGTTGATGACCATCTCCGCACGATTTAATTGCTTTTAAAATAATTGTAATTTTTTTTCTAATCCGGATATCATTCTTTTTCATGTACTGATTTAGTAACCAAGCTGCTCGCCAGGCTTGCGGCTGATTATTTGTTAATGCAATGTTGAAAGCATTTTCAAATTCTTTCGGATCTGAATTCAGAATGGAGAATAATTTTTCTTTTGTAGATCTATTTGTTAATAAAACTTCCAGTTCGTTTTCCATAGAGAATATAGTAGATGTAAGTAAAATTATTTTTTAGAATTATATAATCTTAATTTATGTGGACTTGTTTTCGGAATTCGCTCAATTATTTTTCTGGCTTCCAGATCTAATTTAACAGTAACCATATACCAAATAACTTTTCCATCAAAACTATCGGAAAGCTGATTTTCAGCTAAATCTGTTAATTCCTCAAAAGTAATCTCTTTTTTCTTTTTAATTATTTTGATAATAAAATCACAAATAGTATCATACCTTCTTTTTAATATATTTACACCTTTTTTCCCTTGCGGGTGAAGGGTTAATATTTTTTCTTCATCCATAATATTCTCCTTAACCTGCTTTTTCGTATGATTCTTTAATCCATCCTATTACTTCTTTGTCAATATCTTTCGAATCTGTAATTTTTACCCTGTGCGTACACATTATTCCGAATGGTCCCGATGCTTCCAGTCTTCCTTCATTGGGTTTGCCTTTTAGTTTTAGTCCAAGATCTACTCTTGTTTTTGTGCTTGGTTGTACTAATGCAAATTGTCTTTTCCGCCGAAGACTAACCGCAGCCTTCTTCGGGGCAATTTCAATGTCATTTCCGAATTTGGAGATTTCATTAATTAATTTGTCATAAATTGGTTTAAGATTTTCTTTTCCATCATACTGATCAATAATTAATTGATCGGAATTTTCCATAGATCCGGCATCTGCTGCTCTGGCTTTCATTGATACCAGCGTAGCATAGCCATGTGTAAATCCATGCTTTTCTTTAAGAAATTTTAATATCTCCCCATGCTTTTCTAAATTTTTTGTTTTTACAATTTTGATCCACTCTTCAAATGGTTTTCCAAATTTCTTTTCAATGTTTTCCATCATTTTTTTGTCGGCGTTATCCATTTTTTCTCCAAATAAATAATTATTAAAATCCGGAATTACAATACAGGTTCTTAATTAAGGTGATTTTATGCTCTATAAATATTATTTTATAACTTATAAAAATGAACTAATAATTGAAAGTGAAAATACAAATGAAAAATATACAAAAGTTAGTTTTACCAGCTCTAGTCGTATTTGTTTTAGTCATATTATATTTTACATATTTTGCACCTAGCGATGAATTAGGAAGTTTTGCCAGATTGGATTCTAATAGTAATGCCGCAGTGCCGATTGTAGTTAAAATGATTAAAGACAAAGGCGTACAAAGAACTCAAGACGGGACATATGTTTTTTATGTGGTGGATAAAGATAATAAAGAAGTGCTAGTTAACGGACTGAAAGATCTTCCACCAGGGATGAATGATGCCAAATCCATGGTAATAACCGGTCATTTATCCGGGCAAGATGCATTCCATGCACATGGCATTGAATTGAGAAACTAGAAATCTAATAAAGATTTTGAGAAGAGTTATTCGGTTTTATATGGCTTTTATTCCGTTTTATTAATGCTAGAGAAAAATTTTTACCCTTAACTTTCTTACTGCTATTTCGTCTTATGGATATTAGCAGTGAGACCAGTGTTAGACTATAAATTACCATACCACGTTATCATGGAAGAAGATGAGGACACATATTTACCAAAGCTGTCCTTTAAATCTTATGATGATGCAAAAGAGTTTATAAAATTTGCACCAACCCCAAATCTTATAATTGTTAAAACCCAGGAACTAAAAAATTACTATTTAGGACTGGAATATAAAAAGTATCCCTTCTAAATTTATTCTATGTTTTTAATTTTTCATTTTTAATTCAAAATTTAAAAAATCCTCTATGGAACCCTTGAAAAATCTATTCGATGAGAATTTGATAGAACAATTATCTGATTCTATTTTAAAACATTACCCTAAATTTGACAAACAGCAATTTTCAAAAGATATTTTTTTTGATGGATGGGAAAATTTAGAATTAAAAGAAAGAATGAGACATACCGTAATTTGTCTTAATAATAACCTCGGACTTAATTTTAAGGATTCTTTAAAAATTCTAAAAAAGATAGCACCCTCATTTAATAATTTTACTGCAATGGTATTTCCCGATTTTGTTGAGGTTTACGGATTAAATAATTATTCGGAATCAATAAAAACTTTGGAATATTTTACCCAGTATTCTAGTTCTGAATTTGCAATACGACAATTTATTTTAAAATATCCTGAAAGAACCATGGAACAAATGCTTAGCTGGAGTAAACATAAAAATTATCATGTGAGGAGACTTTCAAGTGAAGGTTGCAGACCAAGATTACCATGGTCTGTTGCACTACCGGATTTTAAAAAAGATCCGTCTTTAATATTGCCAATACTTACAAATTTAATAAACGATGAATCGGAATATGTAAGAAAAAGTGCAGCTAATAATTTGAATGATATATCAAAAGATAATTCACAAATTACATTAGATTTTACAAAAAAATGGATTGGAAAAAGTAAGAACATAGATTGGATATTAAAGCATGGAAATAGAACATTATTAAAAAAAGGAAATCATGAATCTTTAAAATTATTTGGCACTTCTAACAATGTGAAAGTTGAGTTAATAGATTTTTCTATTCACAATGAACAAATAAAAATTGGGGAAACTAATACTTTTTCGTTTGATATTAAGTTAAAAGAAAGCAAACCGCAAAAAGTTAGATTAGAATATGAGATAGATTTTGTAAAAAGCAGTGGTAAGACATCAAAAAAAATATTTAAAATCAGCGAAAGCAAACTAAAATCTAACGAAAAAAAAACGGTTACTAAAAAACATAATTTTAAAGATTATTCGACCAGAAAACATTTTCCGGGAAAGCATAAAATTTCAATTATTATTAATGGTAAAAAATATGCGGAGGGAAGCTTTAGCTTAGTTAAAAATTAATTATATCTTCAAAGACAAACTCATACCAATAAAAATTCTATAACTTAACTATATTTTTTTGTATCAAAAATTAGTAATTCCAAATTCTTTTGGTGCAAAACAAAATGCACTTTAAATCGCTCTGATTTTGGTAAATTAATTATCTTGAAATTGAATTTAATAAGACAATTTTGTTTTTTTAATATAATTTCGGATTATTATTATGACAGCTAAAAGTGAGATTTATAAAAGAATCCTACCATTATTAATCTTCCTAATTATTCTCTTGTGTTTTGGTTCAGAATTGTTTGCTCAAAAAGTTTTTATTAATGAATTTTTGGCCTCAAATGCTACTACAAATCCGGATATTGTTGATTTTGATGAATATCCGGATTGGATTGAACTATACAATGCAGAAAATGCATCTATAGATATTGGGGGGTTTTATCTAACTGATAATTTTAACTTTCCCCAAAAATGGGAAATACCCCAAGGAACTATTATTCCCGCAAATGGTTTTCTTCGCATTTGGGCTGATGGTAAAGATGATAAACCTGGAACTCAACATACAAGAACAAGTGGAACACCTAATACATTTACAACTACCTGGTATCATACAAATTTTAAGTTAAGTCGAGGTGGTGAAGAAATTGGTTTATACGATGCCAATGAAATATTAATTGATTCGATTGAGTATGGTTTGCAAGATCCTGATGTTTCATATGGGAGAAAACCGGATGGATCCAATAGCTGGGTATATTTTGGAGAACCCACCCCGGGAGAAGTAAATCTGACAGCAGGCGTTGTAGAAAAAATTTATACTGAGGAGCCTGAATTTTCCATTAATGGTGGATTGCACACTGGTATTCAGAATCTTAAACTGAATGTTAATTCAGCCAATGGAGAAATTCGCTACACTACAGACGGTTCTAAACCAACGAGTAGTTCAGAATTATATCAATTAAACATTCCAATTTTTTCTACAACGGTCATACGAGCTAGGACCTTTGAAGACAATAAACTTCCAAGTAAAATTGGAACTCATTCCTATATAATAAATGAGCAAACTGAGTTACCTGTTTTATCCATCACCGCTTTTCCTAACACCTTATTCGGCGGAAGTTTTGGAATTTATAATAATTCATTGAAGGGGAAAGAAATCCCGATCACTTTAGAATTTTTTGAACCAGATAATGGAGAAAGTATTAATTATGATTGCGGTTTAAGAATATCTGGTCAGGCTTCATATTTATATCCTCAAAAACCGTTAACACTTTCCGCAGATGATAGATTTGGAGCAGAATTTTTCGACTACAAGTTTTTCCCGAATAGAGAGATAGACAATTATACAGAAATATACTTACGTAATTCAGGAACTCCTGATAATAGAAGAACATTATTTAGAGATGCACTTCAGCATAGCATTGTTATAAATCAAATGGATATTGATTGTCAGGCCTATAGACCTGTAATGAGTTTTATTAACGGAGAATATTGGGGATTATATAATTTACGTGAAAAGTTAAATGCAGATTATATTGCTGCTCACCATAATATTGATCCAGCAAATATTGATTATTTAGAAATTGATTTTAGTCTGATCCCAGTTGAAATTGAGGGTGATGCTTTTGAATATAATGAGCTTCTAAATTTTGTAAAGAATAATGATTTATCAATTACAAAAAACTATGATTATGTAAAATCTCAAATAGATATTAATGAATATTTAAACTACCAAATCACAGAAATATTTTGTGATAATATTAATTGGTTGAACACGAATGTGAGATGGTGGAAAGAGAAAAGTGAAAATGGTAAATGGCGTTGGGTTTTACTTGATTTAGATTGGGGATTTGGAACTGTGAGCCCGGGATTCACTTCTCACTATACAACAAATACGATAGAAATGGCTACATCTGCCCAAGGATCGGAATTAGAACTTTATCCTTGGGCTACAATTTTATTTAGAAATTTATTGGAAAATTTCGAATTCAAAAGCGAGTTTATCCAAAGATTTGCTGGATATTTAAATACTATCTTTAGTTCAGAAAGAGTTCTTCATATTGCTGATAGTATAAAATCTCAAATTGGTTCTCAAATGTTTAGGCATATAGAACGATGGAAAGACTCTGGATTTGAAGATTTATTTGGAGATCCTCCGATAATGAATTTAACAGAATGGGAAACCGATGTTGCAATAATGCGGGCATTTGCAGCAAACAGACCTACCCATCAAAGAAATCATATTATTTCTTTTTTTGAACTATCCGGAACGGCTAACGTAACTATAAATAATACAAATCCTGGCAGCGGCAGGGTAGTTATAAATAATGTTAACATACCCAATGATTTTTCGGGATTATATTTTAAAGATATACCTCTTTCCGTTACTGCTATACCAAAAGTAGGTTATCGCTTCGTAAGATGGCAAGGCGTGTCAGCAAGTACCTCAAGTAACATCTCTATTACTTTGGATGGCGATGCAATTTTGTTACCGGTATTTGAAGCGGATGATGCAAGTATTATTCCGGCTCAAATAAGTATAAATACGGTGTTAAGAAAATCCGGCTCACCTTTTTACGCAGAATCTGATATATTAATATCTCCCGGAACAACGTTGACTGTTGAAGCGGGAGTAGAAATTAATATGTCGGAGAATTCAAATATTTTAGTTTTCGGTCAGTTAAATATTAATGGAACCGAAGATGAAAAAGTTATTATAAAACCTAACTCTAATTCAGGATCGACTACTTGGGGAGCTCTTAATTTTATTGAAACCACTAATACTTCGGAACTTTCGCATGTTAAACTGATTGGTGCAACTAACGGAATTGATAATAAAGATTATAGAGGAGCAATCTCAGGCTATAAATCCGACTTAATACTAAATAATATTGAAATTGATGATGCCCCGTTTCCAATATTTATAAAATACGGAAGTGTTGAATTAAGAAATAGTAGATTGCATTCGGAAAAAACATGTGACCTCATAAATGTTAAGTATGCTACAAATGCTGTAATTGAGAACAATTTATTTAGAGGAAATAATTCATATGATACGGATGCTATCGATTATGATGGAATAGAGGGTGGAGAAATCAAAGGAAATAGAATATATAATTTCTTTGGTGAAAATAGTGATGGTATTGATTTGGGAGAAAGATCAAAAGATATTCTAATTCAAGATAATCTTATTTACAATTGTTATGATAAAGGAATTTCTGTTGGACAAGCTTCAACTACGGATATAAAAAATAACATTATAGTGAATTGTGCTCAAGGAGTTGGAGTAAAAGATGATTCTTCATTTGCCAATATAGAAAACACAACTTTTTATGCTAATGATTATGCTGTTGCTTCATTTGAGAAAAATTATGGAGCTGGGGGTGGAAATGCTAAAGTAGTAAATTCGATATTAGCTAATTCCCAAAAAAAATCTATTCTATTGGATAATCTTTCCGTTTTAGAAATTTCTTACTCTTTATCTGATACTGATGAGTTAGAGGGAGTGGGAAATATATATGCCGATCCGAATTTTAAAAATAATTTTTTATTGAGCCAAAATTCGCTGGCAATTGATTCGGGAAATCCGGCATCACCAACTGATTCCGATGGATCAATTACAGATATGGGAGTAAAAGAATACAGCACACAAAATGATCAGGACTTAATTATAAATGAAATTCATTTTAATCCGGTAAATGGGCTTGGTAATCAGTTTGTTGAAATATTTAATAGTGGAACCAGTACTATAAATATTAGTGGTTTTAAGATAAAAGGTAGAGTCGATTTTGAATTTCCAAATGGATCAACAATAGAAGAAGGAGAATATATTATTGTTTCCAAAAGCAGTTCAAACTATAATAATAACGGCTATCAGGTTTTTGAATGGGGAGATGAAGAATTATCTAATTATTGGTCGGATATTGAATTGTATAACAATGAAAATAATTTAGTTGATTTAGTTAGTTACTCTTATTTTGATGGCATAACTAATTTTGCTAAAGAAAATGGAACTTCTTTGGAAATGAAATCCGATGATTTGGAAAACCTGTATTCCAAAAATTGGCAGACGAGTTATAACATTGGCGGATCACCAGGAAAAATTAATGAACCTCCCCAAATAAGTGATTTATTCATTAATGAATTTATGGCAATAAACATAAATAGCTATGCTGATGAAAATAGTGAATTTGATGATTGGATTGAAATTTATAATAATTCGGATAATGTAATTAATATTGGCGGATTATATATCTCAGATGATTTAGCAGATTCCAGCTTTTATCAAATACCGAATGATAATCCCCAAACTACGGTAATAAAACCTAAGGAACGATTGATTCTCTGGGCAGATCAACAAACTTCTCAAGGTCCACTTCATCTGGATTTTAAATTAAATGGTTTAGGAGAAAGCATTTATTTGACTCAAAAAATTGATGAGAACTTTATTATTATCGATTCAATTTCATATCCTGAGCAAATCGAAAATATTTCTTATGCACGAACCCAAGATGGGGTTGGAGAATGGGAAACAGCTAATTTTGTTACTCCTCAAGAACCAAATTCGTTAAAAAATGTTTTTAATAAAGGTATATTATTGGTTAATGGTATCTCAATAGCATACGGCGATGAAATTTTAAATGCTTTTACCAACAAAGCCTACTGGGGTAAATTTCCCATAACTTTTTGGGATTGTTTTGATTTTCCTTTTGTTGAGTATCCCAAAACATTGCCTGAAGCCGTTGGCCATGGAAGCATTTCTTTTGATGAATTAAAAAAATATTCCACCGTTATTTGGCTAGGAAATAATTATACAGGTGATCTGGATTACTGGAAATTATCTGAGATTAAAAAGTATGTTGAATCCGGAGGTAATTTATTACTTATAGCTAGACGAGGTCGTAGTTTTATTGATGAAGAACTGGCTGATTATATAGGGGTAAAATGGGTATATGATGATATGCAAACTATAACAAATTGTATCCCTGTTTATGAAGGATTAGATACCATTACGGTTACCGGAAATCAATCTTGGAATGCAATTTTTGAAACTACTTTGACAGGCAGTGAGAGTGAATTGTTATTTACAGAAACAGCTTCCTTTACTACTTCAAGAGGAATTGGTGTTTGGAAAAAACCAAGTAAAGGCGGGGCATATAGAGAAAACGGTGGGCAGCTTATTTTTCTCAGTGGAAGACCATATAGATATGATTCTTTTGATTTAAGAAAGAATATAGAATATATGTTGGAAAACTTTTTTGATGAATCCGAAAATCCGGTTATTGATACAACCAATATTGGAGATCTAACTTCGTTCAATTTATATCAAAATTATCCTAATCCTTTTAATCCAAGAACTACAATAGTATATGATGTAGTAGAAGAAACTAAAGTAGAGTTGAACGTATACAATATTTTAGGTCAAAAAGTGAATACACTTATTAACGAAGTCCAGTCATTTGGAAGAAAATCAATTATTTGGGATGGAACAAACAATTCCGGAAAATCAGTTTCTTCAGGAGTGTATATTTATAGCATCAAAATAGGCAATTGGGTAAAAAGTAAAAAGATGATTCTGCTAAGATAGAATTGAAAGATTGGATTTTTAGATTGGAATGATCGAGTTAATGTGGTTCTAGATTTTCTTTTTTATATCTCCCCCATAAGGAATGTTTCTAGCATCCATAGTTTCATCATTTAACCAACTTGGTAAATCTTCTGATATTTCAACATTATTTGTTTTATCCACTATTTCATCTTCTAGGTACGAATAAACTAGTGATGCAGAAATAACATGTTCTGTTTTTTCTATTTTTTTCATTTTTTCAATTTCAGCATCAACATTAACACCCTCAATGGTTACAATTATGTTTCCATCTTCATAATGATGAAATTCACAAAAATTAGAATTAAGAAAACAATTGATTACTTCTTGACTATATTCAGGTAGAACTTTTACTACAACACTTGAAATATTCATTATCCTTTCCCTTCGTTTATTTACTAGTTCCTTCCGCAACGTTTTCGTGAAGATTTGATGAACTTATTCCAAATTCTTTTCTAAACTCTGGAGTAAATAGATTAGTAATATTCACTGTTACCTCAGTTTGAGGTGCATGACATTGAGAACAATTATAATATGCGTTATTTAATTTTTCTAATTTCTCAACCACAACTCCCTCGTCTGGAGTAGTGTAAATTCCATCTACTAAAATTAATTGTTCTCGAATATTCATCAGATGTGTTTTTGAAATTTCAGTAGCGTTAACTTCTTTTGCTTTTTCCGGCATATGGCACGATAAACAAATATTTCTATCGATTTTAATTGGAAAAAAACCTGCTGTAGTATGAGGTATCATTGGTGGAGCATTTTCAAATGATCGATCCATCTTAATTCCATCTCCAGGTTTTAAGGAATTATAACTTGCCCTTACTTTAAATTCAGTATCTTCTGATAAAACATCGGCCTCGATAAAACCTAGTTTATCATCATCAATTCCTTCATTTTCGTTATTAACTCCACAAGAAATAATTAAGGCGGTTATAAAAAATAGTAACAAGAATTTTTTCATGATATTTATCTGTTTTATTTAATTTTTATTTGAATAATTATTTGCAAATTGAAGTGCTTTATCATCGCAGACATCAATACATCTACCACAATTTGTGCAAGCTCCAAAGTTAATTAGACCAGATTCATTTCCTATAATTTTTAGAACTTGTTCTTCCGGACAAACATCAAAACATTTCATACACATTGAGCAATTATTATGATAGTGCTTAATTTTAAGAAAACCATACTTACCAGTAATTGCATAAAACGCTCCTAAAGGACAGAGATGACCACACCAACCATTTTTATGTATAACTATGTCGAAAAGAAAGAGAGCTAAAATAATTGACCAGCCACCACCAATTCCAAAAATGATACTTCTATGAAAAATTGAAATTGGACTAATAATTTCAAATGCAGCAACGCCGGAAATAATAGAAAGAAATAAGCTTAATCCTAAAATATAGTATCTTGTTTCCCTGGTTAATAATATTTTATTTGAAATAGTAATTTTTAATTTTTCTCTTACCCACAGTGAAAAATCAGATAATAGATTTACCGGACATATCCAACTACAGAAAACTCTTCCTCCAATGACTGAATATATTAGTAAAACAATAATTGCTCCAATTAAAGCGTCTGTTCCTAATAAAAACCCGGATATTATAGTTTGCAAAGCAGCAAACGGATCACTTAGAGGAATGGTTTCAAGAAAAGTTGCAGAACTGTAATTTCCCATTAATACTTTCCATCCCAAATAATTACCCGCAGCAAATAAAAATAAAATTGTTATTTGTACTATTCTTCTTGCTATTAAGTATCTAATATTTTTAAAAGAGAAACTCATAAAATTTAGTACAATCCCTCTTCTTCGTTCAAATAATCTAGAGCAGAATTAATATCGTCCTTATCTTCATTTAATTTTGGATTAGTATTAATTCTAAGCTCATCTGCCTTTTTCCATGATTTTATATAATGTGAACCTAGTTTTCCAGTCGATATTTCTCTAGGTAAAACTGAAATTGCAGCTTTCTCAACAACACAAACATGTTCACAAATTCCACATCCTGTACAAATTTCACTATTCACCACAGGTATCCAGTTTGCATGTTTTTCTGTTGTCGTATTAATTTCTTTCTCAATTGTAATTGCTTCATCAATAAGTGGGCAAGCTCTATAACATGCATCGCATTGAATTCCACCAAACGCAATGCATGATTCTTTATGTATTACTGCTAATCCCATTTTTGAATTATTAATACTTGGGCTTTCTCCTTCCTTAACTAAGGTCGTTAAATCCAATGCCCCGGACGGACAGTTATTTGTACATGGAATATCTGTGCACATATAACAAGGAATTTCTCTTGGAGTAAAATATGGTGTGCCGGTTACTTTTCCTTCGCCAGGGGTTGCCAATTCTAATGTATCATACGGGCAAACCTCTACACATTTTCCACAACGAATACAAGCCTGTACAAAATCATCCTCGTGTAGTGCCCCCGGTGGACGTATAACAACGTCAGCTTCAGAAGCTTCCTTAATTCCCGTCCCCCAAAGAAGGCCTCCAAAGCTTAACGCTGTTCCACTTTTAAACATTTTTTCAATTGCTTGTCGTCGCGATGTTTTTTTCATAGTTATAACTAAGCAACTTTATAAATTTTTACTGCACATTTCTTAAAATCAGTTTGCTTAGACATTGGACATGTTGCATCCAAGCATAATTTATTAATGAATACTTTTTCATCGAACCATGGAACATAAATTAAACCTTGTGGTGTTCTATTTCTTCCTCTTGTATCCACATGCGCCTTAATTTTTCCTCTTCGCGATTCAATCCAAACTGCATCTCCATCAATAAGTTTACTTTCTTTGGCATCATTAGGATGTATATAACAAAGGGCCTCTGGGACAGCTCTGTATAATTCTGGAACTCTCATTGTCATAGTTCCGCTGTGCCAATGTTCTAAAACTCTACCGGTACATAACCATAATGGATATTCTTTATTTGGCATTTCCGGTGGGTCCATATAAGGTCTAAAAAATATTTTAGCCTTATCTGGGAGCTTAACTTTACCCTTAGAAGCTATTGGTCCCTTCAGTGTTCCTTGAGGAATGGATTTTAAAGCCGCTCCATAAAAAGCGAACTTTCCTTTATTTGCTTTAGATGCATAAACATCATAATGCGAATTAAATCTCCACAATGTTTCTTTTCCATCAACCACTGGCCATCTTAATCCGCGTACTTTATGATAATCATCAAAATATGCTAAATCATGAGCTTTATCCAATCCAAATTTTCTGTACTCTTCCCACAAATATTTCTGAACGAAAAATCCATAGCCCTCAAAAACTTCTCCATCCGAGCCCTTAACTTTTCTTTTATCACCAATTACTTCAGTATTTAATCTGTCTTTGCCAATTGGATCAGGCCATGTGTAAGATATTGCTTCAGTATTAGCAAAAAGTACATCATATAAAGTGTCATTTTCTGAATATCCCATTTTCTTGGCATCAGCTAAAACACTGGGTAATCCATCCTTTAATCCCGGTATTTTTTTTGCACCCCACACTTCACTCAATTTGAATCTTTTTGACAATTCAATAAATTGCCATGTGTCTGACATTGACTCACCAACCGGAGTAACTTGCTGAATCCAATGCTGGGTTCTTCGTTCGGCATTTCCGTAGGCCCCCCATTTTTCATATATCATCGAAGAGGGGAGTATAAGATCAGAAATTTTTGCTGATATTCCAGGATATGCCTCGCTACACACAATAAAATTATCCATTTCCCTAGCGGCTTTTAACCAATGATTAGCGTTAGCTGTATTCTGATATGGATTGGAAACGTTTATCCATGCAAACTTAATTTTTCCATCTTCAATATCCCTATGGATTTTCATTAAATGAGAACCGACTTTTGGGTTTATTGTTTTAGCCGGCACCTTCCATATTTTTTCTGAAAATGCTCTGTGTTTAGGATTAGCTACTACCATATCTGCAGGTAATCTATGAGCAAATGTTCCTACTTCACGAGCAGTTCCACACGCCGATGGCTGTCCTGTTAAACTAAACGCTCCACTGCCGGGTAATGCTTGTTTACCTAATAAAAAGTGAACCATATAAGCTTGTTCATTAACCCATGAACCTCTTGTGTGTTGGTTCATACCCATTGTCCAGAATGAACAAACTTTGCGATCTTTTTCGATATATAAGTTGGCGAGCTGTTTTAGTTTTTTCTTAAATGAGTCGATTGGTTCATTTGGATCACCCTTAGCTAATTCAGCAACAAAGTCTAAAGTATAAGGACGCAAGGCTTTCTTAAATTCTTCAAATGAAATTGACCAGTGTTTCATTGCTCCACCGGCATTTTTCATTTTAAGGGTATCGCCTTCTTTGTAACCAAGATAAGCTAGAGATTTGCCTTCTGCTTTTGAAAGAACTTTTTCTTTTTGTAATCTTACCGTTTCTTTTTCTTTTTCAGAAAATTTTGCGTGATCAGGATTTCTCATTCCATAACCAATGTCAACAAAACCGGTTGCAAACATGGTATATTTCTTAACAAAATCCCAATCAATAGCTTCAGGATGATTATAAACAATTTCATGAGCTAAGTAATTCCAAAGGGCTAGATCAGTATTTGGTTTAAAAACAATTTCTGTATCTGCTAGATCAGAAGTTCTATTTGTGTAAGTAGTAAGATTTATAACCTTTACTTTTTTAGGATCTCTTAATTTTCGTTCGGTAGCTCTAGACCAAAGTATAGGATGCATTTCTGCCATATTTGCACCCCAGGTAATAATAGTATCTGTTAATTCAATGTCATCATAGTTTCCGGAAGGTTCATCAATGCCAAATGTTTGAATAAATCCAACAACAGCTGAAGCCATGCAATGTCGTGCATTTGGATCAATATTGTGTGATCTAAATCCAGCCTTCGTTAGCTTAGCTGCAGCGTAACCTTCCATAATTGTGTATTGACCGGAACTGAAAATACCAATGCCTGTAGGGCCTAATTCATTCATTGCGCTTTTCATGTGTTTTTCCATTTCATCAAAAGCACGTTTCCAACTTACAGGTTTGAATTTACCCTTTTTGCTAAATTCCCCATTCTCATCAACACGTAATAAGGGTTTCTTTAATCTATCATCACCATACATTATTTTTGCATTAAAATATCCTTTAATGCAGTTTAATCCTTTATTTACAGGCGCTAATGGATCGCCTTTTACCGCAACAATTTTGTCATCCTTTGTGGCAACCATAATTCCGCAACCAGTTCCGCAAAAACGACAAACTGATTTGTCCCATGTCCAATCATTTTCTGCACTTTTCGCTTCGGCTTTTATTGTCTTAGGAAGAGCACTAATTCCAATTGATGTTGCAGCAGCAGCTACTGCTGAGCTTTTGATAAAATTTCTTCTAGTCAAATTCATGTTTTATTCTTTTGATTATTTAACAGTTTTAATTTTTCTTAGATTAAAAATTATTACAATAAATACACTCCAAAATAGAATTACAGTAGTGTGAAAGATGATATCTAACCACAATGGTGCATCTTTGTCTGGGCTCCAAAGTTGATTTGGTTGTATAGCACTTTTTTTAACTGTTGGAGTAGCTATTTTCATTGATTTTGTAACTTTAGCAAAGCCATACCCTTTTTTTGCTTTTACCTCTGTCGCTAAATGTCCTAAAGAATCGCCGGGAAGTTTTGAATCAACATCAAAATATGCTATACCGTATTGATTGGTTGATACATTGCCAAGTGAATATTTACCGAACATTGTTTTTATAAAAGCAGATACCTCAATCCCTTCCTCTAACTTATTATCAGAAGTAACCTTAATAACTAATTTATCTATGTTATCATCAAAATCTAAAGCAAGTTTCAACTCCGGAATTTCTATTCCTTCTAAATCTGGCATAGGTTGTTTATAATTGGGATTAAAGCTTCTGATAAAAGCAACAATATTCCAGATTTCATCATCTTGAAAAGCTTTTTCAAATCCAGGCATTAAATCCCGCCCTTTTAGAATCTTATAAAAGAGTGAGCCATCTGTCTGATTTTGAAATTGCTCAGTTGCCGGATCTCCAGGAGAAGGAACCATTAATGTAAAATCTTCTTGTGTTGGTGTCCCATGGCATGACAAACATGAATTTTCATATGTCATTCTTCCCTCATTCACCATGTCTTCATTAAATGTTTGGATACTAATTTTTTCATTATCTTCAGTAGGTACGGTCCAAGAAGATTGTCCGTTAAGAAGATTGGAGGTCAGAAAAATAAATACAAAATAAATTTTTGAGTAAGCAATTTTATTTTTCATTCTGTTCCTCCTTCATTTCCCATATTGGAACCAGTGGAATTACTTTTGAAAGAAATGTCATAATTATTAACACTAGAATAAATGGTAAAATTGTAATTGCTATTTCTGCTACTGTTGGAACATATGAAAAGTATTTTTCAGGAACATTTTGTATAGGTAAATATGGTTCCAATTGTGTAGGTACAACAATGATAAATCTTTTTAACCAAGCACCTACGAATACGAATAAAGATATAATGGTAAGTGGAAGAGGTTTTCTCATTTGTTTAAAAAAGAGTAATAAAAATGGTATTACCATTCCACCTAATTGAACAACCCAATAAAATAGTGATTCGTGTCCTCCAACTAATTCTTTTGTGTGCTGAGCAGAAACTGAACCGGGTTTATAACCTGGTACTAAAACTTCATTTACATTGAAATAGATATATACAAGTGATACAAGAACCAGCAACTGACCCATTTTATGGAAGTGATAATCTGTAATGTAATCATGCAAATTATATCTTTGACGATAATAGTAAGTCATCATTATAAATGTTGCCGTTCCGGCAACAAATGCACCGGCTACAAAATAGGGACCAAATATTGATGAATCCCATCCTGGTCTTAAAGTAAGTGCAAACAACCATGATGTTACAGTATGAATTGCTAAAGCTATCGGTATAATAGCTACGGAAACTATTTTTGTTAGCTTTTTAACAATTTTGAATTGTTCAGGTTTATTAGCCCATCCTAGTGAAAGAATTTTATAAATTTTTCTTTGCAGATTTGGTAAACCAGTTAATTTTTTCTGGCATAAATCAAGATCTGGAATGAGTGGAATATATAAAAGTATTAAACTAACGAAGACGTATGTTGTTACAACGGCGATATCCCAAACAATAGGTGATTGCACTCTTCCATAAATAAATACAGTGAGAAATCTATCCGGTCGCCCCATATCTGTTATAATCACAACCCCTGCAATTAAAGCAAATGAGACTGCAACTATTTCTGCGATTCTGCTTAATGGTTTTACCCATTTTACTCCGGCTAATCCGAGTACAGAACTAACTAGCATTCCTATTAAACTTACTGCAACAAAAAACACAAAATTAGAAATGTAAATTCCCCATGAAGCAAAATCGTGCAGTCCTGTAACTCCAAGGCCATCTCTAATTTGGAAAAAGTAGAAATAAAGACAGACTGCTAATGAAATAAATAAAAATGACAGCCAAATTTTTGAATTTTTACTCCAGCTTACATTTCTAATTAAATCGTTTTCAATTTCTTCATGAGTAAAAGATTTTGTAATGTAATTATCCATATGATTTTATCTTGGTTTATAATTTTATACTTCTCTATTAGGAGGTAAATAAAAGACATTTGGCTTTGTGCCTAATTCAGGTAAAATAGTATAAGCTGAATTATCTTTTAATAATTTTGAAAGTCTTACTGTTTCTTTTGTTGTTCCATTTGTAACAAAATCTTCATTGGCGTCTCCAAAATAGTATACACTGTTAGGACAGGCAGACACACATGAAGGTAATTTCCCTTCGCGCAATCTGTCGGCACTGAACACACATTTTGTAACCGTACCTAATTTTTGCGGAACATTTTTTTCAACATCATATTCAACGTCTTTATATTTTTCTGCGTCTTTTGGTTCTGTCCAATTAAAAGTACGCGCAGAATACGGACAAGCTGCAATACAGAATCTACAACCAATACATCTTTCATTATCTATTAACACAATTCCATCTTGTCGTTTAAATGTTGCATCTACCGGGCAAACGCTAACACATTGAGGTTCATCGCAATGCATACACGGTTTTGGCATAAAATAGCTTGCTCCATTTACGTCGTCTTGCATTTCGAGGACATTAATGTGGTGTTGCTCAGGTTTTAACTGATGTGCAACTTGGCAAGCAGTCATACATTTTCTGGCATTTTTACATTTTTGTAAATCAATAACCATTACGAATTTTTTTCCAGCTAAGCCTTCACGTCCGCGCAGATCTTTATAATCCTCCTCAATTTCTTCTTTTACGTCTATAATGTCAGAAGCATTTACCACAACACTTTTACCGTCTTCGGTTAGTACTTTTACTTTTTTGTCTTTCTTGTTATTTGCTTTTAGATCATCCGGATTAAAAAATACTGAAGTGACAGAGGCAGTTCCTATACCAATAAGTCCAACTTTTTTTAGGAAGTCTCTTCTAGAGTCATTGTTATTTCTTTCTTTCGACATAATTTATTCTATATGTTTGTGTAGAAATGTATTAATGTAAAAATTAGAACAATTTATAATAAGAATTAATATTCCGATTAAATGCTTTACTAAAGTAAATTAATTATTGATAAAACAAAAGATATTTTTATCAAATTTGATTTTTTTTATTTTTGAAAATATCGATGAATCAAACACTTACTACAATTTTTGGTTAATTTGTGCGGGTAGGAGAAGGTGAAATTAGAACTATTTTTCCACTATTTGGTTATTTGAAATCAGAATAAAAAGGATTATTAAATAATGATTTTGTCAGTCAAACTATTTACAGAGATAATTTTTTGCAATGTTTTCAAAGTCAATTATTTGACTAGCAATCCACTTTTTATCCATTTTTAACTCTTTCGCCATAATTTCGGCAACCTTTGGTGCAGCTTCTAAACAAATTTTCGAATTTTTAAACAGCATTCTAGTTCTTCGTGCTAGAACATCATCGACTGTTCTTGCCATTTCGTTTCTAACAAACCAAACGATTTCACCAGTTGTAATCGGAAAATTACCATGTAGCCTTTCATTCAATTCTGGCTGTTTGTGCAGTAATTCTTGAATTGCAATTGCATCAGAGCCATAAATTTCTAGATCGCCAAATTCATCAGCATGACTATGGTAACCATTGATCCTTAATTCCTTTGTAACAGATTCTTCGAAATCCAAGTGAGCTAACTGAATTGCTTGATCAACTGTATCCTCTGCCATTTTTCTATAGGTTGTCCATTTTCCACCAGTAATTGTTAACAAGCCTGAGCGTGAAATATTTAATGTATGATCTCTTGAAATTGCAGCAGTATTTTCATCATCACCACTTTTTACTAATGGGCGTAAACCGGCAAAGGCACTTAATATATCGGATCGTTCAGGATCTTTAGTTAAGTATCTTGCAGTGTGAGATAGCAAAAATTCTATTTCTTCTTCAAGCGGAATTGGTTCGATTAAAAAATTATCTACAGGTGTATCTGTTGTCCCGACTAAAATGTAATCGTGCCATGGTATTGCAAAAAGCACTCTCCCGTCATCAGTTTCCGGAACCATTATTGCACTATCACCCGGTAAAAAGGATTTGTCTAAAACAATATGAACACCCTGTCCGCTTACAATAATATTATGATTATTAAGATCATCCATTTTCCTAATTGAATCTGTAAAGACCCCTGTAGCATTAATAATGACTTTTGCATTTAAAGTGTATTTTTTGTTTGTTTCCAAATCTATTGCTTCAACGCCAACCAACATGTCATTATCTTTAATTAAGGATGTAACCGACATATAATTAATTAATGTTGCCCCTTGTTCATATGCAGTTTCAGCCATATTAATAGCTAGTCTAGCATCATCAAATTGACCATCATAATAAATTACTCCTCCTCTCAATCCTTCTTGTTCAATAGTGGGTATATGTTTTAAAGTTTCATCTTTTGATAACAATTTTGAAGGGCCAAAGCCCTCTTTCCCTGCTAATGCATCGTATAATTTTAGTCCTATTCCATAAAAAGGGCCTTCCCACCAATCGTAATTAGGTACAATAAATGGTAAATCGTGAACCAAATGAGGAGCATTTCTTCGTAGTATTCCACGTTCTTTTAGGGCCTCTAATACAAGCGATAAGTTACCCTGCCGTAAATAACGAACTCCGCCATGAACTAATTTCGTACTCCTGCTGGAAGTTCCCTTAGCAAAATCAGATTTTTCCAATAATAAAGTTTTATAACCACGGGATGCTGCTTCTATCGCGGTTCCTAGTCCGGTTGCCCCTCCACCGATGATAATAAAATCCCACTTTTCAGTTTGACTAAGCTTGATAAACATCTCATTCCTATTCACTTTTTTCTCCTTCTCTGTTAGAGAATCTGTAAAATAATTTTTTCATCCAATTATTGAAGAGATAGGATTTTTCTAAATACCATAAATTTGGTTTTGAACAATCTTTTTCTAAAAAATCGGCTAATAAATTTGAAAATTCAGGTGCGCGTAAATAACCATATGATTTATGTGGATTTCGTTCCCCATTAATTGCATAGTCGTTTTTTATTATTGTGTCTATTACTTTTATATTTGAAGAATTTACCTCAAAATCATCACCCAGGTTATAATTTAGAGCAATGTTATCCTCAATATCTGAGTAATTATACCAGCCCCCTTTAACATTTTGTGGAGTAGTCAGCTTGGATATTTCCGGATTGAGAACTTTAAATTCTTGAGCGATTTTGCTAATTATTATTGGAATACCTAAAGGTGATCCCATTGTAACAAAAGTATCTATGTTTATTTGAGGAACTAAAAAATTAGAAACATCATAAGCTATTATACTTCCCATTGAGTGAGCTACTAGAATTATTTCTTTACTTTTATGACTTTGAATTTTTTCAGCCAGTCTATTTCTTATAATATCTTTTACCGATTTATAACTAGCATCATTTATCTCAGGTTTTCGTGCATAATAAATTTCAAGCTCTTTAAAATATTTTTTAAAAACAATATCGGAAATAAATTCGAAATTAGAAGAAAGGTCATCATTCAAAAAAAGTTTATCCATTTGTCCTTCAAGAAAACCTAGAAATTTTTGTCGTGTTGTATGTGGTTTGGAATCAATTATTTTAGCAGATTTTGAATACGGTTCATCAAGAAAATATGGGTTTTTTGGATCGGTTATTAATTTATTAAGTGGTTTATCATTAAGAATATCTGCCCAATATACCAGTTCGAAGTTAGGCTCAAATTTAAAGCGATCAATTTTCTTTAATCCCTCGCAAATTGCTTTGAACCACCATTCTTCTAAGTCATTCTTTGATGGTTTGTTCCCAAGTCCGTGAATTCCGATGATGATTTTCGACAAGTTTTACTCAACGATTTAAAGCGAAAAAATGTTATACGTAATTTATAATAAAGAAATGTATCGTTCAATTTACTTTAAACGTAATTTGTCTTTTAACCATTGAGCACGGTCAGTTGTAATGCCATCAATACCCCATGAAACTAAAATTTTAGCTTTATTTATATTATTGACAGTCCAAACATAGAGTAACAAATTTTCAGATTTTACTTTTTGGATAAACTGCTGATCTAACAAATTTCCAGCCCAAACATTTAATCCGTCCAAATTGGCTTTTTTAGCTTTATCAATTAATTTTTTTATCGAAGGACTAATTATTTTGGAAAACCAATTATAATCTAAATCTGCCAAATACAAAACTTTATATTGAGGCATCATTTTTTTTGCTGAACTCACTATAGAGTAATTAAATGATATAATTTCAATTTGATTAGCTTTAAGGTTAGAGGTGGATAGGATATTTTTTAAAAATGGTAAAGTTTTAATATCAGATTTTATTTCTATTATTAGCTTTTTATTATGTGGTACAGTTTTTAAAACTTCGTCTAAAGTAGGAATTTTTTCATTCGAATATTTTT
>Ga0209633_10001318_pt1 | contig 25735 bp, 18 predicted proteins | sample Cruoilmetagenom1_FD_187290 | JGI IMG/M metagenome (GOLD analysis project Ga0209633, IMG submission 187290) | Oil polluted marine microbial communities from Coal Oil Point, Santa Barbara, California, USA - Sample 1 (SPAdes) (version 2) | ecosystem: Environmental > Aquatic > Marine > Oil seeps ...
TTAAAGTTCCATCCATAAGTTGGAATGGCACAATCATAAACGGACGCTGTTTATTAGTTTGTAAATTAAAAAAGGGATACGGCATTGCCATACCAGCCCTAAAACCAATTACATCTGGAAAACCCATAGTATAGTCCTCTTTTACGCCAATCGAGATCAAGTTTTCGTAGGTTTCAGGTAAGGTCATTTTTAAATAATGTTGGCGGCTTTTTGTAACTGATTTCCCTAATAGTTCGGATAAGTCTTGATACTCCTTTTTAAGGATTTCTATAGTATTATTCGACTCATAAGATGGATGAATTCCTACACTTGCATAAGATGCAATCCTTGTAATCAGTTTTTGCATTACTTTGTTTAAAGGTAAGTTCTTATCGTGGACCCCATGTGATCCAACTTGAAAAAAGCACATGTTTTCCGCATTAGATTTCTCATTAATCTTGGCTAACAAATCGTAAGTATCATAAGGATCTTTTGCCCCAAAACTGTACGTAACTCTTTTTTTTATATCCTGAAAATTAAACGATAAAAGTGATCTAATAAAACCACCTAAACGTCTTTTAAAGGGTTTTCCTTTATAAGCATAGGCTATATCGACATCAATCGTATTGGTTTGTGTAAAAATACTTGTCGGAAACAAAAAATCAGGATGCTTTTTTAGAATGAGATCACGCAATTGTCTAGCCCACAAATGCACTACGGGTAAATGCAAAAAATTGGTTTTACATGCCAAAGATTCTTGAGCTGTAAATCGTCCATGTTCGTCTGCAATAAAGGGCAAATACTCTTCATAGCGACTCAACATATAAAAACTACTAGCGAATAAGTCAAATTGAAATAAACCACTTTTAGCTGTTTTAAAAAAATAGGGAATCTCTTTTTTATGGGTGACCTGAATATTTTGTGGATGTATGTTTTTTTCAAACAACAACTCGTGTGGCTTTATCCATATACTAGCACTCAACTCTTCATCTGAATAATTGATTTTTGGAGCCTTTGTTTCTGCCACAAATGCTTCTTTCGCTACCCATTTAAAATCAACCTGTAGGATAGTTTTAAAAATGACATCTAGTGTGTATTGTAAACGTTTAGAGTTGTTATTTGAATAAATGTAAATCACTTTAAGTTTTGATAAATTTCTTTTAGTTTTTTAGATTCGTTTTCCCAATTTAATACAGCAATTGTATCATCAAAATTCCATTCAGAATTATTAACTTTTGCTATTTCAATTAACTGTTTTGCCAAATTTTCAGGTGTTCTTTCCTTAAGAACCTCTCCAACCTTATAGGCTTTCACGACACTACTCATTTCTGGTAAATTTGAGACTAAGACTGGTACTTTTGCTTGAATATAATCAAATAACTTATTTGGTAAAGCAAAGTGATAACTCAAACTTAAATCTTCTTCTAAACTCACTCCAACTGTTGCTATCGGTGTTATCTTATTTAAATCTTCTGGAAGTAATCTACCCATAAATTTTACTTTGCTAGATACCTTATTAATTACAACTTTCTCTTTTAAAGAATCCATAATATCACCTTCGCCAACAATTACCAACAACCAATCGTTTAGTAACAGCATTGAATCAATTAATAATTCCAATCCTCTACCCACATTTAACGCTCCTTGGTAAAGTACTATTTTTTTGCCATTTGTATCAAAAGGAAGTTTACTTTTAACTATTTGATTATTTTGAGACGGTAGATTTCGGATAACTAATACGGATACCTTATATTTATCATTATAATATTTGGCTATTGAATCACAGACCGTAATGACGTTTTTAAGCTTAGGGAAAATAAATTTTTCTATTCGCAACCAAACATTTTGTACGCTAGGTCGATGTACTAACTCGGGAACTTCCGTAAAAAGCTCATGAGAATCATAGACTATTTTTTTACCAAATAATCTAGAAATCAAAAAATTAGGAAGTAAGGTATCTAAATCATTTGCCAATAAAATATCTTTTCGCACAAAAAGTAATTTGAGGAAAAGGCGAACATTATATTCCGCATAAAACAGAAAACTTTTTTTAAATAACAATCGCATTCTGTAGGTTTTATAACTTCTTTGTATCGGTAAACTTTGTGGTAGTTTTCGACCAATCAGCAAAATTTCAAAATCTTCAGATTCGAGTGTAGCACAAACTTTACGAACACGTTGGTCGGTGACTAAATCATTGGTAACTGATACAATAATACGTGGCAAGTTTTCTTACTTTAAATCGTAGTAGGTAAAAATACAAATTAATTCTGATTGACAATTTTGATAATTAAACCGATTACTCATAAATATTTTGTAACTTGTATGTTGTTTCCTTAGTAAACTAATTAAGCGTCATAGCTTTAAGGTGAATTTTAAATTCTTACTAAAAGATGATAAAATCGCTACACATATCTGACAGAATCAAAACCTTTTTAATTGAAATAGGTGAACTGTCCTATTTTGCGGGTCGTTTTTTTAAAGAAGTTTTTGTAAAACCTTTTGAATTTAAAGAACTCCTACGACAATGCTACTATATGGGTAATCGTTCCTTATTATTAGTTAGCGTTACGGGTTTTATCTTGGGATTGGTTTTCACATTACAATCCAGACCTACTTTAATCGAATTTGGGGCCGTATCATGGATGCCTTCTATGGTTAGTATTTCTATAATCCGAGAAATCGGACCAGTAGTAATTGCATTAATATGTGCTGGTAGGATTGGTTCAGGAATTGGAGCTGAATTAGGATCCATGCGCGTTACAGAACAAATTGATGCGATGGAAGTTTCGGGCACCAATCCCTTTAAATATTTAGTAGTTACTCGTATTATGGCAGCAACTTTAATGTTGCCACTTCTTATTATTTTTGGTGATGCCATTGCTTTATTAGGCTCTGCACTTGTAGAATATTTAAAAGGAGCGGTTTCGTTTCAACTCTATTTTAATAAAGTATTTAATGCTTTAGCTTTCTCAGACTTGATTCCTGCCTTACTAAAATCAGTTTTCTTTGGATTCGCCATCGGTTTAGTGGGATGTTTTAAAGGTTATAACTGTAAAAAAGGTACGGTTGGCGTAGGAGAAGCCTCAAACTCGGCTGTAGTTTTTACCTCTATGTTGTTATTTATAATTGATTTTATAGCTGTTTTTGTATCAGATATATTCTTTGAAATATAATAATGGAAAATGATAAAAACATAGAACAAGTTTTAAAAATTAAAGACCTTACAAAGAGTTTTGGAGCTAATCATGTCCTTAAAGGATTTACAATGACTTTATATAAAGGAGAAAACTTGGTGATAATGGGTAAATCTGGTTCAGGGAAATCAGTTATGATTAGGTGCTTAGTTGGATTAATGCCACCAGATAGTGGTGAGATTGAAATTATGGGTCATGATATTACTAAATTAAAACAGCAGGAGTTAGATAATCTACGTACCGATCTTGGTTTTCTTTTTCAAGGAAGTGCTTTATACGATTCTATGACCGTTCGTGAAAATTTAGAGTTTCCGCTACGTACACATAAAGAAAAATTAGCAAATGCTGAAAAATTGGTTCTTGAGGCTCTAGAAAATGTAGGGCTTACTGATGCGATTGATTTAATGCCTTCTGAACTTTCTGGTGGGATGAAAAGGAGAGTTGCTTTAGCACGAGCTATTATTCTACATCCAAAAATTATAATTTACGATGAACCCACAACAGGTCTTGACCCAATTACTGCTAAAGAAATATTACAATTAATGCGTGAAATACAACAAAAACAAGGAGCTTCATCACTTATTATAACACACGATGTAGATTGCTCTAGAGTTATCTCAAACAGAATGATTCTATTAATTGATGGCATTAACTATGCTGAAGGGACTTTTAAAGAGTTGTCTTCATCGAAAGATAAAAAAATTCAAGCATTTTTTAAATAATGCTTGCCAGAGAAGGCCGATATGTACTAACAAACACAAAATAGTAAAGTCATAAAGCGAATATATAGGATTTTGAAAAAAAGGGATTGATTATAAGTGGTGTAATCTCAATTCTAAAATCTCAATACTCAATTCTAAAAATAAACACATGAAGCGAGAATGCCAAATTTTGACACCTGAGGAAATGATTAAGAACCAGCTTAGCGCCTTTGCGTCTTTGCAAGAAACTATTTAAACACATGAAAAAATCAAACACACAAAAAATAAATCTTGGTTTATTTGTTATAATTAGTACACTTATATTAATTGCTGCACTTTATTTTATAGGAAACAGACAAAACCTTTTTAAAAAAACCTTTAAAATACATGCCGTTTTTAATAATGTTATTGGTTTGCAATTGGGTAATAATGTCCGCTATTCAGGTATTAATGTGGGTACGGTTAAAAAAATCACCATGATAAACGATACTACAATCTGTGTAGATATGCTTATTGAAGAAAAAATCCTAAAACATTTAAAAAAAAATGCAATAGCTACCATCGGTTCTGACGGCTTAGTAGGAAGTATGATTATAAATATTATACCAAGAAAAAGCGCTTCTAGTCTTATTGCTAATGGTGATACCATTAAATCATACAGTAAAATATCAACCAATGATATGCTAACCACTTTAAACACCACTAATCAAAATGCCGCCATTTTAACAGCAGACCTATTAAAAATAACTACGGCAATTAATCGAGGCGAAGGCACTCTCGGTTTGTTAATTAATGACGCTGAAATGGCAGCAGACTTTAAACAAACAATTCGACATTTAAAAACGGTAAGTAGTCGTGCTTCAAAAACAATAGACGAATTAAATAAGATAATTGCCTCAATAAAATATGATAAAAGCGTAGCTGCTGTACTATTAAGTGATTCAATTTATGCAGATAAAATGAAATCTGTCATTACTAATTTAGAAAAATCAAGTATAGAAATTGATACGATATTAACAAATATTAATGAAGTTGTTCTAGCTGTTCAAAAAGGAAAAGGTCCTTTAAATTACATGGTTAATGACACCATCCTTATAAAAGATATTGATGCTATTGTAAAAAATATTAAAGCAGGAAGCCTTCGTTTAAACGAGGATTTAGAAGCCTTAAAACACAATATATTCTTTAGAGGATATTTTAAAAAACTAGAGAAAGAAAAACTAGAGAAAGAAAAGAATAAGTAGTAATAACATTAATCATCACATCTACTGTTATTAGTCAAGGATTTAGATATGAAGGTTATCAGAAAATAAAGAAAATGAAAAACCACAAACATCTTATTAAATGTTTGTGGTTTATTTAGTGGAGACGGAGGGAATCGAACCCTCGTCCAAACGAGCAACCAAATTGCTTTCTACATGTATAGTTTTTGTTTAATTTTCGACTTTGAGATGACCAAAAACCGCCCACTCAAAGCTTATTTTCTTTAATTTCGGATCAGAATCGAAACACTTCTGAACCTATGTTTACTTTTACGATGTCTCTGGACTGACCGCCGCAAACCAAGGCTTTCAAGAGACATTTAGCCTTCTGACCTAGTCAGAATGGGCTCAAATCCTACTATAATTCAGATTAAGCAGCTAAAGCGTAGTTATTCTCGCCGTTTATAAGTTGAAAATGATTTTTACGAGTGCTTTTTCATTACTCGACATGCTTACAACCTGTCTGACCTCGCTGTCAAAACCGGTCGTCCCCTTTTTAGTTTAAAGTTTAAAGTTCAACGTTCAATCTACTACTTTATTAAGAGTTTGCAAAAGTACGTATTTTTACAATTTATAACTAACAAATATTATTCCAAGGTAAATTTTGTAACTGTATCTGGCACTAATGACGAAATGTCACCTTGATGTCGATACACATCTCGCACAATACTTGAACTGATATAGGCTGTATTGGCACTCGTTAATAAAAATACGGTCTCAATCCCTGATAAATTTCTATTGGTTTGGGCAATGGCTTTTTCAAACTCAAAATCAGCAGGATTCCGAAGACCTCTTAAAATATAATTTGCATCAATTTCTTTACAGTAATTAATCGTCAGACCTTCGTATGTTTGTACTTTAATCTTACTATTATTAGCAAAAGTTTTTTTGATAAACTGCAAACGTTGTTCTAAACTAAACAAATACTTCTTTTCGTTATTAATACCGATAGCTATCACAATTTCATCAAATAAATCCATTGCTCTTTCAATAATATCTACATGTCCTAATGTTATCGGATCAAAGGATCCTGGAAATATGGCTCTTTTCATTTTTTTTTACCGCTAATGCACAAAGGCACAAAACTTTTTTAAATTATAATTCTTGTTTCTTGTTTCTTAATTAGACAATGTTTTCTCAACCATATTTCCAAACAACTCCTTCAACGAAATACCTGCTTTTTTAGCCTGTTGTGGTAATATACTTTCTGCTGTTAATCCTGGCACCGTATTTATTTCAATAAAATGTGGAATGCCATTATTAAAAATATATTCCGCTCTTGAAAATCCTTCTAAACGTAAACTTGTATACACTTTTTTGGCTAACTCATTCACTTGAGTTTCTTGCTCTTTTGTAATTCTTGCGGGTGTTATTTCTTGAGATTTCCCTTGATATTTTGCTTCAAAATCAAAGAAGTCATTTTCAGAAACGATTTCTGTAATGGGTAAAACTTTTACGTCGCCTTTGTAGGTAATGACACCGACCGATACTTCTGTCCCATCTAAATATTCCTCAATTAACACTTCATCATCTTCCTTAAAAGCAACTTCAAGAGCTTGCTTTAGCTTTCCTGCTTCATAAACCTTTGTGATACCATAACTAGAGCCAGCTCTATTCGCTTTTACAAAACAAGGCAAACCAACTTTATCAACTATCTTTTGTGTTTCAAAGTTATCTCCCTTATTCAAATAATAAGACTTTGCATGTGCAATACCATAGGCATTCACAACACTTAAACAATCTCTTTTATTAAAGGTCAATCCCATTTTATAGGATGTATCTGACGTATGTGGAATGCCTAATAATTCAAAATAGGCAATTAAAATTCCATCCTCACCCGGATGTCCATGAATGGCATTAAAAACAACATCAAAACTGATTATTTCATCATCTACCGATACAGAAAAATCTGATTTATCTATTGGATACTCCACGCTATTATCATCAACATAAACCCATTTATCTTTTAGAATATGAATAGCATATACCTCATATAAGTCTTTATCCAAATGTTCACAAACAACTGAACCACTTTTTAAAGAGATTTGGTATTCCGAAGAATAACCGCCCATAACTACTGCTATCTTTTTTTTCATCCAATATAAATTGCTTTACAAAACTACAAAAATCAAACTAAAATGTTTGTATTCTCTTATTTTAGAAATCAAATTCAAATGAACACTCTTTTCTAACATCTTATCTCAAACTTCTAATTTCTATTCTTATCTTTGTCCAAACTCAAAGCAAATGGATTTTATTAAATTTCTTTTAAGCAAAGTATTTTGGAAGCAAGCTGCTATGGCTATCATAGTATTAGGAGTCCTCATTTTTATAGTGTTTCAATGGTTGCGCATCAGCACTAATCACAACCAAAAAATTGAAGTTCCAGATTTATCAAAACAACCTATTGAAGCTGTTCAAACTATTTTAAAAGATTTAGACCTACGATATATTGTGATCGATTCTGCTAGTTATAATCCAGAATATCCCAAGAAATCAGTAATTAGACAAAATCCTGAAGCAGGAGATATTGTTAAAGAAAACAGACAGATCTATTTAACTTTAAATCCGTCGGGTTATCGTTCTGTTTCTATCCCAAAGTTTTATGGTAAGACAAAACGAAACGTAGAATCTACACTTCGTGCGGTTGGCTTCGAAATTGGAAACAAACCAACTTATGTACCTGATCGTGGTAAAAATGTTGTTCGAGGCTTAAAACACAATGGAGAAAAAATTGAAAAAGGGACAAAACTGCCTAAAAAATCGGTTATTAATTTGGTTTTAGGGGATGGAAGAGGATAAATTAAGAATATAGCATTAAGAATTCTGAGTTTAAGCTAATGAATACTACCAAATTTGATCCTGAAGAAGGCTTTGAACATTATAAATTCACCGCAAGTATTGGTCAAGAACCTTTACGAGTAGATAAATTTTTGATGAATTTCATTGAAAATGCCACTCGCAATAAAATTCAACAAGCAGCAAAGGCTGGACATATATTAGTAAATGATCAAATTGTAAAATCAAATTACAAAGTAAAAGCACATGATGAGGTTCGGGTTGTTTTTACCCATCCGCCACATGAAAGTCCTTTAGTTGCCGAAGACATTCCTCTTGACATTGTTTATGAAGATGATGATGTAATTCTCGTGAATAAACCAGCAGGCTTGGTGGTACATCCTGGTCATGGAAATTATACAGGAACCCTAGTCAATGGACTCTTACATCACTTTAAAAACTTACCAAAAAACTCAAATGAAAGACCTGGCTTAGTACATCGTATTGATAAAGACACTAGTGGATTGTTGGTTATTGCAAAATCAGAACTAGCCATGTCTCACGTGTCAAAACAGTTTTACGATCGAACTACAGATCGTCTTTATTATGCATTAGTTTGGGGCAATCTTGAAGAAGATCAAGGTAAAATCGAAGGCCATATTGGTCGAAGTTTAAAAAACCGTTTACAAATGGCTGTTTTTCCTGAAGGTGAATTTGGAAAGCATGCCGTGACTCATTACAAAGTTTTAGAACGCTTTTTATATGTAACGCTCGTACAATGTAAACTAGAAACAGGCAGAACACACCAAATTAGAGCGCATTTTAAACATATTGGGCATCCTTTGTTTAATGACGAACGTTATGGTGGCGATCAAATTTTAAAAGGGACAACCTTTACCAAATACAAACAATTTGTACAAAATTGTTTTAAAGTTTTGCCTCGTCAGGCTTTACATGCAAAGACCTTAGGTTTTACACATCCTACGTCTGGAAAACCCATGTATTTTGATTCTGAACTCCCCATTGACTTTAAAGAAGTTCTCGAAAAATGGCGATCCTACACTGAAAATCAAAAATTGTAATTTTCTGTTTTACAAGTATCTACAAACTTTCTTGTCTTGAACTGACAATTATCAGTATATGTTTTCACAGACGCACTTATATTTGTATCATTGTTTTAGCTGATTACTTAATCAAGACTAAAACAATAATTTTTAGTTAGTAGTTTTTAGATTGATTTCCGGAGTTTGAAAAGTAGATTATCTCTTTTTTCGAGTTCCGGTTTTCTTTTTATAGTGCTGAATTTATTGTGAAAATTATCGCCTTCATATTAATAGTATATTTTTATACTATTTTTTTGTGTATCCTATTTTTTAGTAGTAGTTTTGTATAATATTAAATACAAAACTGATAGTATGCAGGATCACAACAACATTGACTCTCTAAAACAACTAGGATTAAACCAATTAGAAGCCGAAGTATATTTACACTTACTCTCCAACAAACAAATGACCGCTTATAAAGTGGGTAAATCAATTAATAAGCCTACTGCAAACGTCTATAAAGCAATTGATTCTTTATCAAAAAAAGGAGCCGTACTAATTGAGAGTAATAAAAGTAAATATTGCAAAGCTGTTGCTCCAAACGAATTTTTAAGCCATTATGAAAAAGACATATTAGACAAAACCCAAAAGTTAAAAGCTTCACTACACAATTTAGAAAATGATTTTGATGATGAAAAAACGTATTCAATAGAATCCGTTCCTTTAGTATTTGAACGATTTGAAACGATGATGGCAAAAGCTAAAGTCATAGCAGTGATTGATGCGTTTCCAAAAGCTTTAGATACAGTTCTTGATTCAATCGACAAAGCCATAAAAAGAGGTGTTGAAGTTTATATACAAGCGTATAAGCCAGTTGAGATTCTTGGTGCTGATATTGCTACTTCAAATATTGCCGAAAAAGCTATGGATCACTGGAACAGTGAGCAATTAAATCTAATTATTGATGGAGAAGAATACCTTGTTTCTTTGATGAATAATTCGCTTACAAAAGTAATTCAAGCTAGCTGGAGTACTAATTATTTTATGGCATGTACGCTACATGCAGGTCGCATGCATGAACAAACACTTATCAAAATTGATGCGAAAAGAGATACTAAGAATTTCGAAATAGAAGTTAATGCACTTCTTGAAAAGCAGAAGTATTTCTACAACTCCGATATCCCCGGATTTAATAAACTTTTTAAAACAAAATAAACTATGAATACGTTAATCAAAAGAATAAAAGAAAACAGTTTTCTAACAATCTTAGTTGCCCTATTATTAGGGTTTATCGTGTTTAATTTAAGTAAACACCTTGCAAGTTGGACAACTCCTTTGTTAGAAGAGTATGTTAACTTTACGTATTATTCTCGAAATACGGTTTTTAAACTATATATTCTTGTACTATCCATCCTTACAATATGGTTCGTAAATGATCATTCTTTTACAAATTATGGCTTCAACAGAGCAAAAAACATTAGCTATCCAAAGATGACACTCCTAAGTGTTGGAATAATTCTTGCCTCTATGATTATTGGAGGAATCTTATTCGTAGGCATTTTAAGAAACTATTTCCCGTCTGAAAATACTAATACATTCCCACCGAATCAATCTATTTTGGAGATGGTGTTAACTGTCTGGATTTGGTCAAGTATTACCGAAGAATTTCTTTCTAGAGGATTAGTACAAGGTTTTATGAATCATTTAAAAGATATAAAATTTTTAGGCCTGAGCATTTCTGTTATTGTTTCAGGGTTTTTCTTTGGAGCGATGCATCTGGGTTTACTAAAATCAGGTATGGCTTATTGGTTCGTCGGCATGATTGTTTTTAACGCAACAATTGTTGGATTACTTGCGGCCTATTACAGAGAAAAATCAACAAGTATATTACCGGCAATCTACATCCATATTCTTGCGAATGTTGTGGGTTCTGCACCTTTAGTTATCAGTATACTTTTAGGTGTTGAACCTCCTAGTATGTAATAATTATTCTTTAATCAACTTAGAAATATACTCTTTTTCAACAGTTTGAATTGACACAATATAAAACCCATTAACTAAGTTAGAAACATCTACAATTTTATTCTCAGGAGTTGCAGTTAAAACTAGTTGTCCCAAACTATTGTATAATTTTACATACTCAATATCATCAGCATCATGATTGATTTTAAATAAATCCTTTGTTGGATTTGGATAAATTGTAGGAATTACTACATTTTCATCAAGCATTGAGAGATTAGCGTCTCCTGATATTTTATAGGCAACTAATTCTAGATTCTGTAAATTTACGTCTTTTGGAAAAGTATCATTATCAACCGCTAAAATAGCTCCATCACTTGATGGTGTAATCTCTTGAATTGTTATATCTCCTGTTAATCCATAATCATTTGGGTTAAAGTCAAACTCAAAATTTATATTACCTCCAACAGTTCCTGCGGGACTTTGAATTCGTCCATTAACAAAAAGAACAACTACCTCATTAGCATTTTGCCATACACTTTTCTGAATAGCAGATGTAGTAACTGAAACAAAATCTCTATGTCCGCCCCAATCATAAACATCATAGGTTATGGTAGGAATTGTTGTTCCTGCTGGTAAAGATTCAGGAATTATAGGTCTTTTCATCTCACCATAAGACATAAAATCTCTCAATTTATATCGCATGTTACTCAGGGTTTTAACATAGCTAGATGCCATTTGTTTATCGACATTAGCCTCTGGATTTATGGCTAACCACATAAATTGTCTTCCAGTTTGAACGCCATAAGCAAAACCTTGTGCTAATCTGCCATAAAACTTTTGCAAACCATAATGACTTCCACCCGTTTTAGTCCCAAACAATTGTACTTTTCCTGTATAAATTGCTTGCCAAGCGGGTACTTGATGGTCTGTTGTCCATCCTTGAACCATAAAAGCATCAACTTCATCTGCTAAAAAGTCATTACCACCTTCGGTAGTTAAAAACTTATCAGTTGGGATGGAATTATGCATACCTTCAAACATTTGGTTATAACCATCGCGCCAAAAATTTCCACCACCTAATGTATGATTATGTGTACCATCCATACACTGTGTTGGTGCTGAAGCTGTTACCATATCAATATATACAGCACCGGCATTTAAGCGGTCAATGTCAGCAACTTGATAAGAAGCATCAATCATAACATCTTGCCAATCGGGTTGTGCAGGACACATAATTGCAAAAGTATTAGCGGCAAAGACTTCTGTGTATATCGAGTTATCAGCTCGCTTTGAAGCATCTGTTACACCTTCATTAGCATAATAAGTAGCTGCCGTTGCATCTCCTTCATCTGCTCCACCAACACCTGTATCCCATAACCTTCCATTAATATATGGCATAAGTACAGCATCATTATTATCTTGAATAGTTGCAATCAAATCGGATAACCCTGTACGTTCTGGAAAGAACATTGGGTAAAAATGATCATGTTCAGAATAGCTCCATTCATATAAACTAATACCAACTGGAACCTCAAAAAAGTCAATGGCTGTTTGAATATAAGTCTCCATTTCGGCCATTGATAAACTCAAAAAATCTGCCGTAGTTAACCAAACACCTAAATCACCAACTTTGTGTTGTCTTGCTATCCTTTCTGGAGTTTCTTGTGGCCAATAATTGGCTGAAGTTGAAACCCATTCTTTATAAATAAGCGCGGCATCATACCAATCACCATTATATAAATCTAATTGAAAAACTCCTGGAAACTCCCAGTTATTTCCAGTAAGTGTTTTATCAGCAACGGGACTAGAACAGCTTATTTTTAACCCAAAATTTTCATCTTTTACACCAAATTCTTTTAGTGAAGCATCTGGATCATGAAAGCCAAAATAGATTCCATAACCGGCATTATAATACGAAAAGAATTGCATCGTCGTTCCCCAACCTCTTGGGTAAATTCCAATACTATTATCTGTTGCATCAGCCTCATCATTAAAATAATCAACTCCTGAACCTGGATTTTCTGTCAATCTCCCTGAATAAAGCGGATAAAAAAAAGTATCATTGCCTTCTGCAATAATATTTAAATTAGGAAATTCAACATCTAGTAAGGAACAATCTGACCCCAATCCTGTTACAGCTATATCCCAAGATGATTTTTCATCATTGGTTTCGATTTCGATACTAACAGTTAATGAAACGGGTAAATTTGCATTAGTTGGATGAGATAAACTCACTATAGCATTATCACCATTATTTGTAATTATTATACTTGTCCAACCAGTACTTGCTGTTAACACCTCATCTGTTGCTGTTACAATATTATTAATGTATAATGTAAATAAGTCTGGATTAGTTGTCGTATTTAACACTTCAGTTCCGCTATCCTTAATACTTGTTAATTCTACACCATCACCTAAATTTTGAATTGTGATACTCAAACGACCACTACTTATAGTTTCTTGTGCAAAAGTTGAACTTACAATAAATATTAAAAAAAGGATAAAGAATAATTTTTGGGGTTTCATAATTCTTGGGTTTTAATTAAGTGAAAACTAGAATTATACAATTCGTATAATTCTAAATCAATATTACGACATAATTCTTGTAAAAAGAAATGTATTTACGTAACTAAAGTTACTTTAAAGTTGAAAGCAAAAAACTAGAAGCTATTCTCTGACTCCTTCCAATAAAATTTCTAAAATTTCAATTGCCGATTTGGCTATTTGTGTTCCTGGACCAAAAACACCAGCTACACCAGCATCAAACAAAAATTGATAATCTTGTGCTGGAATAACACCTCCAGCAATGACTAAGATGTCATCACGTCCATATTTTTTAAGTTCGCCAATAACTTGTGGAACTAAAGTTTTATGACCTGCAGCTAAAGAGGACACTCCTAAGATATGAACATCATTCTCTACCGCCTGTTTGGCTGTTTCTTTTGGTGCTTGAAAAAGTGCCCCAATATCTACATCAAAACCTAAATCGGCAAAACTGGTTGCCACTACTTTGGCACCACGATCATGTCCATCTTGCCCCATTTTGGCAATCATAATGCGAGGACGACGTCCTTCTAATTCTGCAAATTCATCAGCTAAAGCTTGTGCTTTTTGAAATAGTGAGTCATCTTTAATGGCTTTTTTATACACGCCTGTTATAGTTTTATGAGTTGCCTTGTGTCGTCCAAACACCAATTCTAATGCATCGGATATTTCGCCCAAAGTAGCTCGATATTTTGCCGCTTCGATAGCCAAAGCTAATAAATTTTCAGAACCTGATTCCGCAGCTTTACTTAAAGCTCGTAAAGAAGTGAGTACTTTTTGATTATCACGCTGTTCTTTTAGTTCTTGTAAACGTGCAACTTGCAACTCTCGAACTACCTCATTATCGACCTCCAAAATACTTAATGGATCTTCTTGTTCTAATTGGTATTTATTGACCCCAACAATCACATCTTGATTACTATCAATACGAGCCTGTTTTTCAGCTGCAGCTGACTCAATTCGCATCTTTGGAATACCTTTTTCAATCGCTTTTGTCATGCCACCTAATTCTTCTACTTCTTGCATCAATTCCCATGCTTTAGCAGCAATTTCGGATGTCAGTTTTTCGACATACTCAGAACCTCCCCAAGGATCAACTGTTCGTGTAATTTGCGTTTCTTCTTGTAAATATATTTGTGTATTTCGGGCTATTCTAGCAGAAAAATCAGTAGGTAGCGCAATGGCTTCATCTAATGCATTGGTGTGCAAAGATTGTGTTCCACCAAAAGCGGCAGCCATAGCTTCGGTAACTGTTCGAGCTACATTATTAAAAGGATCTTGTTCCGTTAAACTCCAACCACTCGTTTGACAATGCGTACGTAATGATAATGATTTAGCATTTTTAGGATTAAATTGTTTCACCAATTTTGCCCATAATAATCGACCTGCTCGCAGTTTGGCAATTTCTTGAAAATGATTCATTCCAATTCCCCAAAAAAACGATAAACGTGGTGCAAAAGTATCAATATCCATTCCTGCTTCGATACCTGTACGAATATATTCTAAGCCATCGGCTAAGGTGTATGCCAATTCAATTTCTGGAGTTGCACCAGCTTCTTGCATGTGATATCCTGAAATGGAAATACTATTAAATTTGGGCATATGTTTACTGGTATAGGCAAAAATATCAGCAATAATTTTCATAGAAGGTTTCGGAGGATAGATATAGGTATTACGTACCATGAACTCCTTGAGAATATCGTTTTGTATCGTCCCTGAAAGTAAATTGACAGCAACACCTTGCTCTTGAGCGGCTACAATATAAAAAGCCATAATGGGTAGAACTGCGCCGTTCATCGTCATAGACACCGACATTTTATCTAGAGGAATTTGATCAAAAAGAACTTTCATGTCTTCTACTGAATCAATTGCCACACCTGCTTTTCCCACATCGCCTTGCACACGTTCGTGATCAGAATCATACCCACGATGTGTTGCCAAATCAAAAGCAACAGATAAACCTTTTTGCCCTGCGGCAAGATTACGTCTATAAAAAGCATTACTTTCTTCAGCAGTAGAAAAACCTGCATATTGTCTAATAGTCCAAGGTCGGCGCACATACATGGTACTATATGGCCCTCTTAAAAAAGGAGGTTTTCCAGCAGAAAAATTTTCATGCTGGTAATTAGGCACTTCTTTCTTGTTCGATTGAATTTGTATATCTTGAATATTCTTTCGTTCCATCCTAAAAATAATGAGATGACAAAGTTACAATTATAAAGTGTAATCATTAGAATTGAATAGAATTCTAACATTTTTCCCATTATCAATCTAATTTATTTACTATTTGAAAGCAATAAACGCACTATTATTTTACAATTGTAATTTTAATTGGTGATTTGTAGTCTATTTACAAGTAGAAATATAAAAATATTAACTATAATAAATTTTAAGTTATGTGTGGAATTTTAGGAATTATTGGAAGCGGATACCCCATTGAAAAAGCGACAGCTCTATCACATAGAATGTCACATAGAGGTCCCGATGAACGAGCTATTCATCAAACAGCAAAAGGACATATTTTAGCACATGAACGGCTGTCTATTATTGACATCCATTCAGGGAGACAACCCATACAAGGTACTGATACCGCCTACATGATACACAATGGTGAAATATACAACCATCAAGAATTACGAGAAACTGTTTTAAAAGATCATACTTTTAGAACCCATTCAGACTCCGAAGTCATTGTGCATCTGTATGAAAAATTTGGCTATAAATTCTTAGAATATTTAGATGGTGTTTTTGCGTTTGTCATCGTTGATGGCGATGATTTTATAGTGGGTCGTGATCCTATAGGCGTAAAACCGCTGTATTATGGTCAAGATGTGGAAGGGCGTTGGTTTTTTGCTTCAGAGCTGAAAGTAATTGCCGATCAATGTATAAGCATGGAAGCTTTTCCTCCAGGACATATTTTCACAGCAAAAGACGGATTACAACGCTATCATAAACCCACTTGGTTTAACGAAAAAGCTGCCAGCAAAAAATTAGATTTAACAAAACTAAGGGAATCACTAATAACTGCCACTAAAAAACGATTAATGACCGATGTACCTTTAGGAGTCTTACTTTCAGGCGGTTTGGATTCCTCATTGACCTCGGCAATTGCCACACGTGAACTTAAAAAAGAAGGCAAAGACTTGCATTCTTTCTCCATAGGTTTAGACGCAGATTCTCCTGACCTTATCGCCGCTAGAAAAGTAGCCGATTTTTTAGGGACAAAACACCATGAGTTCTATTTTAGTGTAGCCGAAGGTATTCAAATCATCAAAAAGCTGATCTGGCATCTTGAAACCTATGATGTCACTTCGATTCGTGCCAGTACACCGATGTATTTTTTAAGTCAACAAATTACAGATCTCGGAATACGAGTCGTCTTATCTGGTGAAGGAGCCGATGAAATTTTTGGTGGCTATCTCTATTTTGGAAACGCGCCAGATGCTAAATCCTTTCAAAAAGAATGCATTCGACGTGTCAAACGCTTATCAACCTCTGATTGCTTACGCGCCGACAAATCGACTATGGCGCATGGATTAGAAGCACGAGTACCCTTTTTAGATCGTGACTTTTTAGAGGTTGCCATGACTACACTTCCACAAGAAAAACAACCTTTTACTTATGACGGTGTTGAAAAATACATCCTCAGAAAAGCTTTTGACACTCCAGGTGACCCATTCTTACCAGATGAAGTTTTATGGCGTCAAAAAGAACAATTTTCAGATGGTGTGGGTTATAATTGGATTGATGAATTAGTGGCTTATTGCAGCAAACAAGTATCTGATTTTGAATTGGGTATGGCTGCAAAAAAATATCCGCATAACACACCAACTAGTAAAGAAGCCTATTTCTATAGAGAGATTTTTCACGAACATTTTCCACAAGAAACAGCAGCTAAAACCGTATTAAAATGGATTCCTAAATGGCAAGCTAACGAAGATCCATCGGGTAGAGCAAATGCGACACATATTAGTGGTGACATGGCAGTAAAAATCAAAAAAGCAGTTTAGAATTGTGACTAATCAGTTATGATAAATAAACTTAACTAGCATATTACAAACGCCTTATGTTTATTTCACGCAAAGAACGCCAAGTATACGCAAAAATCGCAAAAATCATAATACTTATAATCAGACCTTTTGCGATACTTTGCGTTTATTCTCTTTGCGACCTTTGCGTGAAAAGTATACTGTAAACATCTTAATATTTAAATTTATAATACGAATAATCCTATCTTTGCGCTATGCGTACGTTAGGATTATTTTTATTTTTAGTCATTACTATTGGATTATCTAGCGGTAGTATTACTGCGCAAGATAGTATTGCTAAAAACGCTTTGTATTTTAAATTAGACAACCTTAATTTTGTCAAAAACAACGAATACTTCAACAATATTGCGGATGGCTATATTTTAATTGGTGCACAATTGCATCCAAAATTGGCATTTTACCCACATCCTAAAGCCAAGTTAGAAATAGGAGTTTTTGGATTAACTTATTCGGGGTTAGATGGTTATCAAGAAGCAATTCCAACTTTTTCATTTACGTATACCCTAAAAAATGCAGATTTGATTTTGGGTACACTACGTAATGAAGATTCTCATAAATTAATAGCTCCTTTAATGACTTCTGAAAGCTTATTAGATAAAAGACGGATAGAAAACGGAATTCAATATGTTTTTTCTAAAAATAAATTTGAAGTGGATACTTGGATTAACTGGGAACATTTTATTTTTAAAGGTGCTACTCAAAACGAAGAATTTGTAATGGGTTTAAGTGCCCAGTACAATCTTTTAGACAAACAAAAGTGGAAAATTGACCTTCCATTACAAAATCTTTTTTACCATAGAGGTGGACAAATAAACACTGATGAAATAGATGACAGAAATGTTTTTACGATACGTCATACTGCAGTAGGTATTCAACTAAAACATCAATTAAGATCAGATCAAAACATAGAATTTTCCAGTTTTTTGATGCAACACCAAAGCACATCAAATCCTGAAGAATTTATTTTTGATTCTGGCAATGGATTTCTTTCAAATATAGACTATCAGTATAAAAATTGGAAATTAGGTGTCGGATATTGGGTTGGCGATCAATTTGTGAGTCCACGTGGCGATGACATGTTTCAATCGGTTTCTGTAAAAACAGACATCCACTATGAAAATAGTATTTTACAAGAAGTTTATGCGCATCACACAGAATCAAAACGCAGTTTATTCCTCGGTGAAATATCCTATCAAAAAGAGCTAGTACCTAACATAAATCTTAGATTCAAATTCAATAGTTATTTCCAAAATTACGCCTCCAACCCTACTCCATTAGAAAATGCAAATTTGGTCGTCAATCAATTTGATTATTCACTAGCCCTATCTATATTCTATCATGGTTATTTTAATCTAAATAAATAGTATCCTTTTTATCTGCACACTATTCTAAACAACTATAATTCTTATTCAAAATTGTTAATAACTTCATTTCATTTTAGCTCTCTAAAAACACCTTAAAACACTTCATTTTATTATATTTGTCAATTACGAAAAACTAAAATTTTTTAACTAGAAAGTTTATGAGTGACGATATTAAAAAAAATGATTATTCAGCGGATAGTATTCAGGCGTTGGAAGGAATGGAACACGTACGTAAACGTCCATCCATGTATATTGGTGATGTTGGTGTTAGAGGTTTACATCATCTAGTTTATGAAGTAATAGATAACTCTATTGATGAAGCAATGGCAGGTCATTGTGATACTATACATACTTGGATAAACGAAGACAATTCCATAACTGTAGAAGATAACGGTCGTGGGATTCCAGTGGGTATACACAAAAAAGAAGGTGTGTCAGCCTTAGAAGTCGTGATGACCAAAATTGGAGCTGGTGGAAAATTTGACAAAGATTCTTATAAAGTATCGGGTGGTTTGCATGGTGTTGGTGTTTCTGTAGTAAACGCATTATCTATTCACTTAACGGCAACTGTTCACCGCGAAGGAAAAATATGGCAACAAGAATACGAACGAGGAAAATCTTTATATCCTGTTAAAACAGTTGGAGAATCTGACAAAAATGGTACTACTGTTACTTTTAAACCTGATGGCGAAATATTCAATGTAACTACTGAGTATATTTATGATACGTTAGCCACACGTATGCGTGAATTATCTTTTTTGAATAAAAAACTGACATTAACAATTACCGATAAACGTCAAAAAGACGACGAAGGTAATTTTATTACCGATAGTTTTTATAGTGAAATTGGTTTAGCAGAATTTGTGAGCTATCTAGATGCTTCTCGTGAGCAATTGATTGCAAAAGTCATCTCTATGGAAGGTGAAAAAAATGGAATTCCCGTTGAAGTAGCCATGACCTATAACACTTCGTATTCAGAGAATTTACACTCGTATGTAAACAATATTAATACGCATGAAGGCGGAACACATTTATCTGGTTTTAGACGTGGTTTAACCAATACCCTTAAAAAGTATGCTGAAGCATCAGGCATGTTAGACAAATTAAAGTTTGACATTGCAGGCGATGATTTCCGAGAAGGCTTAACGGCCATAATCTCAGTAAAAGTAGCCGAGCCTCAATTTGAAGGACAAACCAAAACCAAATTAGGAAACAGAGAAGTTACTTCAGCGGTTAGTCAATCCGTATCAGAGATGCTGAATGATTATCTCGAGGAAAACCCTAATGAAGCAAAAATAATTGTTCAAAAAGTTATTTTAGCCGCACAGGCACGTCATGCGGCACGTAAAGCACGTGAAATGGTGCAGCGCAAAACAGTGATGTCTTTAGGTGGTCTACCTGGAAAATTGAGCGATTGTTCTGAAACAGACCCTGAAAAATCAGAAATTTTCTTAGTTGAGGGAGATTCAGCAGGTGGAACGGCCAAACAAGGTCGTGATCGTTTCTTTCAAGCTATCTTACCCTTACGTGGTAAAATATTGAATGTTGAGAAAGCCATGCAACACAAGGTTTTTGAAAACGAAGAGATAAAAAATATATTTACAGCATTAGGTATAACTATTGGTACTGAAGAAGATCCGCGTGCACTAAACCTCACAAAACTACGCTATCATAAAGTAGTCATTATGACAGATGCCGATGTCGATGGTAGTCATATTGCTACACTAATTCTAACGTTCTTTTTCAGATATATGCGTGAATTAGTAGAGCAAGGTTATGTCTATATTGCCACACCTCCACTATATTTAGTGAAAAAAGGTCAAAAACGCGAGTATGCATGGGACGATGAGCAACGTGAACGTATCTCCTTACAAATGGGTGGAAATGTAAACATTCAACGTTATAAAGGTCTGGGTGAGATGAATGCAGAACAATTATGGGATACTACCATGAATCCTGAATTTAGAACACTTCGACAAGTTAGTATCGATAATGGAACTGAAGCAGATCGAGTATTTTCTATGTTAATGGGAGAAGAAGTACCCCCACGTAGAGAATTTATCGAGAAAAATGCAAAATATGCAAATATTGATGCGTAAACTGTTAGCTTAAAAAAAAATTCCCTTAAAAATATTTTTAGGGGAGTTTTTTTGTTATATATTCGTTATTAACAAAAACATATAATTATAAAACTATGCTAAAATCAATCTTATCTATTCTATTAATAGTTGCATTTACACTTTCATCACATGCACAACTAGAAACAGTCTTTGCTGCAAGAGACGATGCGGCTATATACACCAAGCAATATTTAAACCCTGCGATGAATGGTTTAATGTACAACCTAAATAACGGATGGTATTCCACAGGAAAAACACATAATAAACTAGGGTTTGACATCACTATTAGTGCCTCAGCAGCCAAGATACCAGATAATGAAAAAATGTTTCAGTTTATTGCATCTGATTATAATCACCTAAATATCAGTAGCGGCTCAAGTGAATTACCGACTATTGCAGGTGGCACAACTAATAGTATGTTGGTAGTTAATGATACCAATTTAGATCCTTTTCCAGCAATTGATGGCGCAGGTGGAGAATGGCCTGATAATTTTATTATTCCTGTTTCTGCTCCTACACCAATGGTACAATTAGGCTTTGGCTTACCTATGAAAACAGATCTAAAATTACGTTTTTTTCCCAACACAAATAGAGATGGTGTTTCGTATAATTTATTTGGATTTGGCGTTCAACACAATCTATCGCAACACATTAAATCTTTAGATAAAATTCCTACACTAACGGTTTCTGGTTTAGCAGCTTATACCAAAGCTAACATTGTCTACACACCAGATGCAACTAGTGTGGCTGGTAGTAACCAAAGTATCGAAATGCACCTCAACTCGTTTACCATACAAGCCATTGGAGATATCGATTTAAAAATTGTAAATTTCTATCTAGGAATGGGCTTTACTGGTGGAAGCACTAATCTTGATGCATTAGGAACCTATCAATTTGATTTTGATAACAATGGAAGCATTGACCCTAGCTTCGAAGAAATAGTTGACCCGATACAACTAGACTTTGACGTATCTGGTTTTAAAACGACAATAGGCACTCGAATAAACCTAGGTCCTGCAAAAATATTTGCTGATTATTCTATACAAGCTTATTCAAGTATTACCGCTGGCGTTGCATTTAGTTTAAGATAATCGCTATTTTAACTATAAAATGACATATATCACTTATATAGTCTAATCAAAGTCATTATATTTGTGGAATTCAATTTAATTTTAATTAAAACATATATATACTTATGAAAGTAACTGTTGTAGGAGCAGGCAATGTAGGCGCAACTTGTGCAGATGTTCTCGCTCAAAAAGAGGTAGCAAACGAAGTGGTTTTGCTAGATATTAAAGAAAATTATGCCGAAGGTAAAGCCCTTGATATTTGGGAATCGTCTGCGGTTAATTATTTTGATACACGCGTCACTGGTTCAACCAATGATTACACAAAAACAGCAGGATCTGATGTTGTGGTAATCACATCAGGAATTCCACGTAAACCAGGAATGTCTCGTGATGATTTAATTGCTACCAATGCAAATATTGTAAAAACAGTCACAGAACAAATTGTACAACATTCACCAAATGCAATTATCATTATTGTTTCTAATCCATTAGATGTGATGACTTATGCGGCTTTCTTAGCTGCAAAAAAACCAGCCACCAAAGTTTTTGGTATGGCAGGTATTTTAGACACAGCTCGTTATAGAGCATTTTTAGCTAGCGAATTAGATTGTTCTCCAAAAGACATTCAAGCTGTATTAATGGGCGGGCATGGTGATACTATGGTGCCGCTACCACGTTACACAACTGTAGGTGGAATACCTGTAACAGATTTAGTTTCTAAAGAAAAATTAGATGCTATTGTAACGCGCACTAAAAAAGGTGGTGGTGAAATAGTGAATCTTCTAGGAACCTCAGCGTGGTATGCTCCAGGAGCAGCTGCTGCCCAAATGGTTGAGGCTATTTTAAAAGATCAAAAACGAATTTATCCTGTTTGTGCGATGTTAGATGGTGAGTATGGCATGGAAAATATAGCCCTAGGTGTTCCTGTTAAACTAGGGAAAAATGGGATAGAAGAAATCATCGAACTTAAATTAAACAAAGATGAGATGGCATTATTAGAAGAATCTTCTGGTCATGTAAGAGGTGTCATGCAGGTTTTAGATGATATGAAGTTATTCTAAGATATATATATCAATTAAAAAAGGCTTGCCAATTGGCAAGCCTTTTTTTGTGCTATTCTTTCTTTCCAAACAAACGTTTGAAAAATGATTCTTTATTCTTACTCTTACGTTGGGCTTTTCTTGTTGCTTTTTCAGCAGTAGTTTCATTCTTTTTAAAAAGTTCATTTAAAAATATTTCAAAATCAGTATCCTCTATATAGTCATCACAATCAAAAAGCGCTACTGATGTCTCGTCAACTTCAGAAAAATTGGCGAAATATTCATTTCTCAACTTCACATTATTTTGAACCTTCTGAAGAGTTTTGGCAACCAAAGGCATTGCTAAGGTACTACCAGCACCATTTGATCCACTAGCAAAATGTATAGCTGGTTTATTGGCTCCGACTCTTGTTACCAATACCAAATTAGGATTGTAGGTTACAAACCATGCATCGGCATAATCTTGGGAGGTTCCTGTTTTTCCTGCCAAAGGTAAATTTACGCCATAAACTCGTTTCATAGCGCTACCTGTTCCTTCTCGCATTACTTTTTGTAACATTTCATCCATTATACGTGACGTCTCTTTTGTTATTACTTCAGCATTTGATTGGACTAAGTCATTTTGATATAAAATTTTCCCATCAGATGTTCGAATTGATTTTATAAGTTGTGGCTCAATTTTAGAACCTCCATTTGCAAAGGCAGCATAAGCTATTGCTAATTCATATATACTCGCACTTGCTGTACCTAAAGCCGTGGCAGGTGCATTTAGGAGTTCTTGGCTAAAACCCAAATTTTTCCATGTGCCTTCTAAATTTTCAAAAGGTGTTTGTAAAAAGAGATTTACTGTAGGTATATTCATTGATTTTGCCAAAGAAGCCGCAACGGAATAACTGCCACCTATAGATTTATTATAATTTTGAGGGGTCCAATTATCATGGTCTGTAAAAACAAGCGAATCATTTCTTAAGTAATCGCAAGGTTGTGTGCCGTTTTGTATTGCTGCAGCGTATAAAATGGGTTTAAAGGTCGAAGCTATTTGACGCTGCGCATAAATTTGATCATAAGGATGTGTACGAAAATCGATTCCGCCAACCCAAGATTTTACAGCTCCATTATTTGGATCAACTGCTAAAAAACCTGCGTGTAATAAGGTGAGTTCATGCTGTAAACTATCTCTTACCGAAATAGAATCTATTGTAAATCCATCCCATGAAAATAATTCTCTCTTTTGTTTTTGATCAATTCCTTTAACGATCTTTAGTTTCTCGAGTTCTTTAGTAACTAGTTTTTTTAAGTGTCTTTTACCCCATGAAGTTTTATACCTATTCTGTAATCTTTTTTGCATTTTACCCAAGTGGCTTTTGTAGGATTGCAAAGCGTAGTCTTGTAATTGGGCATTTAGCGTGGTTTCTATGATAAGTCCACTTGTCTTTAAATCATAGCTAGATTTATTATCAACTTTTAGCTCTTTTAGTATTTTTTCAGTTTCTTTCCTGACTTGAACCATAAAGTAATTAGCAGGACCTTCTGATTTTAAATTTGAATAATCTATTTTTAATGGGAGATTTTGCAAGGAATCTTTTTCCTTTTTAGATACATATTCATACTTGTACATTTGACGGAGCACCACATTCCTCCTTTTAATGGCATTCTTGGGATAGCTTCTTGGGTTGTAATAGCTGTTTGCTTTTAACATTCCTATTAAAACGGCTGCCTCTTCTATTTTTAAATATTCAACATTTTTATTAAAATATCTTCTTGAGGCAGATTCTATTCCATATACATTTTCTCCAAAAGGAACTGTATTGAGATACATCGCTAAAACCTCATTTTTGTTATAGATATCTTCTAAGCGATTTGCCAAAATCATTTCTTTGGTTTTATTTATGGGCATCGATAATGTGCCATAATCCTTTCGTCCGTACATGTTTTTGGCTAACTGTTGCGATATCGTACTACCACCACCTGAATTTTTATCTTTTAGCAGAAGTGTTTTAATTAAAACACGAAATAAGCTCTGCGTATCAACACCCTTATGTTTAAAAAACCGGGCATCTTCTGTGGCAACCAACGCATTAACGACACTTTTCGGCAATTGCTCGTAAGAAATATTGGTGCGATTTTCATCAAAAAATTTACCGATTAGCACAGCATCCTCAGAATACACCAATGAAGCCGTCTCATTTTTAAAACCTCTTAATTCAGCCTTTGTAAAAACATGCCCAAAGACACCATAATAGATTGATACTGTGAACAAGCCAAATAAAATTGCTAGTAAGGCAAATAGCTTTAGGGAAAATTTTAAAATTTTTTTTAGCAAGATTGTAAAATTGAATGTAACTTATTTGACTAGAGATTTTATTATTATCTATCTAGTCTAACGATAAAGTGAGCTAATTGTTTTATTAACCTGAGTTCGACGTAAGATTTTTCCACAGCTTAGATGAATTTTGTCATATTCGACACTAAATTTTAGAAGAACTAACTAGTTAATTTAAAAAATTTGGTAAGAAACCGACATAGGAGGTTCACGAAGTCCAATAAATAAGATAAAAAAGGACTGAGTAATTGGCAAAATTCATCAAGCCCAAAGGGAAACAAAAGAAAAGACAATCTTTTTTGC
>Ga0209633_10001319_pt1 | contig 25730 bp, 22 predicted proteins | sample Cruoilmetagenom1_FD_187290 | JGI IMG/M metagenome (GOLD analysis project Ga0209633, IMG submission 187290) | Oil polluted marine microbial communities from Coal Oil Point, Santa Barbara, California, USA - Sample 1 (SPAdes) (version 2) | ecosystem: Environmental > Aquatic > Marine > Oil seeps ...
ATCGGCCATGGCACCGCCGGCGTTCTCCGTGCGGTAAACGACCTGGCGTATACCGATATCCTCGCAGGCCAGTACCAAGGCGGACGGCAGGCTCTGACTAAACATGTGTGTGATGCCGTAGCTCTTCAACTGCCGCGCGATGCGATCAGCTACGAACTGTGACGGCTTACCGAAGGTTTCACTCATGACTTTTTTCAACTCGGTGTAAGAATGGCAATTGTTGATAGGAACTCTCTCGCCTTGAACCGGTCAGCCCAGAGACAACCCTGTTGTCTACGGTGATATATCAATACTGGGTCCATCAAGGACTGACGTACTCACCACCTGTTACTTCGATCGTCGCACCATTGATGAAGGCGGCTTCCTTCGAACAAAGGAAAGCGACAATACCGGTGAGGTCTCCGGGCTCACCGATGCGGCCAGTCGGAATATTCGCAGTCGCTGCAACATTCTGTGATGACTGAGCGTCACCAGTCATCTCGGTTGCGATATTCCCCGGGCAAACGGTGTTGGCGGTAATGCCAAAAGCGCCATACTCGGATGTGAGCGAGCGAGTTAGTCCACCGAGGCCAGCCTTCGAGGCGACATAGGCTGCACCAGCAAAGCGCGGCAACGCGCGCGCCGCAATGGATCCGATCATCACGATACGCCCAAAGCGCGCCTCCATCATCCTTGGCAGGATACGTTGGGTACAGCAAAATGCCGCAGTCAGATTGATAGCCAAAACACCCTGCCACTGTTCAAGCGACGTCTTATGAATTGCCACACGCTGGCTCGCTTCCTTGGGTGAGATTCCAGCATTGTTGACTAGCACCCCCGGCGGTCCGAAGCCGCTCTCAAAGGCGTCAAAGAAAGCTTGGATCGCTTCCGTTTTGCGGAGGTCAACGGCCCGCGCAAAAAAGGCCTCTTCCTTAAAGCCCGCGGCCAAGAGCCGCTCTCTGGCCACTTCGACGCGCATTGAGCCGCTTCCGAATAGCCCCACACAGAACCCCTCTCGTAACAGTCGCTCGACTATGGCCAAACCGATACCGGCGGAGCCGCCGGTCACGATTGCGGTGCGACAAAGATCTCTCACGCCGGATAACCATAATATTCAAGACGGTCACCTAACGATTTCGCTGAAGAATCCATCGTCTTGGATGACGTATTTGAATCCATTTCTCCGCTCATTGTTCGACCGTGCCACAATATCCAATCCGACATTGCTTCACGGGTTCCTAGTTATGTCGTTCGAGATTTGTCGTTCCTTCAATGAGCGGCGAATCCGTGTTTCGATATCTGGAATTTCACCCAGCACCGCTTCGAAATTCTGCAGAAACCGATCCATGTCTTCTGTCGACATGACGGTCGAGCAACATGCCGAGGTATCACTTGGAAGCATAAAACCGCGCAAAAGCAGGCGGGCGCTGATGTCACGGTGGAGGCTCGCCGCCTCTGGCGGGACCCAGGCCGTCCGGTATGTGGTCGGAGGTTCGGGTAGCAAATGAAACCGGAAAACCGATCCCCCACCGCAGACACTGATCGGCAGCCTCCGGCGGCGTCCAATCTCTTCGAGACCGGATCGTGCGCGCTCACCAAGGGAATTCAGTTGGTCAAAACGGTCCGGTGTCAGGTGTTGCATGGAAGCGAGGCCGGCGACCATTGACAATGGGTTGGCTGCAAAAGTGCCGCCATGGGGGACCAAAGGCGGACCGGCGGAGGAATCGAAGACGGCCATGACGTCCTCGGACCCGCCAATGGCCCCGATCGGAAGACCGCCACCGATAATCTTGCCGAAGGTGATGATATCCGGCTGCAAAGAGAAATGCGCCGAGATCCCTTGATAGCCGTGGCGGAAGTTCAGCACTTCGTCGGAAATCAGAACAATACCGTGCTGCCGCGTGAGCTCGGAAAGCATCTCCAAATAGTCCGGGCTTAGCGCCATCAAGCCGGCCCGGCTCGGCATTATGTCGATGAGGATGCAGGCCAAACCGGTTGCATGGCGCTCGATCAGTGCAGCCGACGCTTCAGTGTCGTTGATCGGAAGGACAATCGTCTCGGCCAGCACGGATTTCGGCATCCCGCTGTAGAAGGGCGTGGATGCCGGATCGAGCCCACCCCAGTTGTCGGGCGTGCTGGCTTCACTGACTTCGGCCCAGTCATAGGCACCGTGATACGCCCCTTCCAGCTTTGCGATCTTCGGCCGACCCGTGAAAGCGCGCGCGGCCTTCACAGCGAAAAGTACAGCCTCGGTTCCGGAGTTCGCGAAGCGGACTTTGTCCACGGCAGGGACACGTGCCGTCAGCAACTCGGCAAGCTCGATCTCCCAAGGAGTCGGGTTGGCAAAGCAAGTCCCGCCTTCCAGCTGCGCGCGCAAGGCATCCATTACGGGCGCAAAGGCATGCCCGTGAATAAGCGCCGTGTAGTTGCCGACGAGATCCAGGTAGCGGTTGCCGTCAACATCGACGAGATAGGCGCCCTCGCCCCGTTCGATATAGATCGGTACCGGTGTCCGCTTGACAGTGACGCGTGTCGTCCCGCCAGGCAGTACCTTGCGCGCCCGCTCGTAGTTTCGCTCGGAGTCCACCAGAGGCAAGACATTGAGCCTGCTTGCCGGCGCGGATCCTGCCGGCGCGGCGCCGTCCGTTCGCGGGCTGTTGGCACCACGATTTATCGATTTGGCATGATCCAGTCGAGACGGCATAGCGCGCCCTTGAGTAAGTTGGTCGGCGATCAACAAGAAGTGTTACATAATGTGTGATATATCATTTTGTTGAGCACGTCAAACACCCTCTTGAGCGAATTTCCCGAGATGATCAGTCGTCGATCAGATCGCGTAAGCGCCCGTAGCCAAACTTAATATCGTCCTGAATGGCTTTGCGGACCTGGCGGCCCTTGCCTGCGTGTAAGCCAGCAATTGCGTCTCTATGAAACTCTTGCGGATATTCTGGTAAGGGTCCCTCGGTATCAAACAGGTTGAACGAGGGGCCGATTTGAAGCCATAGAGACTCTATGAAAGCGATGAGCCGTGGCATCTTGCAGGCGTTGTAGATCTTGAAATGAAAATCTTCGTTGATGATCAAGGATTCCTGAAAGAGATGGCTCGTTCGAGCCCTATGGTACTTCTTCTGAATCGCCTCAAGTTCCTTTATATCCGACTTGCTAAGATTCTCCGCAGCAGCCTCGGCAGCCATTCCTTCGACATTCAGCCGGATCTTCGTAATCTCGTCCAAGGCCTCTCGAGTCAAGGTCGGCACAATCACGGATTTAGGTCCTGCCAACTCCAGGGCACCTTCCGCAATGAGACGGGCCACAGCCTCACGCGCCGGAGTGAAGCTGACCTTCGCGGAGTCAGCGACGGACCGTGCAGAAATCTTCTCGCCGGGCTTGACCGCCCCGGTCATGATGGCAGAGCGAAGCCTATCGTAGATGTCCTCCGCCAGGGTCTTGTGCCGGGGAACCGGATCGACGCCGGCAATGCGCATTCCATACCTCTGAACAGCTTGCAAGTCTTGGCGCCTATCACTCCGCCAAGCGTCTCATGCGTGATATGAATGCATAGCAGACTGCTATGACATATATCAAGTTGCATTTACCTGCTTTGCTTCAGGACTTGGCATGATGCTGCGGAGGCTTGAGGCCCGTATCGAGCTTGATTAACGCAGCCCGCAGCTTCGGCGAATAGAATGTGGACCCCGACGCTAAGCCGGGGTCCACAAGAACAGCACAGTCAGTGCGGCCCTAGTAGGTTACTGAAAAATATCAATTCTTCTTGAGGCCAAGCTTCGCCAGGTCTCGGCCCATGGATTCATAGCCTTCGGCGATCAGTTGCCGATACTCTTCGCCGGAGAAGTAGGCTGGCTGCATACCCAGTTTCTTGAGCGTGTCCTGGAATGATTGTGCGTCGAAAGCCTCCTTAAAAGCGGCTTCGAGCACAGCGGCCTCCTCGTCACCGATCCCGGCCGGCGCGGCCAGACCGGCATAGCTCTCCGTTGCAACGTTGAAGCCCTGCTCCTTTAGAGTCAGAACGTCAGGAAGGCCAGGTAGACGAACATTGCTCGCCGAAGCAAGGGCACGCATATCACCCGTCTTGACGAAAGGGACAATATCCTTTGGGTCGGCGACGATGACGTCGACCTGCTTGCTGAGAGCTGCCGTAGAGACTTCTTGGCCGGACTTATAGCGGATCCATTTGAACTTAACACCAGCCACGCTGGCCAGTCGCGTTATCGCCACTGACTCGATCGAACTCGCGGCGCCGTATTTAATGCTCTGACCACTCTTGGCCGCGTCGACGAGGTCTTGGGTCGTCTTGAAGGGCGAGTCGGCGGGAACGGCGATGCCCGTCAGATAGCGTGCGAAACCGATCAGGAACCGGAAATCGGTGACCTTGTACGGCACCTCCTGGACATGCGGAGTAACCGCCATTGGCGAGAAACTAGTAACGCCGATCGTATAGCCATCAGGCTTCGCGTTGGCGACGAAAGTCGGGCCCACCGTCCCCGAACCGCCGGCACGGTTGACCACTTTGAGCGGCTTACCGAGGACCTTTTCGGCAGCGTCGGAGAGAGACCGAGTAGAGAGATCCGTCCCCCCTCCTGCACCGTAGTTGACGACGACTGTCACTTCTTTTTCCGGAAAGGCTTGTGCCCCTCCCGAGATCACGACCGCCGTTCCTAGAATCGCCGAAAGCAGCAGATTCTTAAACAAGTGCCTGTTCATGATTTTCTCCCTGCAGATTGATATATAATCGTTGATATATCATTTAATGATATGCAAAGCAATATTGCAAGCCTCAAAGTAGGCCTCTTAGGTCAAGGCGAAAGAACAGTAGGGAGTCGAACGTCGAGAAGTAGGTCCAGAAAAAAGTAGACGGAAGGCGGAATAGTCGCGGCTAGAACCCAAGGCGCAAGGCCGCGCTCGCCGCAGATGTATGCGAGAGAAACGATCAGCACAAAGGCCGCCACAAGAAAGCCTACTGCCACGAAAAGAGCAAAACCGACAGCGATTGTGACACCGATGAGAACGCTCCGCCGACTGAATAAACTTCCTTCAGCAGTGCCATCAGATCTCTTGAGGAGCCATAGTGAACCAGCCAACCATGCGCCGGCTGCGCTGATCCAAACGATCATGATTGTTCGAGGATAGTGCCCAGATGACAGATCTCCTTCGAGCCCCTCGGGAATCTGGTCTGGAAACACGACAACAATCAACAACACCCCAGCGAGAAGCATGGCGAGCGCTGCGGTAATATCAACCACGCGACGCGCATCGATCCTCGTCATGAACCGTCTCCTGACTGGTCCTGTTCAATACGCCGGCGCACCGATCTTCGCTGAATAGCGATCCAGACAACGGAGACAATGGCAAGCAACCACAACGCGTTGCCCAACGCGCTAGAGAAAAATGTTGCATATGACCCGTCGGATATCTGCAGAGCGCGGCGAAAGTTATCCTCAAGCAAAGGCGCAAGAATAAACCCAATCAAGAAACTGGTCTTAGGCACTTCGAGTTTGATCATCAAATATCCGATCGCCGCGAAGACGAGCGCGACGCCAACGTCGAACAGGCTCTGCTGAAACGAATAGGCCCCAACGAGGGAAAGAACGAAGACCGTGGGAAACAGCAATCCAACCCTAACCGTTGCCGCTCTCACGAACACCGGGATGAGAGACCACCCAATCGCAAGCAGGGCGAAATTCGCGAACAGCAAGCCAACGTAAAGACCGTAGACAACCTGTGGCGCCTCTTGGAAGATCAGAGGGCCGGGCGTGAGCCCATGAACGAGGAAAGCCCCGATCAGGATCGCGGCTTCGATATCTCCCGGGATACCAAGCCCTAGAAGCGGGATCAGATTGGCACCGCTGACCGCATTGTTTCCGGATTCTGCCCCTGCGATTGCCTCCACAGACCCCTTGCCGAACTTCTCTGGATTCCGGGCGAAACGCCAAGCATTGTCGTAACCGAGAAAAGCCCCAAGCGTTGGGCCTAGCCCTGGGATGATTCCAATGATTGTTCCGATGATCGAGCCACCAGCAATCGGACGAACCATGAGCTTAGCGTCCGATCGAGTAATCCGGGTATCACCAATATATTTGGCTGGCGGCAAGTGGGCCACCGAAACGGTCTTTGCCTTCTCCATCTGTATGATCAGCTCAGACATGATCAGGAGCCCGATTAACATGGGGAGCAAATGAATACCGCCATAGAACTCGATCACACCGAATGACAGCCGAGGCAGACCGCTTGTGGGGTCAAGTCCGATGAGCGCAATCGCAAGACCGGCAACAGCCGCGAATGCCCCCTTGATGAGAGACTTGCCGGAAGCCGACCCAATGATTGTTAGGGCCACCACCGCAATTGCCGTGTATTCGACGGCTCCAAACTCCAACGCCACACGCGCCAACTGCGCGGCGGTCAAAATCAGAATGATATCGCTGAAGGTGTCCCCTGCTACCGACGAAACCAGAGAGACCTTGAGTGCTTTTAGCCCCTTCCCCTGCTTAGCCAGCGCATACCCGTCGGCCACGGTCGCCGCGGCCGCCGAGGTGCCGGGCGCCTTGACGAGAATTGCCGCAACTGATCCTCCGTAAATCCCACCCTTGTAAGCACCCATCATCATCAGCAACGCCGGGATCGGGTCCAGGGTGAGCGTAAAGGGAATAATTAGGGCGATGCCCATCGTGGCCGACAATCCCGGAATCGCACCAAGAACGACGCCCGCCGCTACTCCGCCAACGAGAAAAATTAGGTGCTCCGGCGTGAACACGTTTTGAGCTGCGAGAAGAAGAGCATCCATAGCCTGACCCTTGTTGCGGCCCGATGTGACACCGCTCCCAACTAACTAGGACGCGTCTTCAACGTGCAGACCTAAGACAGAACGGATCAGATTTTTCCGCAACCGTTCAAATTGATGAATTGAAGTATCATGGATAATATATCAAAAAGCAAACTTGATGCGACTCTCGTGGCTTGTCCTTAGCCGGTCGATCCTGAACCAAGGTGATGTGGTGCTTCACAGGATTTCACGCTTTCCTCTATTGAGCTTCTTATAGCCCACCGTGAACAATGCATAACGTCGAGACTAGTATTGAACCGAAAGACTCAGCAGAATGGATACGGGTCGGCCGAGGCATACCAAGCCGCCGGCCCCGGCCAAGAAAGGTCGAGGGGCTCAACACCCCGCAAAGACCGACGTGAAATCGCGGGGCAAGGCGCCGCCCGATCCAAAGTTGGTGGAGCTTGTCCGTTTCCTCGCACGGCAGTCGGCCGAAGAGTTCTACAAGCGCGCGCAGAAACGCGCCGCACGGGAGAAGAGGCACAAGACCTGAAGGTCCGGAGATCTTGCCCATGAAAGCTGCGATCTACGCCCGTTACTCGTCCGACAATCGACGCGGCAACTTTATAAGTTATTTAGGCGAGCGCAGGAAGAGAAATTGGTTGCAAGTAAAGAACGTGAGGAGAGTTCTGGAATGAGCGGCAGAATTGAAACCGGTGCATGTTTTTGTGGGGCGATAGCCGCCGAGATGCGCGGCGAACCGTTCTGGATTTGCTACGATCACGACGACGACTGCCGCCGCGCCATCGGAAGCCCGCTAAACATCTGGGTCGGTTACCGACCGGATCAGTTCCGTCTGACGCGCGGGGCCCCTAAATCTTTCTCGGGAACCAAGGGCGTGGTCCGGAGTTTTTGCCCGGACTGCGGCACCTCAATTGGCTATCTGGACGAGGGCTTAAGTGACGAGCTTTATGTGACCATCGGATTTCTGGACAACCCGGAAAGCTTCCAGCCGCAAGCGCACGCATACTGGCGTATGAAGTTGTCTTGGGTGAATTTCGCCGACGATCTCCCGCGCGTGGATGGCTACTCCCGGGGACGCGATCCGGCCTTCGGGGATCCCATAGATCGATAGAACAAGAAAACCAACCTACTCACAGCCCGGCATTGTCACATTAGTCGGAAGCGGCCGCAAAAATCCGTGTCGATGCCCTTTCAGGCTACCGCAGATACCGGTGAGCATCAGAACGTTAATGTGACAATGCCCTTCTAACATCGGTCGAGTGCTTGATCGATGTCCTTGATCAGATCCTCGGTGTTCTCGATACCGGCACCGAAGCGGATCAGACCCGGCGTGATGCCTTGCTCCTCGGCAGCCTCCTTGGTAAGACGGCCACCGAACAACACAGCAGGCTGGATTAGAACCGAGAAGACTCCCCCAAGACTAGGAGCATTGGATACCAATTCCAGATTCTCGATGAAGGACGCCCCTGCCTCGTAACCGCCAGCAAGGTCGAAGGTAAGAAGACCTCCAAACTCTATCATCTGTTTTCTAGCGAGATCATGCTGCGGGTGCGAAGTCAATCCAGGATAGAAGACCGTATTAACCGCCGGGTGATCGTCGAGGAATTTGGCGATCGCCATGGCATTGAGATTTTGCTGTTTGACGCGCAACTCCAATGTACGAATACCACGCAGCGCTAACCACGAACTGAACGGCGCTGCGATCGCCCCAGTAGTGATGCTGAGTTCCCATACCCGCTCTATAATCTCTCTGGAGGCCGTAATATTGCCGGCAAGTAAATCGTGATGGCCGCCGATATATTTGGTCGCGCTGTGCATCACGATATCGACGCCGAAATCCATCGGGCGTTGATTGATGGGGGTGGCAAAGGTGCCATCACACAGGGTGATGATACCGTGAGACCTAGCCAAATCGCAGACCGCTCTCAAGTCTGTGATGTGCATCAACGGATTTACCGGTGTCTCCAGCAGAATCAGCTTGGTGTTGGGCCGGATAGCCCCTTCGAAAGCTTCGACAGACCGCTGATCGACCCTGGAGAATTCAACCCCGTATTCCGACAGCACTTTTGTGATTAGCTTTGTGGTGCCTACGTAGTGACTGTGCTGGGCAACTATATGATCGCCCCCTTTAACAAGCGCCATAACTGCAGCGGTGATGGCAGCCATGCCCGAGGCGAACATCAAACCGGCTTCCCCACCTTCAAGATCAGCGATCACTTTCGCCAGTCGGGCTGATGTCGGGTTGCCAGAACGAGCATAAATGTCGTCACACAGAGGCGTGGAGGAAAGTTCCGCGAAATGAGCCGCATCCTTTGCCATAAAGTTCACAGATTGATGAATCGGAGGTGAGACGCTCAGTTCATCCACCTTACTGCGGTCAGCATTCAGGATTCGGGTAGTTAACGATAACTCGCTATTGCGGCGCTGTTCGACCATTAAGTATCTCCCATTTTCCTTCGGTTTTTGGCAAAGGGTTTGCGGGGTCAGCTACGAGATGGCCGAGCCGCACATTTGCAGATATCGCATTTACTCTGTTGAATCTAGGGCATTGTCACATTAATCGGAAGCGGCCGCAAAAATCCGTGTCGATGCCCTTTCAGGCTCCCGCGCCCGCGCTTTCCCATACATTGAATGCGTCGATCCGAAATTGCTTGAATGCGAATCTGCTGAGAAAATGACGCTGGACGTAAAAGGTGTTGTATACGGCGGATTCGATGTTCAGAAAGCGTTGCGCAGAGCCCGGTGATTTAAAACGCTGCTGTTTGCGCTCTCGTCGTCTGACCAGTTGGTGCGAGTTCTCCGCACGATTGTTCGCCCGCTTATTGTCGGTATGCTCAGCCGTCAGGCCGAGGGTCCGAAATGCGACATGATAGGATCTGAGTTTATCGGTTGTGATCCGAGTCGGCGCCCACCGGTGCTTCTTCAACAGTTTCCGCATCAACTTCAATGCCGCTCAAGTATTCGTCTACGGCCACAACTAGCGCCTCAGCTCAAGCCAACTTGGTCTGGCACTGCGGTATTTACGACTGCATAGATCGCGATACCGAAGAGCTGGCCCGAACGTCACGTTGCCGCGATCGCTTTGCGTTTCTCCAGAACACTGTCCAACCAACCGGAGTCCATTTCGGGCACGGACGAGAGTAGCAGTTCCGTATACGCGTGATGTGGCGGGGTGAGAATTTCTTGTTTTGCACCCTGCTCAACGATTTCGCCCTGTAGCATGACGACGATCTCGTCGGCGATTGCCTTAACGGTCGCGAGATCGTGGGTTATGAACATGTAGGAGACGTGAAGCTCGTCCTGCAGGCGTTGCAGGAGCTTGAGAATTTCCTCCGCAACGAGCTGGTCGAGCGCCGAAGTGACCTCGTCGCAAATGATGAGCTCCGGCTCCGCCGCCAACGCACGGGCGATGCAAATGCGCTGCTTCTGGCCACCCGACAATTCGCCTGGGAAGCGATTGATGAACTCCTTGGGCTCGAGTTCGATCATTTCCAGAAGCTCCTTGATGCGCCCTTCCTGCTTCGCGCCCTTGAGCCCGAGATAGAATCCGAGCGGCCGGCCAATAATGTCGCGCACCCGCTGACGCGGGTTCAGCGCCGTGTCCGGCATCTGGTAGATCATCTGCAACCGACGTAGCTGGTCAAGGCCGCGCCGGGCGAGCGCTGGTGGCAGTTCCTCCCCCTTGTACAGAACGCGTCCCTGCAGCGGCGGTAGAAGACCGGTTATGGCGCGCGCTAGCGTGCTCTTTCCGCTGCCCGACTCGCCGACCACCGCGACCGTCCGCGCCCTGCGGATCTCAAAGTCGATGTTCTTGAGAACTATGAGGCCACCGCTGCCGCCGTAGCTCGCCGAAAGGTTCTCGACTTTGAGGATCGGCAGTTCGGCATCGTTCTGCCCCTCGCTCTCTTTGCGGAATGTGCGCACCGCGATCAGTTGGCGGGTGTAATCTTCCTTGGGCCTGGCCATAATCTCGTGGGCGCGGCCCTCTTCGACGAGGTGCCCGTGGCGCAGCACCATGATACGGTCGGCCATTTGCGCGACCACGGCCAGATCGTGAGTGATGTAGATAGCCGCCGTATTGAACTGGCGAACCACCTCCTTCATCGCCGCCAACACCTCGATCTGTGTGGTCACGTCGAGGGCCGTCGTCGGCTCGTCGAAGACGATGAGATCCGGCCGGCAGGACATGGCCATGGCGGTCATCGCGCGCTGCAACTGACCGCCGGAGACCTGATGCGGATAGCGGTATCCGATCGTGTCCGGGTCCGGAAGCTGTAGGCGCCGGTAAAGGGTCTTGGCGTCCGCCTCCGCTTCGATCCTAGCCTTGATCCCATGCTGCACCGGGCTTTCCGTGAATTGATCGATCAGCTTGTGGGCCGGATTGAAAGAAGCGGCGGCGCTTTGCGCGACATAGGCGATGCGCGAGCCGCGCAGCTTGCGCTTGGTCTCTTCGGAGGCGGTTATCAGATCGATTCCGTCAAAGACGATGGAGCCCCCTACGATTCGACAGCCGGGCCGGGCATAGCCCATGCCAGCAATGCCGATGGTCGATTTGCCGGCTCCCGACTCGCCGATCAGCCCCAGCACCTCGCCGCGCCGAAGCTCGATGTCGATGCCGTGCACGATTTCGTGCCACTGTTCGTCCGCCTGACCCTCGATTGTGAGCCCGCGCATCTCCAACAAGATGTCGGTCTTGGCGCCGCTGCCGCTCTTATTGCTCATCGCGCAACCCGCTCGTTTTATGCAGGAACCAGTCGACCACGAAATTGACCCCAACGGTCAGTAGCGCGATGGCACCGGCTGGCAGCAAAGGCGTGACATCGCCGAACGTGATGAGCGTTGCGTTGTCGCGCACCATGCTGCCCCAGTCGGCTGTGGGCGGCTGGATTCCGAGGCCGAGAAAGCTGAGCGCACTGAGGAACAGGAACACGAAGCAGAAGCGCAGCCCAAACTCGGCCACCAGCGGCGGCAGTGCGTTCGGTAGCACCTCTTTCCTGATCACCCACCACAGCTTTTCGCCGCGTAGCCGCGCGACTTCGACGAAATCCATGACCACTATGTTCATGGCAACGGCCCGAGCCAGGCGGAAGACGCGGGTCGAGTCGAGAACCGCGATCACCAAAATCAGCGCGGGGACAGAGGTACCGACGACGGTGAGAATCAAGAGTGCGAATATGAGGGCTGGGATCGCCATCACCACATCAACGATGCGCGCGAGGACTTGGTCCATCCAACCGCCCAGCACCGCGGCCAAAAACCCTCCCACCGCGCCGATCAGAAAAGCCAGGCAAGTGGTGATGAAGGCGATCCCGATTGTGTTACGCGCGCCGTAAAACAAACGCGTGAGCATATCCCGGCCCAGATTGTCGGTGCCGAGCATAAATTCCTCGCCCCATGGTTCGTACTCGGCGCCCACGATTTCCGTCTCCGCGTAGGGCGTGAGGACTGGCGCGAAGACCGCCATGAATACATAAAGGAAGATAACAAAAAGCCCGAACCGTGCGCTCCAGGGTGCCTGTCTTAGAAGTTTTAGCAATGCCACGCCGTTCCCCATCACTTTGGATGCATGAGACGTGGGTTGGTCATGATCGATAGCACGTCAGCCGTCAGGTTCAACAGGATATACGTCGCCGCGAAGATCATGGCGCTCGCTTGCACCACCGGGACGTCTCGCTTGGAGACGGAATCCACCAGCAACTGACCCAAGCCGGGATAGACAAACACCACCTCGACCACGACCACGCCGACGACCAGATAGGCCAGGTTGATCACCACGACGTTGATGATCGGCGCCAGGGCGTTGGGAAGCGCGTGCTTTACGATGATACGCCAGCGCGTCAGGCCCTTGAGGTTCGCCATCTCGATATAGGGGCTGGCGAGCAGGTTGATCAACGCCGCGCGCGTCATCCGCATCATGTGCGCGATTACGACGAGAGTCAGTGTGACCGCGGGCAGCGTGGTCCGGTACGCGCGTTCCCAGAGACCCAACTCGTCGCCAACGTTCGAGATGCCGGGAAACATCCCGGTTTGCACTGCGAAGAACAGAATCAGGATGTAGGCTACGAAGAACTCGGGAAACGAGATCGAACTGAGCGTCGCGACGTTAATGGTTCGGTCGAACAGGCTGTTGCGGTAAAGCGCCGCAAGCACGCCCAAACTTAAGGCAAGGGGCACGGAGATGATCGCGGCGAACAGGGCGAGGAACAGGGTGTTGGCGAGCCGGCCACCGATCAGCTCGGCGATGTCCCGCTGGTTTGCCAACGAGCGGCCCATGTCGCCTTGCAGGAATCCCGCCAGCCATTCGTAGTAGCGAGTATACGCGGGCAGATCGAGTTTGAGCTCACGCCGGAAAGCCGCGACGGTCTCCGGCGTCGCAGACTGACCAAGGACGGCTTCCGCCAAGTCGCCTGGCAACAGTAGGACGGCCAGGAAGATGATCAGCGAAACGACAAAAAGGGTCAAGAGGCCCAACGCCAAGCGCTGAGCTACCATTTTGAGTATCTTTCCCACGATCTAGCCTCCTCTGCAGCGCATGGTTTGAGGGATCTCAGTATCGGTTGTTCGAAGGCCGTCCCGTGGTGTCGCTGTGTCGGTCGGGGGAACCGGCACGATGCCGGATTGGACCATACGATCAATTGAATCCACCACCCAACCTTCTGCGGGGTGGGTTTGAGAAAAAAGGCCCGGCACGAGGCCGGGCCGGAGGCGCAGGGAGGAGCCAGCAATCCAACGTAGAGAAAACGTCTATGGCGAGACATTGTCCGCGCTCACCTGTCTTTGAAAGTTAACTGCAAGGGATTCATCCATCGATCGGATAGCTTCGATTATGCGTTTTAGAGCCACCATGCCTGGGTCGTCCTGACCGATACCCTGCTGTGGGGCTAGTCGAGCGCGGCCTATTCGCGATGGCTTGTCTCGGTACCCAGCGATCGCTCGGGTGACTGCTTCCACTGCCACGGCGGCAAAGGCGTTAGGATCAGCTTCCTCGGCGAGGGCGTTAGCGATAGCCGCAAGGCCGTCGAGAACGGATTTGTCGCCCAGCTTCGCCCCGCCCCGCTCCTGCATTGCGTTCACTGCCAGACTGATCAACTCGGCAAGCTCAGCCCAGGGAATACTGGTTTCGCCCCTGGTTGCCCTGGCGGCGCGGTGAAATCCGGTCATCACAACCGCACTCAGGCTCGATCCCGAGGTCCGGCCGATGACGCGAACCACGCGGCTCAAACATTCCCCTATGTCATCGGGCAAGCTCTCCATTTCCGGCCGGAGGGCCCGCGAAATCGTTGCGAGTGTGGTCCCCATGTCGCCGTCGCCGAGCTTGGCGTCGAGATCGTTGAGCTCGGCGGAACAGGCCTCTAGTATCCAAGTCACGCGCACAATGACGTCTTGGAGAACCCGACTGGTTACCCCCTGCGTCATAAGTTTTTCCAATACGGGCAATCCGCGGCGGCTCGCAAAAGCCTCTCCAGCTCGCCATCTAACTTCATGGCAGTCACCGACGCACCGGCCATCTCCATGGATGTGGCGTAGTGACCCACCAGAGGGATCGCAATCTCGACGTTCATCGCAGCCAGGCGATGAGCCAGGCGGCGGTAGAGAATGTAGAGTTCATCCAACGGTGTCGCGCCCAGGCTGTTGCAGAGAAGCGCTATGCGACCTCCACTCTCTAGAGGCATATCGGCCACCAAGCGGTCCAACATCTCATCGGCCAGCTCGTCGGCAGGCTTAAGCGCGCCACGCCACACACCTTGCTCACCATGAATACCCATGCCCATCTCAATAGCATCGTCGTCGAGCACAAACGTCGGCTTTCCCGCTTGTGGAACGGTACAGGGCGACAACGCGACTCCGATGGATCTGCAACCTTCCAGGGCCCGCCGCGTGACGGCCGCAACGTCCTGGAGGCTTTGGCCGGCCTCGGCGGCGGCCCCGGCGATCTTGAAGGCCAGAACCACGCCAGCGACGCCGCGCCGTTTGGTGGACTCGTCGGGCGGCGCGCTGGCAACGTCGTCAGCGACGATAACTGTTTCCGTCGGAATACCTTCAGTGCCAAGATCTTCCGCCGCCATCTCGAAGACCATTCGATCGCCGCCGTAGTTCCCAATCACGACCAGAACACCGGCGCCCAGGTTCGCGGACTGCAAAGCGCTTGTCACGTCATCGAGAGAAGGTCCGGCGAAAACGTCACCGACGGCACAACTGTCGAGGAGGCTCCTTCCAACATAACCGGTGAACAACGGTAGATGGCCGAAGCCGCCACCGCTCGCCACTCCGACCTTGCCAGTTTCCTTCGGTTGGCGGCGAACGATCACGCGCCCTTTCGATCCCAGCTGCCGATAGGTCTGAGGATGCGCCAGTGCCAAGCCGGCGAGCGCCTCATCGACGTATTTTTCAGGGTTGTTGAGAATTTTCTTCATATTTTCTATCCAAAGCAGACGGTATTCCAGACGTGAAATAGGCGCGTTCCAATGGTCCTTCCAAAGTCACAGATTCGGAGGTTTATGCACGAGACCGCCCCGCGCCCTCTCGAAAGTGCGGCCGATACGCAATGCGAGCGGGTCGTCAAAGCACCGCACAACGATCTGCATGGCGGCAGGTAAGCCGACGGTTGTGTGCCCGACCGGGATAGAGAGACTGGCAAGATCGAGGAAGTTCACGAAGCGCCCGAAGATATTGGGCGGTGCCGCCTCGTCCACCTCCTCGACAGGAATCGGGGCCTGGTGGCAGCCGGGCACGATGAGTGCGTCGAGGCGATCCATCCTCGCGAGAAATTCGGTCTGAGCGGTGCGCCGCGTCTCCAGCAAATCCATGTATGCAGACGCCGAAATCTCCCGACCGCGCATGATCCGCGCGCGGATGACCGGATCGACAGGACTGTCCGCCGGCTCAGCATAGTGGCCAAGATGGATGTAGCTTTCCGCGCTCATTATATCGCCTCCACCCGCGAGATACTCCTCGATCGATAGCGGAAGGTGTATCTCTTCGAGGTGCGCGCCTAGTCCCTCCAAGTCCTTGAGCGCCGCATCGAATAGTTGACGAACCTCGGGCTCGACCCGGGCGAGATCGCTTTCGCCAAGAACGCCCAGTCTGAAACCCTCGATGCCCCGCTCGATCCCCGCGAGCGGTGATATCTTTGGCGCCTCTGCCGTTGCCGGGTCCTGCGCATCGAATCCAGCAAGCGCTTCGAGAAGAAGGGCTGCATCGCGTACCGAGCGAGTGAGCGGACCAACTGTATCGTGCGTGGGACAAAGCGGAACCACTCCGCTCCGGCCGATCAGCCTTAACGAAGTTTTCAGGCCGACGATCCCATTCCAACATGCCGGCGTCCGTATGGACCCGCCTGTGTCGGTACCCAACGCCGCCGGCGCGAGCCCGGCGGCGACGGCAACCGCCGATCCGCTGCTCGATCCACCCGGAAGGCGGTGCGTTTCCAAATCCCAGGGATTCCACGGCGCACCTTTTACCGGGTTGGTTCCCCAACCTCCGAAGGCGAACTCGACCATATGAGTCTTGCCCAGCACGATCATGCCGGCGGCTTCAAGGCGCCGGACCGCGTTTGCCGAGGCGGTGGGATAACGATCCGTCAGCGCATCCGAACCCGCTTCGGTCGGGTGATCGGCGTAATCGAAGATATCCTTGATCGCAACCGGGACGCCATGCAGCGAGCCAAGCTGTTGCCCAGCTGATCTCGACTTGTCGGCCGCCTGGGCGGCGAGGCGTGCGGTACCCTCAAACAGATGCGCATATGCATGCAGCTTTGGATTAAGCAGTGCGATACGACCAAGGTAAATCTCAACGAGCTCCATCGAAGATACTTGCAGGGTAGCAAGCATCTTTGACATGTCTTCGATAGATGCGAATGCAAGATGATCCTGCGATTGGGGACCCTTGGCTTTGACATTGACGTCGATCAAATCTCTTTCCTATGCATGTAGCAACCGCCCAGAGCGGCGGCGGATGCGGGCCCTATAGCCACTAGAAACCGCATCCGCCAATCCGACCCTTACATCCCCAGGAGGTCAGCCGCAAAAATGAATGTCTCCACGGCTTGGAATTACGCAAACCACCAGCGTTCCACCGCCCGAGCCCCGTCAAACTGCCAGTTGGCGGAAAGATTGGCACCGTGCTGGACCTTTGAGTTCCTGAGGTAGAGTAGGTTCTTGAACGCCGGGATTATGGCGCTGCCCTCATCTCTCAAGATCACCTGCATCTCTCGGTACATTTCGGCGCGTTTCGCAGTATCAAGCTCGCCGCGTGCCGCTACGAGCAGCTCGTTGAAACGCGCTTGACTGAAGTGCGAGTCGTTCCAAGGCGCGCCTTCAGCATAGGCCGTGGTAAACATGACATCCGCGGTTGGCCGGCCGCCCCAGTTCACCATAACGAATGGTTTCTTGTTCCAAACGTTGGACCAGTAACCGTCGGCCGGCTCAAACACGACTTCGATGTTAATGCCAGCTTTGGCGGCCTGCTCCTTGAACAGAATGGCCGTATCGTTATTTCCAGCACCACCCGCCTCCGACGTACTTAGAGATACTGTCAAGCTGTCGAGGCCAGCCTGCTTGAGATGGTACTTCGCTTTGTCCAAATCGTATGTGCGTTGCTCTAAATCCGCATAATACTGTATGACAGGCGAGATCGGATGGTCGTTGCCAACCGTGCCATAGCCCTTGAATACCCGCTTCACCACGTCCTCGCGATCGATCGCGTACTTAAGAGCCAAACGCACATGATTGTTGTCGAAAGGCGCGACATCCATGTGCATAGGCATACTCGTGTGCGCCCAGCCCGTGACGTTATCGAGCTCGATGCCCTCGCTCGCGGCCGACCGATCAACCGTTTTGAGATCGGGTTGATCGATTATATCAACGCTACCCGTTTGTAAGGCGGTTTGTCGTGCGTTGGCGTCGGCGATCAGCAGAAATTCAGCTTCATCGAAATTGGCTCGGTCTTCCTTCCAGTAGTTGGGATTCCGAGTCATGAAGGACTTAACTCCGGGCTCAAACTTCTTGAGCACATAGGCACCCGTGCCCAGTCCGCTCTGCCAATCAACACCACCCGCGCCATCGCTCGGCAGAATGTTCAAGTGATAGTCGGAAAATAGATAGGGGAAATCCGCATTCCCTGCCGACAATGTGACGTTGAACGCGTTGGGGCCATCGGCCTTGATTTCGGTGACGGCTTCCAGCAGGGCTTTGGCCGCGGACGTCGAATTCTCGCCACGGTGATAATTTATCGAGTTGAGAACGTCTTCGGTGTCCATTGTCTTACCGTTGTGGAACTCGACGCCACTTCGCAGTTTGAAGTGCCAAGTTTTAGCATCGGGGGAAGATTCCCAACTCGTCGCCAATTCCGGAACGAGCGTGTTTTCGGGGCTGATTTCGGCTAAGTAGTTTCGAATCGTATGATTCTTGAGAATCATGTACATGGATGATGTGGTCGCTGGATCCAGGCTGTCCGCAATCGCACCGTCGTTGATTCCGACCCGAATTCGTCCCCCCTTCTTCGGCGCGGCTTGTGCTGGCATAGCGAGAAAGGCGTTCGCCGCCGCAAGCGAGACTCCCAGTGCCGCCGCGCCGGCCATAAATTCTCGTCGCCCAATTTTCTCGGTAGTGAAGTTTTCTTGAAGCTTCTCCAATTTTGACGCGTTGTTCTTCTCAGTCATTGGTCTTCCTCCATGTTAATTTTGTATGACGTTGGTCAAAGGGGTTGGCGGCCGTGAATATCTTGTGAGGCTTCCAACCGAACGTTCTGCGGCAAACCAACCAAGGGCAGGGCGCGCACACGCCGTGGGATTCGCGAGTCATTTGACAAAAAGCTCCCGTGGATTGGACGGTGTGAGAAGTTCGATCCCGGTCTTGGTGACGACCACGGTCTCGCTAATGCCAAACCCATTGGCTAGCGCCAGCATGTGGAACACCATTCCTTCTTTTAGCACCCAGTCATCATGCTCATTGAAGTCGAGCGCCTCCCATTCCGCCGTGCGTGGTGGAAATCCGATACCGGTCGAATAGCCGCTGCGGTTGAAATAGTCGGGGCGAATCTTGCGGATCGGTTGGCGAACCAGGGCATCGACTTCGCGCGCCGACGCGCCGGGTTTCATGGCGGCAAACCCGGCCTCTTGTGCGGCGACCACAATGTCGACAGCCTGCTTTACCGCGCCGTTTGGCGGCCCCATAGAGACGGTACGCATCTGGGTTGCGTGATAGCGCTCGACACAGCCGTAAAGTTCGAGAAGGATCAACTCGCCGTTCTCGATGACCTTTGGGCCCCAGTTGGCATGGCAGACATTGTACCGGTAGCCAGACATGATGTGGTGCGGTAGACCGGTGTATTCACAGCCCGCCGTGACTCCAGCGTGAAAGACAGCGGCCGCCACCTCCGCTTCCGTAACGCCGGCCACAATCGCCTCTAAGGCTGCGCGCTGCTCTATCTCGGCAACGGCACCTGCCTGTCGGAGATAGCGGATCTCCGCTTCCGATTTGATTAAGCGGACCCCATCCACCAGGAGGCTCGCATCGACGATCCGGGACTCAGACAGTCCGGCTGCCAATGGCTCGGCTACGGCAGCGGTTAGGAACCAAGATCGCTTTTCCAAACCGACGGTTTTGTTCTGGGCACCTAACGCTCGTACCAGATCGAGGGTTTTCTCAACAACGTCGTCACCCTCCTTCCAGGTCGTCGCTTCCGAGAGCCAGGAATATTCGTCGACATTACCGCGCTCTAAATATCGTAGAAGCAATTGCGGCTCAGATTTTTGAGCCAGAATTACGACCTGATAGGCAAAATACCCTGAGGTCTGGTGCCCAGTGAGGTAATAGATATTCTCGGGCGAATGAATCAGGAGGATGTCGATCCCGCGCTCACCCATTTGCTCCTGAGTATGCCGAACGCGATCCCGAAACTCGCCGGTCGAGAATGCCTGATGTTTGCCTTCCATCCCTACTGGCCTCTTCAATTACTGCGTGCCCTCGCGGGCACAGGTTCTGTCATCAGTTTCGTAGCATCTCCTGGAGTGCTGATCTCAATTTCGTGCGGCCGCTGAAAGCGATTTATCCGGAAGAGGTCGAGGGCTGTCGGTGTGACACCATCAAGAGCCAGTTCGGAGAGCACCGCCCCTACTCCCGGCCCCAATTGGAACCCATGGCCCGAGAAACCGAAGGCGTGGAACAGGCCGGGAGTGGTTTCACTCGGACCGATCACCGGAAGTCCGTCCGGCATAACCCCCTCAATGCCAGACCAAGTTCGAATCACCTGCGCAGTTGCCAGTCTCGGCACGAGTCCAACCGCAAGCCGGACGGCCTGCGTGGTGATATCAGCCAGGGGGCGAGCCTTGATTTGGTTTCGGTCGGCGACACCGACCCCGCCGCCGAAGATGATGTTGCCCCGACGAATCTGCCGGACGTATATGTCGCCGCCGCAAACGCCAAGGTTCGGTGCCAGGAAGTAGGGTATCGGGTCAGTGACACACATGTTCGGCGCCATCACATCTTCCGGCACTGGCTCACCGAACCAGTAAGAAACGGTCGAACCCCAAGCCCCGGCAGCGTTGATGAGTCGTCGCGCTCGAAGCACGGTGTCATCGAACAATCGCAATTCGAAGGCGTGACCGTCATGGGTCGCTTGGAGGACCTCGACGCCCTCACGGATTTCAGCCCCCGCCACCTCAGCCGCACGAGCGAAGGCCGGCGCAACGAGTCTTGGATTGGCGTGGCCGTCTTCGGCGCAGAACGAGCCGCCAACAACAGCGCCGCCCAGATAGGGAAACCGCTCACGGATTTGAGCAGAGCCTATTAGCTCAAGCTTCAGGCCGAATTCACGTGCACGCTCAGCGTAATCTTCGAGCGCCGCCATCTCGTTTTCGGAGCGCGCCAGCTTCAAATGCCCCGTTGCCGCAAACTCACAATCCGCTCCGACTAGCGTCTTGAGATCGGCCCAAATCTGTCGGCTGCGCCGCGCCAGTGGCAATTCCGCCAGGTGCCGCCCCTGCTGCCGCACACCGCCATAATTCACCCCACTGGCCTGGCTACCGCAGTAACGACGTTCCAGCAGGACCACGGACGCATCGCGGCGACACAGGTGGAGGGCCGCGGAACAGCCGACCAATCCACCCCCGATAATGGCCACATCAAAAAGCGTCATGATGCGGCACCATGAAGAAAAGCGGCCATCGGCACGGGTTTGATAGGCGCCTGCCCGCGTATCCGACCAACTGCTTCCAGTGGAACACCGAGAGTATCGGCAAGTATCTCGGCCGCAGCGGGGCTGCAAACGCGCCCCTGGCAACGCCCCATACCGACGCGCGTGAAGGCCTTGGCGCGGTTGAATTCCGTCACACCGAGTTTACGTGCCGCGTGGCGTAACTCGCCGGCGGTGACGCCCTCGCAGCGGCAGACCATAAGGTTGTCGTCTGCCGATACCGCAAGATCGATCGGAAATTTGAAAGCCTTCTCGTCCAGCGCCCTACGGAAACGCTCGAACCGGCGCAGCCGCTTGTTGAGGGCCTCGAGGTTTTTCGCGCTACGAGCGTGACCGAGATCATGGAGAAGGGCGTGCGCCGCCCTCTCGCCACTCAGCTCGGCGGCGGCGGCCCCCTTGATACCGGCGCCATCACCGGCAAGGTAAATACCCTCGACAGCGGCGCGACCATGGGAATCCTGGGTCGGCATCCACTGACGCTGGCTCATGTCAAAGGTGAAAGGTATATCGCAGAGATCGGCGATCTGAGTTTCGGACCTCAGACCAAATCCCATGGCAACCGAATCGCACGCGGTCCGATGCAGCGAGCCGCGTGCATCCTGCCATTCCAACTCGCGGACAGCATCCTCTGGGCCGGCGTGGGCGCAAACCGGGCGCACGCCGGAAATCATCGGGATTCCATGCGCGCGCAGCCAGGCGAGATAATAGAGTCCCTTCAGGAACATACCGCCGCCAGTAACAAGCCCGAAGAGCGCGCCGCGCTTGGCACGAGCGGAAGCGGTGTCGAGAACGGCTCCCACCTTCACGCCGGCCACCGCGTATTGATAGGCAACCAGATAAAGTAATGGACCGGTGCCCAGAAAAACCGGACGCTCTCCGACAACGCAGGCTTGATACTTGAGAGCGACCTGGGCCCCACCGAGGGTATAGATGCCGGGCAAAGTCCAGCCCCTGAAGGGGATCACTCTGTCCATGGCGCCCGTCGCGAGAATCAGCCGATCCCACACCAAGTTCCTTGGGCCAGACTTGGTGATGACGCCGAGTTCGCGATCGCGTGCACTCCAGACCACGCTATCGGGCCAATAGTCGATCTGTTCCCGGAGGTCGTCAAAGGCTCGGTGCAAGCGGCGCGCGCGCGCCGCTTCAAAGCCGTAAACTTTCTTGGGGTCGCGAACGATGCCGGGCGGCGGGCGGCGGTAAATCTGACCGCCACTGACAGGCGCTTCATCGATCACCGTCGGCCGAATGCCCGCTCGAACGAGCGTTTCGGCCGCGCGCACAGCGGCCGGTCCTGCACCGATGATGACGATACTAGGCATCCTCGGCACCTCTTGTCACAAGCGCCATGCCTGGCTCGACGAGGGTGGTACAAGCGCGCAACGGCGTGCCGTCGGTCTGGCGAACCCCACAGTCCTGGCAGACCCCGATCAGGCAAAAGCCGGCCCGCCGTTCGTCACCGAACTCAAAGCGCCGCAGGTCATGGCCCCTCAGAAGCAGCATCGTCATGATGGTGTCACCCTCGAGGGCTTCGACCGATTCGCCATCCACCGTGCACAGGACCCTGGGCCGATCGATGGAATCGATTCGCCGAAATTGGCCTTGCTGGTTAGCGGCCTGGGGCACTCTGTCCATCCTCCCTAGACGGTCCCCACCGGTTCGTCCGGCGGTGGAATTTGCTCAATGAGCCTGTCACTGAACGATAGCCTATATCTCATATTATGGTCTATTCAAGTAGATTCTTCCATAATATGGTGTTATTTTATTTTCCAACCGGATGACCCGTGTCGTGATCGTCCGACAATTCCTGGGAGATGAGCATGGCGATTGCGCGGAAACTTGCCGATTTTATCCGCGAAACCGAGACGGTGCCGGAGGCGACCCGAGCTATCGCCGTCAGCGCAGTCTTTGATCTCATGACAGCCGCGGTCGTCGGCTATGACAGTCCCGGCGGGCGGGCGGCCCGAAATGCTGTATCGGCGATCTGGGGAACCGGACCCGCTACGAACTGGTTTTCGACGGACCGCTTGACAGTCCCCGGCGCCGCCTTCGTGAACTCTGCCATTGCCTCTATGCTCGACCTGGACGACGGCCATCGTGCCGCCGCTGGCCACCCAGGGGCATCGATTATTCCGGCGGTTTTCGCGACGGCAGACGCCTATGACGTGAACGCGAACCAGGCGCTCGTCGCGATCGCCTTGGGTTACGAGATCTCGGTTCGCATTGCCTCTGCGCGCGATATCAATAGCCTTGACACCTTGGTAACCGGACCTTGGTGCGGCCAAGGTGCAGCGGCGGCGGCGGGATGGCTGCGTGGGCTATCGTCCAGCGAGATCACGCAGGCGATCAGTATCGCCGGATCGAGCGCGCCGAACCTGGCAGCAGTTGCTTACTCGCGCATCATGGGCAATCACGTCAAAGAGGGCATCCCTTGGGCGACTGCAACAGGACTGGCGGCGGTGGATTTGGCGGCGGCAGGCTTCACGGGGCCAGTGGATCTCTTCGACAATGAGCAACTCTATGATCCATCGAAACTAACGAGCGCACTCGGCAACAGTTGGCTTATCGACGGCATCTATTTCAAGCCCTACAGCTGTTGCCGTTGGGCGCATGCGGCGATCGAAGCTCTATTGGAGTTACAAGCCAAGGCGGAAATCACAGTAGCAGCCATCGACGCCATCGAGGTCCATACCTTTGGCCGCACGCTCCGTCTCAACAACGATTTGGCGCCGGATAACCTGGAAGCTGCTCAGTACAGCGTCCCGTTCTGCATGGCGCTCGCGGCCCTTCGTGGAACGGAAGCGTTGTTGCCATTGAAAGAGAACTCTCTGAAAGACCCAGAGGTTTTGGCGCTCGCCAAATGCATCAAACTAACAGTAGACCCGGAACTGGATGCAATGTTTCCCGAGGCCGTGCCGGCACGCGTGGTGATCACGACATCGCGTGGCCATTCCGCTCATACCGTCCTCGCGCCCAAAGGCGAGCCTGCCAACCCGATGACTGAGGCTGACCTTGAAGCGAAGTTCGACACGGCCGCTCGGCAGCTCATCGACCCAAGCCTCGAGTCCGCGCTCATGGCGGGTATCGGTGCGCTGCGCGGCGGTGATATCTTGCCACTTCGTAGCGCGCTGGCGACCCCTATGGACGCAACCCAGAAACCGTTGCCTAGATTGACGGCCCGGAAAGCATAATATGCCAGTCGACCGGGATCTCAGATAAGCTGCTCTGGAAGGACCGTGCATACGCCCAGAAGGACTCGTTGCGAAGTCTCGTGATAAAATTGGTGGAGCAGGTTTGTTCGGAGCGTATCCGCCCACGGCGCACTCATATTGTACGGTAATTCAGAGAAAGTTTTGAGATTGACGGAAGAGAACGACACCGAGAAAACTACTGGAACGCAGCTTCTCGACCGGGCCGTAGCGATACTCAAGTTTCTGGGAGATATCGGCGGACAAGGAGCGAAAGCCTCAGAGTTGGCCGAGGCAGTCGGCCTTAAGGCATCGACAGCGCATCGGATCATTACCGGGCTCGAGCGCCACGGCCTCATAGAGCGCGAGGGAGCGACCAAGAGGTACCGGCTCGGTCTCTCTCTCTTCGCGCTGGGGGCCCAAGCTGCCGACGGCACGGGGTTCAGGCGCGTCTGCCACCCAGCCTTGTTACGTCTTGCGGCCGAAACCGGCGACACGGTGTTCCTCATGGCGCGCAGCGGCTTCAATACCGTATGCGTCGACCGCCAGGAAGGAAGCTATATGATCGACAGCCTGACGGGCCAAGTGGGTGGGCAGGTCCCACTCGGGATCGGCCCGGCGAGCCAAGCTATCCTCGCTTACCTTCCGCCCGACGAGGCCAATGTCATCCTTAAGACGAACGGGCCACTCTACGGCAAATTCAACAATTTGTCGGCGGATGAGATTGAAGGGCGGCTACCGGAAATCCGGAAACAGGGTTATGCCTTCGACCATGGCCGATTGGTCGATGGAATTTCGGCAATCGCTGTACCGATCCTACCCCAGGGCCGTGACGTAGTTGGCTCGATCTCGATCAACATGACGAGCGCCAGACTGAAGCCGGCGCGCCTTCCGGAGCTTATTGACCTACTCCAGCACGAGGTCAAGACTATTGAAGAAAGCATCAATCCTCTCGATCTTGCAGTCAAACGCCGACACTGAATTCTGCAGCACTCTCCGAGTAACACTGAAAGGCCGATACGATTGCACACAACGACCCGAAATCTACTGTGCCTATCTGCATTGATTTTATATAATACAATTTTTTTATATTCGAGAATATTACAGAGTATTTTACTGTATAATTTCCGTTGTTATTTTATGAAAACTTCATATGCAAATACTTTCGTTGATTGTTTATTTGTTTGTGATTAGCCTTTCAGTATGAAGTGTGCCCGCGCTCAAATGGAGGGACTAGAGTGTCCGAACAGTGCGCGCGCAAACGGTTCGACTCGGATTATGTCGAAGAAACAGACACACCGAACGACTTTACCAATGACTGGGCAGACGGTTCCCGAACGGATAATCGTGTCCTGCGCATCGCCGGCCTGCTTGGTCGACAAACCGCCAGAGAACTGCTCCGCCAGGCAGCAAACGATAATGAGCCAGATCGGTCCACGCCAACCGAGGAGTCGCAATCATGAATAAGGCCGTGATCTACGCCCGATACTCTTCGGACAACCAGCGCGACGCCTCGATCGAGGACCAGATCCGGGTCTGCCGCGAGCATGCGGAGAAACAGGGCTGGCAGG
>Ga0209633_10001320_pt1 | contig 25729 bp, 28 predicted proteins | sample Cruoilmetagenom1_FD_187290 | JGI IMG/M metagenome (GOLD analysis project Ga0209633, IMG submission 187290) | Oil polluted marine microbial communities from Coal Oil Point, Santa Barbara, California, USA - Sample 1 (SPAdes) (version 2) | ecosystem: Environmental > Aquatic > Marine > Oil seeps ...
GGGTCTTGTGCGCAACATAGGCGCCATTCCCATATTGCGTTATGTTGCGGACTATCCTGATTTGAACAAAAACAGGGTGCTGATTAATGAGTTGATCCATTGTCTCTCCAGCAAATTGGGCAGCCGTGTTCTACGGCAATGGTCTTTTGATGAAGACAGTGTGGAGATACCCATGCAGCTCAATAACCATCAATATAAACCGGATAAGGCAATCAATTATGTCGATCTGGTGATAGTGGCCAATGTTCACAGCCAGTTTGGTAAAGACAATCAGGATGGCTCAGCGTTGTTGAATATTGCCTCATTTCGCAAGTTACCGTTATTTCAAACGGGCCCGGATGCGAGCATCGAACTATTATGCGAAGCCCGGGATGAGATCAATACGATGACGAAGATCCTGTCCTCGGTTGCCTGAAAAATAATTGCCCCTCCGTTTGTCGTGTTATCAATGGGCGACTTTCTCATTCACGCACAATACGATAAGATGCCTGGCTATTTGCTGTGGACTATTTAGGGGTAAAGTATGGATCAGAATGTAGCACGCATGGGTATCGTGACCGTCTCCGACCGCGCCAGTCGTGGTGAATATGAAGACCTGGGTGGTCCGGCAATACAGGAATGGCTGGGTGCTGCACTAAGCTCTGAATGGCAAGCTGTCACTCGTGTCATACCTGATGAACAGGCATTAGTGGAAAGCACACTCAAAGAGCTGTGCGATCAGGAACAGTGTTGCCTGGTGGTGACGACCGGTGGTACCGGCCCTGCCAAGCGGGATATTACCCCTGAAGCGACAGCAGCAGTCGCTGATAAAATAATGGATGGTTTTGGAGAACTGATGCGTTCAGTGTCATTACAGTATGTGCCTACCGCTATCCTTTCCCGCCAGATCGCCGTGATTAGAGGCCAGAGTTTGATCGTTAATCTGCCTGGTAAACCCTCGGCCATTGCCGATTGTCTGAATGCGGTCTTTCCTGCCATCCCGTATTGTATTGACTTGATCGAGGGCCCGTATTTACAAGCGAACGAGGATGTGATCAAGGTATTCCGGCCAAAGTCCAAATAAGCACAGCCAATCTGACCAGAGGGTTCCCTATGGCCATCAAGCCATCCACCATACGTTGCGGCAATTGTTACAGTAATGGCGAATTTGGCCAGAAATGGACGGTCTGGCAAGTACACGAAATCCAGGCAGATGGGCATTCAGAAGAGCAGGGTATACAGGTACAGTACCGCGTACTGGTCGGAAAACACCGGCGAAAATATAAACTGCTGTCACTGGAAGAATTTGCCCGGCAAGTGCGTTACGAAGTCGAACTGGTTGAAACTACCTGGCAACGGATTAAATAGTCGGGATCGCCCCTGAACGCTGAATCCCGACATTCCTGTACTTGCTTATTGAAGAGTCCAGACTTTAAACACTGACCACAATTTTCCCTGTTTGCTGATTCGATTCCATGTATTCATGTGCCTGTTGAATTTGATCAAAGCTAAATACTTTATCGATCAGCGGGGTTAATTTTTTAGCATTAAATAACGGCAAAAGATAGGCTTTTGCAGATTCCAGTTTTTCACTATTTTGAGTGATTTCAAAAAGAGTATAGCCCTGGATGATGAGCCCTTTGGCTAAAGCAGTAAACAACGGGTAGGGTGTCGGCCTTGAATCCAGGGCGCCATATTCGATGATGCGTCCACCTTTGGCTGTTACTTCAGCCAGCGGGCCCAGTATCGGTCCGCCGATAGGGTCAAAGACCAGTTCAGCACCCACACCCTGTGTAATCTCTGCCATCCTGGTTACTAACTCTTCTGAGTCAGTTTGAATGACATGGTCTGCTCCCTGATCGAGTAACAACTGTTTTTTACGCTCGTTGCGAGTCGTGGCGATAACCATGGCGCCCAGGCTCCTGGCGAGTTGTATGGCAGCAATACCCACACTACTGCTGGCCGCGGTAATGAGTATTCGCTGTCCTGGCTTCAGTTGGCCAATATCAACCAATGCACCGTATGCCGTTATATACTGCATCCAGATTGCTGTGCATTGTTGCATAGTAAAAGACTCAGGGCATTTAGCCACGGCATGAGCCGGCACAACGGCTTGCTCTGAGTAAACACCATACTGACTCATTGAGAAAGCAGGGACAGTGCTGACACGATCACCCACTTTAAACGCTTTGACATGCTGACCCACGGCTTCAACAATGCCCGCGGCTTCATAGCCCAGTCGTGACGGAAGCTGCGGGGTCTCAAGATAAGCCCCGTTTCTAAACATAACCTCGGCTCGATTAAGACCTATTGCTTGCACTTTAATGCGCAGCTCATGTTCACCAGGCTCAGGCACAGGCAAGTCGTCAATCATTAATACGGAGGCTGGCCCGGTCTTGTGAAAACGCACCACTTTTGCTGTTGCAGTATTCATAATCTTTCCTTTTTTAAGATATCTAACTGATGAGATGAAATTGACTTCTCATACCTTGATCACGTGTGGGTATGATTTGCTGATAGGCGGCAGAATGATACCAATTAAGAGCGCTGTCCTTGTCTGGAAACTGAATGACAACCTTGGTTTGGAAGGCGGACTCACCGTGTAGGGTTTCTATTGCTCCTTTGGCCAGGAATTCCCCGCCGTATGCGATCAGCGTATCGGCCGCCATCGTGCTGTATGTGCTTAGCTTGTCTTTATCAGTGGGGGTCAGGTCAATAATTATTAATGTGCTCATGTCTTGTTGCCTCCTAATTAGTGGGTATTGACATAGCATAGAAGAGCGTAAAGAATAGGACAATAGCCAAATAATTTACTTATTGTTTAAAAATATGAACAATGTCAAAATTCTTCCATCACTACTCATTTTTGCAGAAGTGGCTAATAAACAGTCATTTACACTAGCAGCCAGGCAACTGGGTATGAGTAAATCGGCGGTCAGCCAGCAACTTAAACGTCTTGAGCAACATCTCGGCCAGCAGCTTCTATCCAGGCATACACGCGGTATGTCATTGACTGCCGCAGGAGAAAAGTTACTCAGTCGTTGTGAACTATTACGTGATCAGGTCGATTTGGCTTTTGAAGAGCTGGATAACAACAAGGAAAGCCCTTCGGGACCTTTTGCTATCACCATTCCACATTCATGCGAAAGGGATATTGTGATCCCGGCCCTTGGTCAGTTGTGTATCGAGTTTCCCAACATTAAACCCAGGGTCGTGGTGAGTGATGAGGTACTGGATCTGATAGAAAATAATCTGGATATCGCCCTGTATGGAGGCGAACTAAAAGACAGTAACTACCGGGCGCTACCTGCTGGTACGGTAAGTGAGATTTTTTGTGCCACGCCTGCCTATGTGCAGAAATACGGTCAGGCACACCGACCGGATGATTTACGCAAGCATCGAATGATTGCCACGTCATGGCAAACTAACACCCTGGCCATTTTCAAGAATAGTGATTTGACGGAAAAAACATCACTCAATATCGATTACTTTGCCAGTACGAACACCTTGCCGGCTGCGCAGAATATGGTGCTACAGGGAATGGGAGTTGCACTTCTGCCGGAGTTTAGCAGTCAGGCTTTAATGGCCAGTGGAGATCTGGTTCGCGTGCTGCCCGATTATCAGGGATGGCAGTGGCCCTTCTACATGATTCACCGCTTTCATGGAGAGAAGCCCATTCATGTCACACGTTTCTATCAACTGGTAAAATATTTTTTCTCTAAAGCAAATTCTAACAGGCCCAGGGTTGTCACTTAAATTAAGTTGTGGTCGTAATAACTAAGCGGCATTAAAGCATCGAAAAATCCTATTACTTTTTGCTTATGGCGGTCATGCAGATTTCTTAAGCTGATGATAGAACTGTAGAAAAATAATATGATGTTATGAGGCAAATAATACCACCCAGGATCTATAATAGTGCTGTAACGGTTTTTTGTAAAAAAGTCTTTTTTAGCTGAATTGGTCAATATTTAATCAAATTTGATAATTGCTTAATTGACGCTTGACAGCTATTGGTGTACTAATTAGCTATTAAAAATAATAATCGGGCGATGCAAAATAAAGGAGTTAAAATGCATCTTTTTTTTGGCAGCATGGGTTTGATCCTGGCATTGCTGTGTATGGATGTGAACGCCTCATCTGTGCGTATTGGAAATGCCAACATAACGTCAACAAACACCCTTATCGCATTTCCGCAATTATCGGTTTTTGGCGAGGAACACCTGCGTTCTGTCTATCATCAAGGTTACCAATACATACGCGCGAGCGTTTCTGTTAATCTGCAATCCGTTGATGAAATGTTACAAGGTCTGAAGAAAAACAATCTATGGGAAGAGGATGATACCCAAGTTCTTGACACGCTCGCGCAACACTGGCGCTGGATTGTTTATCTGATTTTTATATTATTATTTGCGCTGCTGATCAACTCATTGATGTTTGGGCGTAAGCGCAGGACATCTTATACGGCTAAGGATATTCATCATGACATGCTGGTACCCGAATCGATTATTGATGGTAATACCTCACAGGCTTTGCATGATGCCCTGACAGGTTTGCCGAATCGCACCCTGTTTCTGGATCGCCTGCAACATGCTATTAGTGTCAATGCCAGAAGCGATAAGCACCTGGCCGTCGTCATTATCGATCTCGATCAGTTTAAACGTATCAACGACTCATTGGGTCAAAAGGCCGGCGATAGGATATTGAAGATTGTCTCTGAACGTTTCCTCGAGGTGGTGCGCAAAACGGACACTATCGCACGCTTGGGTGGAGACGAATTTATCGTATTGGTGCAGGGTTTTAACGAGCCATCCAATGTTGTTTCTATTGTTCAGAAGATGGTCAGTGTCTTACATGAACCCATCGCCCTGAATGGCGATGAGTGTAAAATTGGTGCGAGTGTCGGTATTTCCGTTTACCCGGAACATGGTGATAATAGTGAAGAGCTGCTTCGCCACGCTGACCTGGCCATGTATAAGGCAAAATATACGGGTGACTCCATTTTGATGTATGACGAATCATTTAATATATTAGAGAGTTCGCGGGAAGGTCTGGATTGATCTGGCTTAAGGGTATAAAAAAGATTCCGCCTGTCGTCATCCATGCACATTGTTTATGAGGTTCCTATGCAGGCATTTCTGCAATCAACAGACATAATCGATTGGGAACATCCGACTATCTTGTCTTTATCGGCAGAATTAAGCCAGGGTTGCGATAATGATAGTCAGGTGGCCCATCGATGTTTCGAGTGGGTTCGCGATCATATCAGGCATAGTTGTGATTACCAGTTAAACCCGGTGACCTGTCGCGCCTCTGATGTACTTGAATATACGACGGGTTATTGCTACGCCAAAAGTCATTTACTCGCCGCATTGTTGCGTGCCCAACAGATCCCGGCAGGATTATGCTATCAACGCTTGAGTGTGAATGATGATGGTTATCCCTATTGTCTGCATGGCTTGAATGCTGTTTATCTAGCGGGCACCGGTTGGTATCGAATGGATGCGCGAGGTAATAAGGAGGGTGTCAATGCGCAATTTAATCCGCCACACGAGCAGCTGGCATTTCCCACCGCTTTGGCGGAAGAAATGGATTTTACCGAAATCCTGGCTGAGCCGCTCCCGGTAGTCGTTGATGTGTTGAAAAATTGTCACAGCTATCAGGAGGTATACGATAATCTGCCCGATGCGACAAAGCTTGTATAGCAGTATCAATGGCAGGTATCGGCTAAAAAATTGGTACCGAGGGGGAGAATCGAACTCCCAAGGTGTTACCACCGGCGGATTTTGAATCCGCTGCGTCTACCAGTTCCGCCACCCCGGCTCAGGTCGCATAGTATAAAGAATTCTACCGTCAGGGCAATACTTGTTTGGATGCATTTGTGTGTTCCAGCTGTTAACATCGCCGCCATGCGACGACAGGACTTTTATTTTGAATTACCCGATGCCTTGATCGCCCAGTATCCTGCGAAGGAAAGGGCGGACAGCCGTCTGCTATGCCTGGAGCGAAATTCAGGCTCGCTGGTCGATGCGAATTTCAAAGAGTTACCTACATTGTTGTCGGCCGGGGACTTGCTGGTTTTTAACAATACCCGAGTCATTCCTGCGCGATTATTTGCGCGCAAGGAAACCGGTGGCAAGACAGAGATACTGATCGAGCGCCTGGTTTCTGAGCATGAAGCCCTTGCTCATGTCCGCGCCAGCAAGTCTCCCGGGGCTGGCACAAAGATGATCCTGGAAAATAATACCGCAGTGCGGGTATTAGGTCGCAAAGGAGAGTTATTTCATCTTCGTTTTGAATCCGAAGACAGCCTGTTGAATCTTCTGGATGACATTGGCCATATGCCATTGCCACCCTATATACAAAGACAGGATCAATTGGAAGATAAAGAACGTTATCAAACCGTTTATTCTACAGTGCCAGGGGCCATAGCTGCACCGACTGCCGGATTACATTTTGATAAAACAATGTTACAGACGCTATCCGATAAAGGGGTCAAGCAGGCTTATGTAACCTTGCATGTCGGCGCAGGCACTTTTCAACCGGTGCGTGTGGACAAGATAGAAGACCACCACATGCACAGTGAATGGCTGGAGGTCACAACGGACCTGTGTGAGCAGATAAAACAGACCCGGGAATCAGGTGGTAAAGTGATTGCGGTAGGTACAACGGCAGTCAGGGCGCTGGAGACCGCATCACGCGCTGGCATGATAGAAGCATTTTCCGGCGATACCGATATTTTTATCTATCCTGGTTACGAATTCAAAACGGTTGACGCCATGATAACCAATTTTCATTTACCCGAGTCAACCCTGTTAATGCTGGTCTGTGCCTTTGCTGGCTACAAAAACACCATGCAAGCGTATCAGCATGCCGTTGAGCAACAATACCGTTTTTTCAGTTATGGAGACGCGATGTATATTAATGGCAGGGGAAAGATAAAAGATACAAGATAAAAGTGATGGGTTGTCCGGCTGGTGCCGTGACTTTGTTCGGATATTTTTTAAAGACTTGATGATGAAATTTGAATTACTGCACACAGATGATAAGGCCCGGCGCGGACAGTTGATGTTTCAGCGTGGCACCGTCGAGACACCGGCCTTTATGCCGGTTGGGACTTATGGGACAGTCAAGGGTATGACGCCTGAGGATGTCAGGGCGACGGGTGCTGAGATTGTTTTGGGTAATACGTTTCATCTGATGCTCAGGCCTGGAACCGAAGTGATAAAGGCTCATGGTGACTTACATGATTTTATGCATTGGCAGGGCCCCATCCTGACTGATTCAGGTGGCTTCCAGGTCTGGAGTCTGGGCAAATTGCGCAAGATCAGCGAACAAGGCGTCGCTTTTAAATCCCCGATTGATGGAAGCTCGATTTTCATGGGTCCGGAAGAGTCCATGCAAGTACAACGTGACCTCGGGTCGGATATTGTGATGATATTTGATGAATGCACGCCTTACCCGGCCACTCATCAGGAAGCGCGGGATTCAATGGAATTATCATTGCGTTGGGCCAGGCGCAGTCGTGATGCACATGCCGATAATCCCGCCGCTTTGTTTGGTATTGTCCAGGGTGGTATGTTTGTCGATTTACGCAAGCAATCGCTACAGGGTCTGGTTGACATCGGTTTTGATGGATATGCTTTGGGTGGTTTATCGGTGGGCGAACCCAAGCAGGATCGTGAACAGATCCTGACCGAAGTGGTGCCGGACATGCCCGCACATTTGCCCAGATATTTAATGGGCGTGGGGACGCCTGAAGATATCGTAGAAGCTGTCAGGCGCGGTATTGATATGTTTGATTGTGTCATGCCGACCCGTAATGCGCGTAACAGTTATCTGTTTACCCGCGCCGGTGTCGTCAAGATCCGTAATAGTCGCTATGCCAGTGACACCCGGCCACTGGACGAACACTGTGATTGTTATACCTGCCAGAATTACAGTCGGGCTTATTTACGCCATCTGGATAAATGTGGGGAGATGTTGGGCTCGCACCTGAACACGATCCATAACTTGCATTATTACCAGGAGTTGATGTCAGGCTTGAGACGCGCCATAGAGCAGCAATCCTTGTCAGAATTTATTGCTGAATTTTATGACCTGCGCCAGAGTAGGAGCATTTAAAGTGCACTCGGTTGACCGCTAGATATAACGGCTGCGTATACCTGCGCGAATCGATAGTGAGGTGGAAGTGCGAAGCTTTATGAGATTACACATTTATATGTCATAATATGCATCGTTTTCCTTTTCGTGCTGTCAAAGGCTAACGAGAAATAATTTTTTAACCTAAACAATCAAGAAGTTGAGAGAATATCATGAGTTTCTTTATCAATGAAGCCATGGCAGCAGCTCCGGAAGCTGCTGCTGCAGGTCAAACGAGTGGACTGGCTAGCTTTTTGCCGCTCATTATTTTGTTTGCCGTGTTTTATTTCCTGCTGATACGCCCGCAAAGCAAACGCGCCAAGGAGCACAAGAATATGGTCTCCAGCCTTGCTAAAGGTGACGAAGTGGTTACCAACGGTGGTATCCTGGGCGTTATTAGTGAAATCGACGACAACTACGTAACATTAAAGATTGCCGAGAATGTCGAGATCAAGGTGCAACGTCCGTCTATTTCGACCCTGGTACCCAAGGGCACCATCAAAAATAGTTAATAAATGACCATAACAGGGTAGTTTTAATGTTAAATCAATATCCCGCCTGGAAGTACCTGATCATCGTCGCTGTACTGATCTTCGGCACCCTATACAGTTTGCCCAATTTTTACGGCAAGGACCCGGCACTGGTGATATCGCCATTGCGTGCCAATGAGTTGAACAAGGAGCAGATCGGGCAAATTGAAAAGACCCTGAAAGACGCCAGTATCCAATATGCAGGCGTGGAACGCCTCGGTGAAAAAGTCCAGATACGTTTTCCAGATTCTGATAATCAACTCAAGGCGACAGATCGCCTGAGTACCTTGCTGGATGGCCGCTTTATAGTTGCCCAGAACCTGGCCCCTGCGACACCGGACTGGCTGCGTGCCATTAATGCCAAGCCGATGTATCTGGGCCTGGACTTGCAAGGTGGTATTCACTTCCTGATGGAAGTGGATATGGACGCTGCGGTCAAGAAAGAGAAAGAGCGTTACGTCATCGATATCAAGGCACGCCTACGTGATAAGACGATTCGTCATGCCGGCGTCACCCTGGGCCAGAATATTACGATTCGTTTTCGTCAGAACGATGCACGTGAGAAAGCCCTGAACCTGCTGTCGAGTAACCTGAGAGATTTACAGTTCACTGAATTTGAAGAAAATGGTGAGCCCTATCTGAGAGCGGAGTTACGCGAACAGGCCATTGTTGATGTTAAAAAAGCGGCGCTGACGCAAAATATCACCACGTTGCGTAATCGCGTTAACGAACTGGGTGTGGCTGAGCCGGTTATCCAGCAAAACGGGGATAGACGGATTATCGTCCAGTTGCCGGGTGTGCAGGACCCGGATAAAGCCAAGGAAATATTGGGTGCGACAGCAACACTTGAAGTGCGTCTGGTGGATGAGCGCAATCTCAATGTTCAGGATTACGTAGAGAGAGGACGGGCACCACCGGGAACGCGTGTTTATTATGATCGTAAAGGTGTGCCGGTATTACTACGTAAGGAAGTACAACTGACAGGTGAGAGTATCACCCATGCCTCATCCGGCTTTGATTCTCGCAATAACGAGCCCTCTGTAACAATCAACCTGGATAGTCGCGGTGGTAGTCGTTTTGATGATTTTACCAAGGATCATGTCAAAGACTCTCTGGCGGTCGTTTATATAGAAACCAAGGTCAAGACACGTCTCGTCAATGGCAAACCGGTCAAGGTCAAGGAAAAAATAGAAGAAGTCATCAATGTAGCCGTGATTCAGGAGCGCCTGGGTCGGCGCTTCCAGATTACAGGAATGGATTCCCCTAAAGAGGCCAGAAATCTGGCCATCCTGTTGCGTGCGGGTGCCCTGGCCGCACCTATCGAGATCATTGAGGAACGGACTGTTGGACCAAGCCTGGGCCAGGATAATATCGACCAGGGCTTTAACTCGGTGGTCATCGGCTTTGTACTGGTGCTGATCTTTATGGCCATTTACTACAAGCTTTTTGGTGTGATAGCCAATGTCGCCCTTCTCATAAATCTGGTGATCGTGGTGGCCTTATTGTCGATACTGACGGCGACATTGACCATGCCGGGTATTGCCGGGATCGTGCTGACGGTGGGTATGGCGGTGGACGCCAATGTGCTTATCTTTGAGCGAATACGCGAAGAGATACGCGTGGGCAATAGTCCCCAGGCCAGTATTCATTCCGGATATGAGAAGGCATTTTCAACCATTGCCGATGCCAATATTACGACCTTGATTGCAGCCGTCGTATTGTTCAGCTTTGGTAGTGGGCCAATCAAAGGCTTTGCTGTCACCCTGTCTCTGGGTATTCTGGCTTCTATGTTTACTGCGATTATGGGTACACGTGCAGTGATCAATTTAATCTATGGTGGAAAAAGAGTTAAAAACCTGTCGATCTGATTGGATCGCAGGCCTGAAACGGGAATAGACATGCTAGGAATATTTAAACACAATTCGATCGATTTTATGTCAAAGCGTAAATACGCAATGATATTTTCCGCGGTCTTGCTGCTGATCTCAATCGGTTCGCTCGCCGTCAATCAGCTCAACTTCGGTATCGATTTTACGGGTGGGACGCTGGTAGAAGTCGGCTACCCAAACAGTGTCGAACTGGCTGGTGTACAAGCAAAATTAGCCAGTAAAGGTTTTGACAATGCTGTTGTGCAACATTTCGGTAACAGTAAAGATGTCCTCATTCGTGTGGCGCCACGAGACGATGTTACCCAGAATGACATCAGTAAAAAGGTGCTGGATGCTTTAAAGGAAGGTGAGCCGGAGGTGCAGCTGCGTCGTAGTGAGTATGTCGGGCCACAGATTGGCGAGGAACTGACAGAACAGGGCGGACTGGCCATGCTTTATGCCCTGATCGGCATCCTGGTTTATGTCACCCTGCGTTTTGAATATCGATTTTCAATTGGTTCTGTGGCGGCATTGGTGCACGATGTATTGATTACGCTGGGCTTTTTCTCGTTATTCAAGATCAATTTTGATTTGACGGTGCTCGCGGCCTTACTTGCTGTTATCGGTTATTCGCTCAATGATACGATTGTTGTCTACGATCGTATTCGTGAAAACTTTCGAAGGATGAGGAAGGGCACGGCAGTTGAGATTATGAATACCTCGATCAATCAAACCCTGTCGCGTACTATCGTTACGTCCTTGACGACATTGCTTGTTTTGCTCGCTTTGTTTTTTCTGGGTGGGGAGGTAATACATGCCTTTTCTATGGCATTGCTGGTAGGTGTCATTATAGGAACCTACTCCTCTATCTATGTCGCCAGTAGTGTGGCGTTGAACCTCGGTGTGAGTAAGGCCGATTTGATGCCGGTGCAAAAAGAAGGTGAGGAGCTTGATCAGCCTTGAGTTGATCGGCAGGTCTTCAGTACAGGGGGTCGTATTGTTATTGTGGTCATGAATGAGGCCAGGATTTTTTCGCCGATGAACAGTGATAACAGGCCTATATGCAAGACATAATATGTCGATTTATCCCCGTGATCTGTGAGTAGTATCCAAGCAAGGTAGCCATCAGGCCTGGTCTCCCTAAAGCATTCAGGGCGCCTGAAAAATTCTGACGGTTACAGCGCCTTTCGCACTTCGTCCATCGGGTCAGACTCATCTAGTTTGGGTGATATTTTCCCGCAAATGGTACGTTTCTTTGAGTCGCACAATTCCGTATTGACATTATGGACGGTGATCATCGCCCATATCGCTGCGATAGCCCAAAGTAACGAGCCCAGGCCCATGGTGTACCAGCTTATACTGCTGAGTTCCAGAGGACCGCCCAGATAGCCATAGGTGAGGCTTGCGAGACCTGCCAACCAGAAAACGGCAATAGGAGCAGCACAACATCCAGCACAGCCATATCGACACACAGCGACAGGAGGAACCAGTAGAGACAATATATATCGATTCATTGATAACCTTTATATTTCACAAATGTTACATCTCATATAGCCTTTATTCTGTATAACATAACTAAAACGATGAGTGAATACCCTGCTGATATTAAACTTAGATAAAGCATGTATATAAGTATTTTATGATTTATCGATAAAGGTGGAATCAGGCAGTCACAACTCTATTTAAATAGGATCGATACAGGCAAATGTGGGTATCGATGTCAGTATGTGCATGGGGGAGAAACAGATATGTCTGAAAAATGTCCAGTCAGGATTACCCCGAGGTTTGTTGTTCAGATTCAAGACTTTTTTCAAGTTTGATTTTCAAGCGCTAGTTATTTTCCGATCACCGAAAAAGGCAAGTGTCAGGATATAAAAAATGTTGAGAATAGTATCCGGCAGGAATTATTAAACGCTTGATTTTACTTTAGGCAACAGACGCCATCAGTGGCGAACAAGCTTGAACGTATAAGGCTTGTGCTCAGGCTTTTTGTTTTCTGTAAAAAGGGATAATGTCGGCACCTTCATCGAGATGATGAGATTTCACGGGGAGTTCTTGGTCCTTTTCAGTTGGAGAAATCGATACTATTTCAAAAACATTGTTGATGGATTCAAAGCTTTTCATAGTCACCAGGTCTTCCATGCCACTGAGGACGTCGCGCATTACCATTTCCATTGCCTTGGGACCAAGAGTTGAGTCGGAGGGATTTTTTTTAGACATTATTAATGATTAGCCTGCGTCACAATTATCAAATTCAGATACCAGAATATAACGGCATCAACGCTAAAAAACTTGAGAGTAAATGGGGGCGTTAGGATACTGGCTAGTATTTAATCAAGGCTTGTTGAGCTTTAAAAATCCAGATAATTCAAACTATAAGCATGCCTCGTGAACGCTGTTTATCGATAAACAGTGATATCCGCAAAGCAACGCAGGATGACGAGGAGAACGCAGATTAGTTCGTGATAGCGAATGACCCATCATTGAGGCATACATTAAAAGAGTCAATCGAGTGACATAGTGATGGGCTGTTGTGCCACTATGTCATTCGTAATGCCGATTAATGAGGTTTTCAAGCTTTAAGATCTATATCGGTATGTGGGTGCCAGGTCAGTGGCGATCCACTTCGTTGGGGATAAATTCCTGGATATTTCTGAGTATGGCCCTGTGTACCTTGGGGGTGCCACAGATGATATTGCCGCTTTGCAGATAGCTGTCCTCACCGCGAAAGTTGGTAACGATGCCACCCGCTTCTTTAATCATCAATGCACCAGCAGCCATATCCCATTCACTCAGGCCGAATTCCCAGAAGCCGTCCAGTCTGCCGGCAGCCACATAGGCCAGGTCGAGCGAGGCGGCACCGGCACGGCGTATACCTGCTGTATCCGGAAATAATGCCTTGAACATGCCCATGTAGGCGTCAAGGTGCTGCTGTTGACGAAACGGGAAACCGGTGCCGAGCAGGGCACCTTCCAGTGATAGCTGGGAGGTAACGCGTAAACGTCTGTTATTCAATTGCGCGCCAGCACCCTTTGAAGCGGTAAAGAGTTCCTGGCGAACAGGATCATAGATGACGGCCTGGTCCAGGCGTCCTTTGTGTTTTAGTGCAATGGAAACTGCAAACTGTGGAAATCCACGCACAAAATTAGTGGTTCCATCAAGGGGATCAATGACCCAGAGGTAATCATCCTTGCCAGCATCAGACCCACTTTCCTCGGCCAGGATACCATGAGAGGGGAAGGAGCGCCTGAGGATGGATATGATTTCCTTTTCAGCCATTTTATCAACGTCGGTGACAAAATCATTGCGTGCCTTGGAAGTGACTTCCAGGGTGTCGACGCGGTTTGCATAACGCATGATTATATTCCCGGCACTGCGGGCAGCGCGGATAGCGATATTGAGCATGGGATGCATAGTGGAGTGGCCTTGAGCTGCGATTTTACAAAGAGCGCAAGCATAGCAGATATGCATCGTTCTGGTAAATTGATCTGTCAATAATATGAACTTCTGCAAGTTATTATTATCAATGATTTAGTCGATATGGCTGCTGCTGAGTCGATATTTTGCTACTATAAACGGCTGACAAGCTATTGATAGTGAAACACACATGCTCCCCAATATACGTATAGTACTGGTAGAACCCAGCCATCCCGGCAATATCGGTGCGGTTGCCAGGGCCATGAAAAATATGAGTCTCGGGCATTTATATCTGGTATCACCTGAAAAATACCCGCACCCGGAATCCAGTGCTCGTGCCGCAGGGGCTGATGATATCCTTGACAGTGCTGTTGTTGTAGAGACCTTATCCGAGGCCGTCAGCGATTGCAGCCTGGTGTTCGGCGCCAGCGCACGTTTGCGAACCTTGAGTTGGCCGCAATGCGCGCCACGAGAGGCTGCTGACAAGATTGTCGAGGCCAGTCAGGCGGGGCGCGTGGCCCTGGTATTTGGACGTGAGCGTACTGGTTTGAGTAATGAAGAGCTCGATTTGTGTCATTATCTGGTTCACATTCCCAGTAATGAATCGTTCAGCTCCCTGAATCTGGGAGCCGCGGTACAGGTGCTGGCCTATGAAATCTTCAGTCGCCACCTGATATCTGAACAGGTTGAAGCCAGTACTAATGAGGATGTTCCGGTCGAGCAGATTGAAATGCAGCGTTTCTATCAACACCTGGAGACGGTGCTGGTTGATCTTGAATTTCTTGACCCCCGGCACCCGAAGAAACTGATGAGGCGATTAAGAAGGCTTTTTAATCGTGCCCAACCTGACCAGACCGAGATCAATATACTCAGGGGCATCCTCACGGCTGTAGAAAAGAATCGTGGCCAATCGGATAAGGATGCATGTTAGAGCCCCCGGATGGTCTCGGGTCATTGTTTTGAATAAAAAAGCGCAATTACCAACAACAGGATTATATTATGTTTGAACGACTACGTGAGGATATCAATTGTGTATTTGAGCGCGATCCCGCTGCCAGGAGCAGGCTGGAGATCATCACGACCTATCCAGGGGTGCATGCATTGTTATTTCACCGCCTCACTCACAAGCTCTGGAATGTCGGCTTCAAATGGGTGGCTCGTTGGTTATCTTCATTCGCGCGTTGGTTTACAGGTGTTGAGATACACCCCGGTGCCAGCATCGGGCGACGATTTTTCATCGATCATGGTATGGGTGTTGTCATAGGGGAGACCGCCGAGATTGGTGATGATTGTACGCTTTATCATGGTGTGACCCTGGGTGGCACCAGCTGGAAAAAAGGCAAACGGCATCCCACTCTGGGTGATGACGTGGTCGTGGGTGCAGGGGCCAAGATCCTGGGTCCTGTGACCATATCGAGTGGCGCTCGTATCGGTTCCAATGCCGTTGTCCTGAAAGATGTCGGGCCAGGCAATACGGTGGTGGGTGTACCCGGCAGGATTATAAAGGACAAAAAGACCGAGCTGGAACGCAAGCGCAAAGCCATCGCAGACAAGATAGGCTTCGACGCCTATGGCATGCATGATGAAATGCCGGACCCGGTTGCCAATGCGATCAACAACATGCTCGATCATATGCATGCGATGGATCAGCGACTGGAACGGATGTGTGGAGCCATCAAGAGCCTCGGTGCCGAGATCGTTGACACCAAGCTGCCGGACCTGGGTCCCTGTGAGATCAGTAGTGCCGTTGCTTCGGATATTGATAAAGAGACTGAAGAACAAACGGATAAGGTGGATGCTAAGGAGAGGCGGGGAGAGGAGTAGATGTGCTTCTGGATAATACTTGACTATTTTAATCAGGAACTATACAATCCTTACTAAATTAGTCAGGAATTTGCCTGGCTGTATTAGTATATTATTTAATTTTGCAGGATATTGCAATGAGACTGACTACGAAAGGCCGATATGCGGTCACTGCCATGCTGGATCTGGCCCTCCGTCAGGAAAAAGGCCCGATTTCACTGGCTGAAATCTCCGAGCGCCAGGGCATTTCCCTGTCTTATCTGGAGCAATTGTTCACACGTTTGCGCCGTTCCGAGCTGGTCAAGAGTACGCGTGGGCCGGGCGGAGGCTATACCCTTAGCCGCCCTGCAGATGATATTGCGGTCGCAGAGGTGATTATTGCGGTTGATGAAAAGGTCGACAGTACGCGCTGTGGCGGTCTGGGTAATTGTCACGATGATGAACGTTGTCTGACGCATGAATTGTGGATGGATCTGAGTCAGCAGATCTACCAGTTCCTTGATAATATATCATTGGGAAATTTGGTAGCGCGTGAAGATGTTCGCGAAGTGGCAGAACGCCAGAGTGAAAAACAGTCACATAGCGTGACGATGGATGAGAAGATTACGGCCGGTCTTTAACTATGATAATTAATACCGTGTCTATTGAAAATTTGTGAATGAGGTGGTGAAGTGAGCAACAGGAAATTACCCGTCTATCTGGACTATTCAGCGACCACACCGGTAGATCCGCGTGTCGCTGAGCTAATGTGTACCTATCTAACTCTCGATGGGAATTTTGGTAATCCTGCTTCTCGTTCACATGAGTATGGCTGGGAAGCGGATAAGGCAGTGAGTCAGGCACGTGCCAATGTGGCCGAACTGATCAATGCGGACCCAAAAGAAATAGTCTGGACTTCGGGAGCGACCGAATCTGATAATCTTGCTATCAAAGGCGTTGCTCATTTTTACAAGAAAAAGGGCAAACACATCGTTACCTGTAAAACCGAACACAAGGCGGTACTCGATACCTGCCGTCAGCTCGAACGTGAAGGCTATGAGGTTACCTATTTGGACCCTGAGAGTAACGGTCTGGTAGATTTGGGCAAGTTAAAGGCCGCATTGCGTGAAGACACCATTCTGGTTTCTATTATGCATGTCAATAATGAAATCGGCGTCATCCAGGACATCAAGGCAATTGGTGAATTAACACGCGAACGTGGCATTATTTTTCATGTTGATGGCGCACAAAGTGCTGGCAAGGTGCCCATAGACATGGATGATCTCAAGGTTGATCTGATGTCGTTTTCGGCTCACAAGATCTATGGCCCCAAAGGTATCGGCGCACTCTATGTGAGACGTAAGCCGCGCATCAGGGTCGAGGCGCAAATGCACGGCGGTGGTCATGAGCGTGGTATGCGTTCGGGTACATTGGCAGTCCATCAGATCGTCGGCATGGGTGAAGCCTTCCGTTTGGCCCGTGTAGAAATGGCGGCTGATAATGAAAAACTGCTGATGCTGCGCAACCGTTTGTGGGATGGACTGAAGGACATGGAAGAAGTCTATCTGAATGGTGATCTGGACAACCGTGTTGCTGGTAATATGAATATCAGTTTCAATTTTGTCGAAGGTGAGTCATTGATCATGGCGGTCAAGGATCTAGCGGTCTCTTCCGGTTCTGCCTGTACATCGGCTAGCCTCGAGCCTTCCTATGTTTTACGTGCGCTGGGCCGTAGTGATGAGCTCGCGCATAGTTCGATCCGCTTTACATTTGGTCGTTTCTCAACGATAGACGATGTTGATTACACCATTGAGTTGATGCGTGACAAGGTTGAGAAATTACGTGAACTATCGCCATTGTGGGAAATGTTCAAAGAAGGTGTTGATCTGTCCAAGGTTCAGTGGGCAGCTCACTAGTTAATTTTTGAGTTTATTTGTAGGAGATGCATCATGGCATACAGTGATAAAGTTATCGATCATTACGAAAACCCACGTAATGTTGGTTCTTATGACAAGTCGGATACGACTGTCGGAACAGGAATGGTCGGCGCACCCGCTTGTGGTGATGTAATGAAGCTCCAGATTAAGGTCAATGAACAAGGTATTATTGAAGATGCCAAGTTCAAGACCTATGGTTGCGGTTCTGCGATTGCCTCCAGCTCGCTTTTGACCGAATGGGTCAAGGGCAAGACACTGGATGAGGCAAGTGAGATCAAAAATACGGATATCGCCGAAGAGCTGGAATTACCACCGGTAAAGGTCCATTGCTCGGTGCTGGCAGAAGATGCGATCAAGGCCGCTATCGAGGATTACCAGGGTAAGAAATCCGGTTAATTCCGGAAACCTGGATCTTTCACAGTATATAGATAGCGAGTATTTGAAATGGCAATTACACTAACGACAGCAGCGGCAGACCGTGTCAAAACCTTTCTTTCCAATCGTGGTAAAGGTATCGGTTTGCGTCTGGGAGTCAGGACATCAGGTTGCTCGGGCATGGCCTATGTTCTCGAATTTGTCGATGACATTGACGAGAACGATGAGGTCTTCGAAGAGCATGGTGTCAAGGTGATAGTCGATCCCAAGAGTATGGTTTATCTGAATGGTACCGAGCTGGATTACAAGCGTGATGGTTTAAATGAAGGGTTTGAATTCAATAATCCTAATGTTAAAGACAGCTGCGGCTGTGGTGAAAGCTTTACCGTATAACCTGACGGGCCCATACTGATCATGTCGTTTGATCTCTCCTCTGATTTTTTTCATTTGTTTGGTATTCCGGTGTCCTTTTCTGTGGACACTGGGGTATTGATGCAGCGTTATCGTGAGCTGCAACAGACAGTCCATCCCGATCGATTTGCCAATAGCAGTCAGCAGGAACGTAGAATGTCCCTGCAGTATGCAACACACATTAATGAAGCATTACGTGTTTTGAAGAATCCTCTGGAACGTGCGCGTTACCTGTTACAACTCAAGGGTGTCGTCTGGGATGATGAACAAACTACCCTGTCTGACCCCGAATTCCTGATGCAGCAAATGGAGCTCAGGGAAACATTGTCAGAGGTACGTGAGCAAGCAGATCCATTGCAGGCCATTGCCGATTTATTGGCAGAAGTTGACATTATCTACAAAGATAATACCGACCAACTGAAAACATTACTGCAATCTGACAGCGCAGGTGATCTGGACAAGGCCAGAAACCAGGTTAGAAAAATGCAATTTCTACAGAAATTGGTAAGTGAGGCAGAATCGGTCGAAGCCCAACTGGAAGATGAATGTTAGGCAGGCGTCCTGAGCATGGAATAATGATATAATTTCATCATCATGAAATCATTGTCCTGGTTGAAGACCTGTAGGGTCTGAACGATAAACGAACCGGCATAACCCAATTAGTCTAGAAAATTATTATGGCATTATTGCAAATATCAGAACCCGGACAGACGGATGCTCCTCACCAACGTCGTCTCGCGATTGGCATTGATTTGGGTACCACTAATTCCCTGGTGGCGACAGTCCGCAGTGGCGTGGCAGATACCCTGGCGGATGATGCAGGTAGCCACTTGCTCCCATCGGTCGTTCGCTACCGCGAAAACCTGGAAGCAGAAGTGGGTGAGCAGGCAAAAATGGCGGCGCCCAAAGATCCGATGAATACCATTGTTTCAGTAAAACGCCTGATGGGGCGAGGTATTGAAGATATCAGGAGCAAAGAGTTTGGTGCTTACGAATTTGCTGACAATAACTCGGTTGTCCCGCGTATCCATACGGCAGGTGGTGACGTCAGTGCGATCGAGGTATCCAGTGAGATATTGAAGGTATTGCGCGATCGCGCAGAGAAAACCCTGGGTGATACCGTCACCGGCGCCGTGATTACTGTGCCGGCCTATTTTGATGATGCCCAGCGACAGGCGACCAAGGATGCGGCACAGTTGGCTGGTTTGAAGGTGCTGCGGTTATTAAATGAACCGACTGCGGCGGCAGTGGCCTATGGACTGGATAAAAAATCAGATGGGGTTATCGCGATCTATGACCTTGGAGGCGGCACCTTTGATGTCTCTATCCTGCGACTGAACCGCGGTGTTTTTGAGGTCATGGCGACCGCCGGTGACAGTGCGCTGGGTGGGGATGATATGGATATGGCCATTGCCCGCTGGATGATGCAGGCTGCTGATATCAGCGATGATGCCGATCATGCACAGATCAGAAGGCTCATGCATGAGGCTCGTCGTGCGAAAGAAGCATTGACTGAAAACGATCAGGTGAATGTCGAGATCAGCCGCATGGATAATACCGTCTGGCAGGGCATCCTGACTCGAACTGTCATGAACGAATTGATTGATGCCTTGATTAAAAAAACCATCAGCCCCTGTCGTCGTGCCTTGCGTGATGCAGGGATAGGTGTCGATGAAGTCGATGAGGTTGTGTTGGTTGGTGGCTCTACCCGGGTGCCGCGTGTGCGTGAAAAAGTAGAGGAATTTTTCAAGCAGGCGCCACTGCTTAATATTGATCCGGACAAGGTCGTCGCTGTTGGCGCGGCCATCCAGGCTGATGTACTAGTCGGTAATAAGCCGGATGATGAAATGCTCTTGCTGGATGTAATCCCATTGTCACTCGGCCTGGAAACAATGGGCGGACTGGTCGAAAAATTGATTAATCGCAATACAACCATTCCGGTGGCGCGTGCCCAGGAGTTTACGACCTATAAAGACGGGCAGACTGCTATGTCAATCCATGTCCTCCAGGGGGAGCGTGAAATGGTTGATGATTGTCGCTCGCTGGCGCGCTTTTCTTTGCGTGAGATACCGCCGATGGTGGCAGGTGCCGCTAGAATTCGTGTGACTTTCCAGGTCGATGCTGACGGTTTGTTAAGCGTGTCAGCAGAAGAATTAACCAGTGGTGCGCAGAGCAGTATCGAAGTTAAACCCTCCTATGGCCTGGAAGATAGTGAAATAGAGCAAATGCTGCGAGATTCAATGGCGCATGCCCAGGATGATATGCAGTCCAGACGTCTGCGTGAACAACAGGTCGAAGCTGAGCGAGTGATCGAGGCCCTGAATGCTGCTTTGCAAAAGGACGGTAACAAGTATCTGCAAAAAGAAGAGGCCGAGACTATTAATCAGGCCCTGGCGGCATTACAGGACATTGCTCGCAGTGACGACGTCGACAAGATAAAGTCGGCGATAAAACATCTGGAGAAATCCTGTGACGGGTACGTTGAGAAGCGCATGAACTCCAGTATTCAAAGTGCCATGTCCGGTCATAATGTCGAAGAATTCGAGCCCTAACGTGGTTCTATATCAGTAAAGAGAGGAATTTAGGAATGCCACAGATAATATTTTTACCCCATGAGGAAATTTGTCCGGACGGGGCCGTGATTGATGCCGAGCCCGGTGTCACTATTTGTGATGCAGCCTTGAAAAATGATATTGATATTGAGCATGCCTGCGAAAAGTCCTGCGCCTGCACAACCTGTCATGTCTATATCCGTGAAGGCCTGGAGTCGATTAATGAATCGACGGAGGATGAGGATGATCTGCTGGACAAGGCCTGGGGCCTGGAGCCTGATTCTCGTCTGAGCTGCCAGACGATCGTTGGCGATCAGGATCTGGTCGTGGAAATTCCAAAATATACGATCAATATGGTTTCCGAGAATCACTAGGAGAAGTCGATATGAGCCTGAAATGGATAGACACCCTGGATATTGCCATCGAACTGGATGAGGCCCATTCTGATGTGGACCCGAAGACCATTCGATTTACCGACCTGCATCAGTGGGTTTGTGATCTTGACGATTTTGATGATGACCCTGACCATTCAGGGGAAAAAATACTTGAAGCTATCCAGATGGCCTGGATAGAGGAGAGAGAATAGCATTAAAATCAATTGGATACATTAAATAGCCAGGATGTGGCGTATGCCTAGATACATTTTAATGGTTTTGTCATAGAATGTAGATAAATTGACTCTAATTGCTTGAAATTAAAAGCAGAGTTAAACTTAATCCTGCAGGATTATTCTTAAACCCGCGTCAATACGCGGGTTTATAGTATAGTCGATACCCGTTAGTGTGCTGTAGGTCAGCAGATAACAGAAACAGATGGTGGATGGCAGCTTAACGACATCATTGTTTAACGGTAACTTTATATGGCAACAGGCTTGAGTTCATAAATGACAGATAATCAGGTATCCATGCAAGCATCATCTGAAAAAGTGAACCTGTTGGATCTTAATCAGCAGGGCTTGAAAGACTTTTTTGCCGAAATAGGCGAGAAGCCTTTTCGTGCCACGCAATTGATGAAATGGATTTATCATGAAGGTGTCGTCGACTTTCAGGCCATGAGCAACCTCAGCAAATCACTGCGTGAACGTCTCTCTACGATAGCGGAAATTCGTTTGCCCCAATGTGTCACAGAACATCCTTCCAGCGATGGTACCCGCAAGTGGGTCCTTGAAATGGAGGATGGTAATCGTATAGAGACCGTTTTTATCCCCGAGAAGGGTCGAGGAACCTTGTGTGTCTCGAGCCAGGTCGGCTGTACACTCAACTGTACCTTTTGCTCCACAGCGACCCAGGGATTTAATCGTAACCTGAGTACTGGTGATATTATCGCGCAGGTGGTGTTTGCCAATCGCACCATGGGTCTCACTGAAAATCGCGGACTTTTACCCGTGACTAATGTGGTTATGATGGGTATGGGTGAACCGTTGATGAATTTTGATAATGTGATCCGCGCCATGGAGATCATGAACGATGACATCGGCTGCGGTATTTCCCGACGCAGAATCACTTTAAGTACCTCTGGCGTAGTGCCCATGATGTTGCGTATGCGCGACGTCTGTGATGTGAGTCTGGCCGTGTCATTACATGCCCCTAACGATGAATTACGTAATGAGTTGGTTCCTATTAATAAAAAATACCCTATCAAGGTATTGCTGGATGCGTGCAAACACTACGTGGAAGGCAAGGCGCGTCGTCGCGTAACGTTTGAGTATATTATGATCGATGGCATCAATGACACACGCCAACACGCCAGGCAACTGGCGAAGATACTGGAAGGGGTTCCGGCTAAAATCAATTTGATCCCGTTTAATCCCTTTCCTCAATCCGATTACCAACGTTCCAGGCCCGAAGTGATTCTGGCGTTTCAGGAAATCCTGGTGGCCGCGGGTTATACCACGATCATCAGGAAGACAAGAGGTGATGATATTGATGCGGCCTGTGGTCAATTGGTAGGCAAGGTTCACGATCGTACACGCAGACAGGAAAGAATGCGCCAACAACAAGTAGACACCAGGGGTTTGTTGCAATGAGGGTATTGAAAATAGCTTTGCTTATGTTGGCCGGTTTTGTTTTGGTAGCCTGCTCCGGCAACCAGGAAAATATCAAACAATCCGATAAATCATCCAATATTAATGTTGAGCTCGGCATTACTTACATGAAAGAAGGTAAGTTAGACACTGCCATGGATCGCCTGCAGAAGGCAATACTTCAAAACCCGTCCAATCCATTGGCCTACAGTAGTCTGGCTTTATTGCAGATGCGTCTTGAGCAACTGGATGATGCCGAGAACAACTTCCAGAAGGCGATAAAGTTGGCGCCGGATAATTCTGCTATCAAGAATAATTATGGTACATTTCTATGTCAGCAAAAACGCTATCCCGAAGCGCAGGAACAATTCTTACAGGCCATCAAAAACCCGCTCTATAAAACACCGGAGCACGCCTATGTAAACGCGGGTAAATGTACTGCCGACAAGGCATTGGCCGAGAAATATTTTCGTGCTGCCCTACGCAACAATTCGACCTTGCCCGGCGCATTGCTGGAGATGGCACGGTTGAGCCTGGAATTAAAACGTTATTTATCTGCGCGCGCTTATCTGCAACGCTATCATGCTGTGCGTGATCTTGATGCTGCCAGTTTATGGGTCAGTGTTCGGGTTGAAAAACAATTAGGGGATAAGACAACTATGCATAAACATGCCTTGTTGTTACAGAGAAAGTTTCCTGATTCAGAAGAAACAAGACAGTACCTGCAATGGGTTAAACAATGAGTGAAAAAAATAATAACAATAATAATGAAGATATAAACAACGGACCCGGTTCGTTATTACAACAGGCCCGCATCAGTAAGGAGTTATCGATAGAAGATGTCTCCAGCCGTTTACGTCTCGGTAAAGATGTTATCGATGCCATCGAGAATGATAAGTACGATAAATTACCTGCGCCGATTTTTGTGCGTGGCTATATGAAAAGTTATGCGTCCTTTGTGGGTGTGGACGTGAACCAGGTGATTGATCAATATAATCAACAAACGGGTGAAGTTAAGGCGGATATCTCATTGGCGGCGGCCTATGTGACGCCTCCCGCCATGACGGCTATCAAGGACAGGAAAAAAAGATGGTTGCCTGCGATTGTTGCTGGGGTGCTGGTATTGACAGGGCTCGTCGTCTGGATGTTGATCGACACAGATTCTACTGAGCAATCTCCACCTCAGCTGGCAAGTAGTCCCGCAGAGACCGAGACGGCTGCCAATGCATTGAGTCCTGCCATTGAGTCTGGCATGGATATGAATAAACAACAGACGGATGAAATGCTGCAGGAACAGCCGACAATCGAGGCAATACCTGCGGAACCAGCCCTTGAGCCTGAGGTGGAAAAAGAACCGGAACCTGTTACTACAGCGTCAGCTAATGAGTCTGGAACAGGGGCCGATGAAGTTAGTCAGCAGACCGTTAAGCCAGAGCTTGAACAATTGGTACTCGTATTTAATGGCGATTCCTGGGTGGATGTGAGTGATGCAACGGGTAAGCGCTTGATTTATAGAATGTTGAAATCTGGTCAGCAACGTACTGTTAAAGGCCAGCCTCCCTTCAAGCTGACGTTGGGTAATGCTCCCGAAATAAATTTGACACGAAATGGTGAAAGCGTTGACCTAACTCCCTATACTCGTGGAAAAGTAGCCAAGTTCAGGCTGGGAAATATTAATGAGTAGTCGACTGAATGGAAAGAGACCATCATGATTAGTGTGCATAAGATCGAACGTCGTCAATCCCGTCAAATAATGGTGGGTAATGTGCCCATTGGTGGCGGTGCCCCCATTAGTGTTCAAAGTATGACGAATACGGATACCTGTGATGTTGATGCTACCGTCGGACAGATCAAGGCGCTGGAGGATGCCGGTGCTGATATCGTGCGCGTGTCAGTACCTACCATGGATGCGGCCGAGGCCTTTGGTAAAATTCGCCAGCAGGTCAATGTCCCGTTGGTCTCTGACATACATTTTGACTATAAAATTGCGTTACGCGTGGCTGAGCTGGGTGTGGATTGCCTACGCATCAATCCAGGCAATATTGGTAAGGAAGAGCGCGTGCGCGCGGTGGTGGATAGTGCACGTGATCGCGGTATACCGATCAGGATTGGCGTGAATGCCGGCTCCCTTGAAAAGGATTTGCAGAAAAAATATGGTGAGCCTACGCCTGAGGCATTAGTCGAGTCTGCTATGCGTCATATCGATATATTGGATAGACTGGATTTTCAGAATTTCAAGATCAGCCTAAAGGCCTCCGAGATATTCATGACCGTGGCTGCCTACCGACAGTTGGCATCTCAAATCGAGCAGCCCTTGCATCTGGGGATCACCGAGGCGGGTGGTGCTCGTGCAGGTGCAGTCAAGTCGTCTATCGGTCTCGGTATGTTGTTGGCCGATGGTATCGGCGATACCATCAGGATATCACTGGCTGCCGATCCGGTTGAAGAGATCAAGGTGGGTTTTGATATACTGAAAAGCCTGCATCTTCGTAGCAAGGGTATTAACCTGATTGCCTGTCCTTCCTGTTCGCGGCAAAATTTTGATGTTATCAGTACGGTCAATGAACTGGAATCGCGACTGGAGGATATCCAGGAGTCAATCGATGTGGCGGTGATAGGTTGTGTTGTTAATGGTCCAGGTGAGGCGCGTGAAGTGACGGTCGGTTTGACAGGGGGCACCCCAAACCTGTTATATATTGATGGCAAGCCTTCTCAT